>Ga0182738_1006233_pt1 | contig 12450 bp, 8 predicted proteins | sample eDN5th30CBELigMG_FD_128876 | JGI IMG/M metagenome (GOLD analysis project Ga0182738, IMG submission 128876) | Enriched Miracle-Growth compost microbial communities from Emeryville, California, USA - eDNA 5th pass 30_C BE-Lig MG (version 2)... ...
AAAATTTTTAATTTTTTTTTTTTTTTTTTTTTGGGCTCTTGAGAATCATAATTTCCAATTAAAGAGATCATCAAAAAAAAAAGACCTAGACAAAGTAAACTGAAAAATCAAGGTTTTTGGCCATCCGTTTTCAATATTTTATTTTGGATAAAAAAGAAATTTCAAAAGCAATAAAAGCTGTTTCAAAAAGTTTCTTCAAAGTTTTTCTTTGAAAATTGAAAGATAATGAAATCTTTCAATTAATCAGGACTTACTCTCACTTGACGGAAATAATTCTAACGTTTGCGTTTCTGGAAAATCATTTTCTAGCTCCTGTCTTTCAAAGGAAAAGTAATTTTTAACAAAGTTGAACCTCGATTGTTTGAAAAAGAAATTGAGACCTTGAAAAAAAGAACTTTCTCAAGGTTTGAAATTTTTCATATTTGTTTGGAGCCTTCGTCCTTGCCTGAGACATCCAAGGTGAAAGAAATTTAAATAATAAATTCACCAGAGAAAAATTTCTTTCCAAGGATTCAAATCACCAAATCAACTTTTGTGATGAAACATTAAATATAATGTATTTCTAGCTCGATCTCCCTCCTTGAATCTTTTTATTCACATCAGTCACACGTTAAAGTCTTCTTCAAAGAAATAACAAAGTTCTGAAGAAAAAAGAAGGAACCAACTTGGTATCAAAATTTTTCAGATTTTTCAACGGACGACAGGTATCTCTGAAAAATTGTTATCTAACATCAGAAGCTCCTTCAACCTGTTCTTATTGGATTGGGAGAGGTCAAGTCTGAATTTTCTTGAAACTCAATTCTCGATGAGCTTCTCCCATTGCCAATAGATCATAGTATCGTTTGGAATAGAGCATGTCATCAAAAATAAATTCAAAAAGTTAAGAGCTCGCCGTCCTCATCGCGAAGTTAGCCGCTTCAAAGCTCGATGAATTCTCGACTCTCTTCAACCTGAGCTGAAAAGCTTTCGAGGATTCTTCCAAAGAATTCCTTTGAGGCGAGCACAGAGCCCTCGAAGCGACAATTTTCTTGAAGACAAATCAAGAATCAATTTCGTTAGAAGAAAGAAAAACAGTGGACAAAATTTTCTAAAAATGAGATATCAGGCAAGAAAAAACCTCTCAAAAAGGAAAATTAATTTCTAGTTGGTCATTGAATGAGGTTTGACTTTTAAGTTTTTATTTTCAAAGTTAATTAAAGATTACTAAATTTGAAAATGATTTTGTTGTCTCTGATGTCTGATTTGAGTCCATTTTATTCAGATAAAATTTACACGAATATGGAGATCGACTAAAGGATTATGGGTCCTGCTATGTCTATAATCGACTCAATAAAGGTCTTGGCCACAAGACAAAGTGTTTTCAGTCAAATAAAAATTTAATCAATCAAACTATCACCGCATATTGAATAACGACTGCCTTTGCTCATTCTTTTTACTCCAAATTTGAGTAAACTCGGGAATTATTTGGAAAACTGAAGCACCTGACATGAGAAGATCCATTTCAAACACAAACGAGAAAATACCATCCCTCTTTTCCAATTGTCAATAAGAAAATGCCTCATGAATGAAATAAATCTTGGTTATTTAAATTCAGCCTCCAATGCTGGATAATGGATTTATCAATTTTTTCTTCTATCTTCAATGCCTTCTGCTCTGGGACTTCACCTCATTCTCCTTCTCTTTGTAATCTTGGTTGTACATCTCGTTTTGCCTCAAGCTACCAAACCAGATCAAGTTATAGAATTTTTTAGACATGGTGCAAGGACTCCGGTATTTGAGTATGACCTCTCATGGCCTCAATCGGAAGGAACTCCACAACAGTCGAGATGCTCCAGCATTATAACCTTGGAAAGAAGCTTGCTGAAAGATATCCTCATCTTGTGGAGTCAGGATACAACCCTGATGATGTTTATGTCCTCTCAAATTATATCCCACAATGTATTGATAGTGCTCTAGCTCATGTGTCAAGCATGTTTAGAGGCAAAACTAGCACTCTTGGGGATGAAAACCCGTAAAGGGATCGACAAGAAGGCATTATTCAGAGGATGACACCTCATCTTCCATCTAAAGAGACTGATAGAGGAGAGTTTGTACCTGTCAAAGTCGATGTTGTTTCAAGTATGGAACAGGAACTCATCTTCAATGGAAGAAACCAGAATTGGTGCAAAATTACGAAGAAATTTCGAGATGAAAACGAATATAGTGCTGAAATGGCCAAAGGTTGGAATACTTTTGAAGAGTCAACCAAAAAAGTAAATTCTCTTCTTCCTCCAGACCTACAGATAACAGATATGGCACTCTTGTCACATGCTTTTGATGCTTTTATTGTAGATCTCTATGAAAATAGGACACTTCCAGGAAATATTAAAGACACCAAGCTTGTGGAGAGCCTTGATTATGGTTAAATCTATTTTCACGAGGTACTTGACCATCTTCAGCCCATTCAAAAGGGACTCACATCTTTCGCTTCCTTCAACGCTGTTCGAGAGCAGCTCCAAAACTTCAGGGAAGGAAGAAATTCAAAAAAACTGGCTTTATTTAGTGGACATGATAGTAATTTAATGGATTTCCTCTCTGCTCTTGGGGTAATATCAACAGAATGCTTACTCACAAACTATCAAAACTATATCCAAGACAAGCCTTGTCTTTTCCCCATTGCCAGCTCCCCAAGTTTGCTTCCAACATCATTTTTGACTTCTTCAATGACACGACAAATCCATACGTCAAATTTTATTATAATGCTATCCTTATTCCTCTATGCGATGCTCAAGAAAGTTGTACCTATGGCAATTTCCTCTCTCTGATTCAAAAGGCAAGCCAAAATCATACCCTTCAAACCTGGAATGATACGTGTAATGGTAAACCTATTCAGCAGAACATTGGAAAGGAAGAGAAAAGTCCCAGTCAAGGGAATAAAACGAATGAAGTTGAATCGAAAGATAAAAGTTCAAATCAAGAGAATCTAACAGAGTCTGAGACTGAGGAGACAACGCCAATAAAAAGAATTGAAAGTTATGGAGGGGTGAATCAATGGTTTATTTTCGGATCAGCGATTTTCGCTGCACTTGCATTAACTTTTCTATTGAAAACTTTTCTCAAATGCAAGTGGTGGGGTCCATTCAGAAGTTTGAACAAACAAGACATGGTCAGATACCGAGATGAAACTGAAGCTGAAGCATAAAAATAACTATTTTATTGGTATCGACTCGGCTAGAGCTGAAAACTTTTTTTGAATATGAATTTTGTATTTTTTTTCTTATTGGAAAAGTATTCACATGTTTGAATTTAAAAAGTTTCCAAACAAGTATTTTGAAAAAGACAGTCTCTTCTGAAAATTCATAGTGATTAAAATTTGTTTCATCAAGAAAATGTCGAATTTTGATCATCATGACTTCAAATTTAATTTCAAAAATCAGCCACTCACTTTCAGTTGATTTCCTTAATTAACTGAAATGTGAAAGATACTGATTTTGACTTGCTAAATCCCTCATTTGACAGTTTGATCTTTCAAGTTTTTTGGGGGCGAAGGAGGCTCAAATGATGAAAAGTCAACAGCTCTGAGATTTCTTCTCGCTCAAGCAGAAAAAATGAATTTCTTGTTTTTAAATTGAAACTGGACAAAGTCTCTTTCTCATGAAGATCTATGCTAAAAAATGACAGTTCTGACGATGACTCAGAACAAAGCGCCAGTTGAGAAACCTACTCAAGTCTTCCAAAGACTTGACCTTAGTTTCACAACGTTACAAAAAGCAAAACGAAGATAAATGTGAATTGTATGGCTCAAATCTCTTTTTTAAAAATAGAAATAATAAGATTTATTGAAACTTTAATAGAGGTGAAGAGGACTAATTTTAATTCAAAATCAAACGATAAAATCTATCAAAGGTCAGACATCAAAATTTAGTTAATTTCTATCAACTGGTTTATGATTTCTGATTCATTCCATCTCTTCATACGAAAGACGGTAACCTTTCTGAGTTGTTTTTAAAGTGTTTCAAAAGATACAAACCAAGTGAAGTTCATCAGGAGAGCCCTTATATTCGATCCATTGGATCAATAGGAGTTATGAATGAAACGAGAAAGAAACGAAATTTATCTTAAATATTGCAGTTGAACTTCATGTCCCACTGAGAAACTGGGAAAATGTCAAAATAAAACTTTTTTCAATGAAATCCATTGATCGCATAATTTATTTTCGGAATCTTATTCTACAAAATCTTAGAGAGAATTTTTCAATGTATTGAATTCGAATTTTCTTTGCCCATTACAAAACCAAGTTTTCAAGAGATATTTCTCACTTTTAATTCCAGGGGTTCGATCTGCTCTCTGCAACAATGTCTGATACAATTTTCTTTACTTTACTGTTTCTTTTTCAAAGAACCTTTAAATTCAGAAAGTCACAAAGACTCTCGTTGATGTTGAAAACTTCTTTCATTCAAAAAAACTTCTCTGGTCATCAGAATAATCATTATGAACAATCCTTCTGAAGATCAATCTTCAGAGTCTTTTACTAAGCATAAAACCTTTCATTATCATCATCACAAATTTTCTGAAAACTTTCAATTCAAATTTTATGCCCGATTATTCTGAAAAATTTAGAAAATTGTTTGGAAAAAAAAAATGAAAAATATTTGGAATTTCATAGCATTCAAAGTATTTTTGGGCTCCTGCTCAGCTCAAACGACACAAAAATCAAGTTTATAAATTGATTAACTTACTAGTTCTTGAAGAGAGTAAGCTCTGCCTCCATTTTTTATTTCTAGACCAAGAAAATAGACTCTACTAAAAACAAAATATCTAAAAAAAGATTTTTGAAAGACAGAAATAATGAAAAGAATTAAATTACTCTTGGGGGTTGTGTCAATTCAAGTGGTTCTGAAAAAAAAACTCTACTTTAATTTTTGAGACAATCTCCATGAATGAAAAACAATATTTTTTTCAAGAAGGACTCGAAAAATTTCAAGATCTACCAGACCAAACACAAATTAAAAACAGATGTCAAATAAAAAATAAAATCCTTTTTTCCCCGACTGAATATGTGTTTATATTTTTTTCAATAGGAAGAAATTGGCAAGACAACTTTTTTCCACAAAAATATACAAAAATTTTTTCCAAGAGAACGCAGCCCGAGATTCTCTGAAGGTGTCCAAATCCAAAAATCTTCTCCAAAATGATCCAAGCAATTTTTGGAACATGATTAAACCGTTTTCTATTACGATATTTTCGTGATTTTTTTCTCCTATTGAAAAAATTTTACAAGGGAATCGAGACTACTTCAAGGAAAAAAAGGAAAAAATTAGTTTGTGAACTTTTTTTTTCAGCGACATGAAAAACAAAAGAGAAATAAAATCTTTTGTTGAAATTTCGTCTTAGGTCAAGGGCTTCAAAATACAGTCCAGCAAACTTTTTTTTCCATTTTTTGAGAAGAAGTTCAACTGGATTCTCAAAAAAGAAAGACCAGACCTAGAAGAAACAAAAAAGAAATCTTCATGGTTTTCTTTTTTTGGGTGCATATTTCGAGAAAATTAGAAATTGTTGAGATGGATCTTCAAAAAAACTATCAAACATAAAATATGAAACAGACAATTCTATTTTGAATGTAAAATATTACTGGGGTCATTGACATCAGAAGTTCTGAGAACTGTGATGAAAATAATTAATCTCAAATCTTGAAAAAAAATTGAGAAACACCAGATATAAGAATTTCATATTTTCCAGCATGAAGATCTGAAAATAAGAAATATATGATGCCCGAATCTTTTTTTTTGAGGTCAAAGAGTGACTTGAAAGAATCTATCTCGTATCATCTCATCTTATACTCATAGAAATCAAAGGAAAAAATCGGCTCTTCTTCTCGAGCTTGATCTAAACAAATCGTCTGTTTTTTCACAAAAAGAATTGTGAGAGAGACAAAGTGTTTTTTGTTGATTTGAACACTTTCAAGAACCTAGAAATCATATCGAGATTTTTTCCTGCAGGATAAATAAATTTTATTGTTTCATTATGAGATTTCTTTTTTTGTATCAAGGTCAATCAAACTTTTCAACTGATGTATCTTTGACCTCATTTACAAATCTTTCAAAATACTTTCTCTCGCAAAAATAAATTTTCGCAATTATTCAGCTTCTGAAAAAATCTTTTCGATTAGCAAAGATTTTTTTAATTTAGCTCTGATATTTGCAATGAAATAATTTAATGGTGATTCCAATGGGCTTTAGGCTCAAAATTGACAAAAATGCTATTCTTTCTCTATCTATCTTTTGTTAGAGGGTCATATGTGAGAGGAGAGTTTGATGAGATACGATCGAATTCCTTTTCAAAATTTCTGTTTGAAAACTCACATGGGATAAAATCCAAACATTTTATTCTAAAGCCCGCTGACTTGAAATGTTTTTTCAAATATGCGAAACTACCATGAATTCTAGCTCCTTATGCATTTGAGCCTTTTCATGAAAGAGATCAAACCCCATTTCGTTTCAACTGAATCACTCATCTCTAAAAAATAATTAAGAATTTATGGAGCGAAATTAATGAAAAAAGATCATTCGAAGTAAGGTAATCCTAGTTTTTCCATTTCTCACAAGATTTCTGAAGAATTCTTCTCAAAAATATTCCTTTCCCATGAAACTTCTCCTCCGATCAGCCCCATTCCTTTCAAAAAAACCACGTAAGAAAAAATAAATTGTTAGGCAAGTTTAACTGAAACGACATTTTGATCCTGAGCATCCCATGGCTAATTTAAATTCAGTCTCTCTGAACTCAAAGGTTTTGGAAGAAATACAAGATATGCCAGGGAAGAGTTTTTCTTTGGAGAGACATCATTAGACAGAATTTTTTGAAACCAAGGGAAAAAGAAAAAGAGTGGAAGGAACTTTGTAAAAAACTAAATGTCAGGCAAGTGAGAAAATCTAAAAAAAGAAATCAAAGGTTTATTCCAAAATTAGATTCTTGAGTTAAATTTTAACTAAAAAACCTAATTAAAGACTTCTTAATTTAGAAACGTTTTTTTTGCCCTTTTTGCTTAGAATTTGAATCTATTTTGATTCATACACCGACAGTCTGAGAAATCTCTCGGCAAGAAGATAAGACCCATAGGAGTAAGAGCTGTGATCAAAGACTATTGGCTGGAGCCTTTCCTGATGCGTCCATAATCGACTCAAAGTTCACCCCTCTCAAAGGATGATTAGCAGTTTTAATTAAACAAAATATAATCTTTGAATCGCGATTCTCTTTCGACAATTTTTAAGTTTTCTTCTGGCTAACTTGCAGCCATCTAGACTGAAAAGACACACTCCAAAGGAAAAGTCGACATTTCACTTCTTTCTTCCCATATCATCTTCATAAGTCCACAAAAACTGTTTATAAATAAAATTAATCTTGGAATTAGCTTCCTTCTTAGTTCAACCAAGATTTGATTAACCAACCCAGATTATAAAAAGTTTTCTCTCTTTTCATTCTGATTATGATGCCTTCTCCTCTTAAACTGAACCTAATTCTCCTCCTCTTCGTAACCTTGGTTGCGCATCTCGCTCTGCCGCAAGCCACCAAACCAGATCAAGTCATTGAGCTCTTTAGACATGGCGCAAGGACTCCTATCTTCAAGTACGATCGTTCATGGCCCGTTTCAGAAGGGGTTCTCACAACGGTTGGGATGCTTCAGCATTATAACCTTGGAAAGAAGCTTGCTGAAAGATATCCTCATCTTGTGGAGTCAGGATACAACCCTGATGATGTTTATGTCCTTTCAAATTTTGTCCCAAGATGTATCGATAGTGCTCTAGCTCACGTGTCAAGCATGTTTAGAGGCAAAACTAGCACTCTTGGGGATGAAAACCCGCAAAGGGATCGACAAGAAGGCATTATTCAGAGGGTCACACCTCATCTTCCAGAAAATGAGACTGATCGAGGAGAATTTGTACCTGTCAAAGTCGATGTTGTCTCAAACAGAGAACAAGAATTCATCTTCAATGGAAGAAACCAGAATTGGTGCCCAGTGGTCGAAAAATATAGAAAAGAAAATGAATACAGTGCTGAAATGGCGCAAAGCTGGAGGATATTTGAAGTTCCTGCTAATAAAGCAAACGCTTTTCTTCCTTTAAGCCAGAAAATACGAAGCATGGCAGTTTTAAATACCGCTTTTGACGCTTTCATTGCAGATGTCTATGAAAAAAGGGCACTCCCAGGAAACATTGATGATCCTCAACTCATAGAAAGCCTTAATTATGGTCAAGCCTATTATCAGGAGCTCCTTGAGCACCTTCAGCCCATTCAAAAAGGACTGACCTCTTTCCCCACCCTCAATGCAATGGTTGAGCAGCTTCAAAATTTTAGGGAAGGAAAAAGTCCAAAAAAATTGGCCTTCTTTAGTGGACATGATCTCAATGTATATGCTATACTCTCTGCTTTTGGAATCATTTCAGCAGAGTGCTTGATGGCAAATTATCAGGATCATATCCAAGACGAACCTCTATCTTTTCCCAATTGCCAATACCCCAAGTTTGCTTCCAACCTTATTTTCGAATTCTACAATGATACAACAAACCCATATGTCAAGTTTTACTATAATGATGTCCTAATCCCCTTATGCAATGGCCAGGAGACTTGTACTTATGGTGAATTCCTTTCTTTTGTGAAAAGGGCGGGAGGAGATTATACACTTCAAACTTGGACTGACACATGTAATGGTAAACCTATCCAACAGAAAACTGAGGATGAAAAGAAAAGTCCTAGTCAAGAGAATCAAAATTCTGAACCCAAAGATCAAAATACCAAATCTGAAGATGAAACCTCTGATCCTAAGGATGAAAATGACAAAACTGTCGATAACAGTTCTTCTAATCCAGAGAGTGAAAATACTGACACTAAAACTGAATCTGAGAATCAAAATACGAAAACCAAGGAGGACCAAAGTTCTGATTCATCAAATGAAGGTTCTGATCCTAAGGATGAAAATGACAAAACTGTCGATGACAGTTCTTCTAATCGAGAGAATGAAAATCCTGACACGAAAACTGAACCTGAGAACCAAAATAATGAAACGAAGGATCAAAGTGTAAATCAGAAGGATCAAAACGAAGATCAAAATTCAAATCACAATGATGAGGATGAAACTTCTCGTGCTGAACCTCAAGAAGATCAAACCTCTCATCAAGAAAATCAAAATACTGAACCTCAAGCAGGACAGACAGCATCAATCAAAACAATTCAAAGTAAGGAAGAGGTGAATAAATGGCTTATTGTTGGATCAAGTGTTATGGCTGCATTTGCATTAGCTTTGACATTGAAAACGTGTATCAAATACAAGTGGTGGAACCCATTCAGAAGATTTAAACAAGGTGGCATGTTCAAACAACGTGATGAGATTGAAGTATAACAAAACTATTTTTTTGAAGATGAGTTGTATTTGTTTATTTTATTGTATAATGCACTCAGTTTTGATTATTGTTTCTTTTCAAAGTTAGCTTTTTGAAAAACTACAGTTTCTTGGGGAAAAATTGGTTTTATTTTTACTGAAATCATTTATTTAATCTTGAGTTAAATCTCCCATTCTCTGGCTTCTTCATCAACAAGCCTCAAAATGACTTGGTGGCTAAGAAACTCAGAAAATCTCTTCTTGACTAACAGGTATGCAAAGTTTTCTCTCGATTTTAGTCGCCGTTTACCTTCTGAAATGCTATAAAAACATTGATAACCTAAATTTAATTCTCAAAAGAACCAGTAGCTTTTCATTCATTCATTCATTCGTGAGAAAAAATGATCGAAGAATAAAAAATTCAATATAGAGAGACACAATGAGACAATAGTAAAAAATATGTACAATTACGAGTAAAGATATAAATAATCATTACGCTTCTAAATCAACAACTTTTGTTTGTATTCCTTTTATATTTATGGGTGTTATTTTAGCAAAACTTCTCTTTTTTATTAGGATCCATGCGCCAGCACCAACGAAAATGCTGACGACGACAAATCCTGCAATGATGCCAATAAGAGCACCAGTAGATAAACCTGATTCACTAACAGAGTCATCAGAATTTCCACATTTCTCATTCCAGATGTTGAGACTATCGATTTCTGTTGCGCTTTCAAGGAAAGCTATAAATTCATCATAGCTACAAGTGTCCTGTCCACTACAAAGAGGGACAATGACATCATTGTAATACACTTTCACATAGGGGTTTGATGTGGTGTTGTAGAATTCAAAGATTAGATTGGAAGCAAACCCGGGAAACTGGCAATTAGGATAAGAGGGAGTTTGAGAGTTGATGTGATCATTATAGTTTGCCACCAAACAGTCAAGTGAGATCACACCAAAACTTGCTAGGATAGCAAAGATATTCTTGTCATGCCCGCTAAGCAAAACTAATTTCTTTGCTCTACTGCCTTGTCTAAAATTAGTCATCTGGTCTTTAATAGCTTTTATGGTAGGAAAAGAGGTCAGTTGATTTTGGATTTTTTGAAGTTGCTCATCAGCAAATTGATAGTAGGCATGACCATAATTGAGACTTTCAACAAGATTCCAATCAGAAATGCCTCCTGGCAACGTCTTGCTATCGAATTTATCAGCAATAAAAGCATCATAAGCCTTATCCAGTTCGCCAAGGCTCCCAATGACTTGACTATCGGAAAGATAACTATTTGCCTGCTGAATTGGAGTTTGGAATGTTGTCCAGCCTGCACTCATTTCAGTGCTGCCTTTGTTCTTAGTTTCATAAATTGCAAGATTTGGACACCAGGCTAGGGCTCTTCCATTAAAAATCAGTTCTTCTTGTGAGCCTGAGGACACGACGTTCACTTCTACAGGGACGTAATTTCCTCTAGATGATTCACTCACAGAAAGGGAAGGTGTATATTCTGCAATCAGACTGTCTATTTTGCTTTGTTGGGAACTTGTGGTGAGAGTGCTTGTCAGACCTCTATAGATACTCGAGAGCTGGACGAGTGCACTTTCAATACATCTCGGGACGTTATTTGCAAGTGCAAAGACATCGTCAGGATTATATCCAGATTCGATCAAATTAGGGTATTTGGCTGCAATCGATTTGCCCAAATCGTATTGCTCAACCATCCCAACGGTGGTTAGCATTCCAAGCTCAGAAGATGGCCATTGGGGATCATAATTATTGATTGGAGCTCTTGCGCCATGTCGGAAGAATTCAATGACTTGGTCCGGCTCTTGGGCTTGAAGTTTTCTGATGACCAAAAGAGTCAAGAAAAACAAAGTGAAGGTATATTGCATGCAAATTAAAAACAAGTAAAAGTTTATAAATATTAAGATTGAGCTGAGGCTTATATAATTTTCTCGGTACTGAGACCGAATTATTCGATTCAGTGAATTTAAGAAATTAAAAATTAATTCAGAGCCTTACCATGCTTCATAAACCAATCCATAGAAACTTATTAGATTTTGAGGTCTGACCTCGACTAGAACTGAAATTAGATGATAACTCTCACCTGTTCTTTAGTTCCGAAGGACACAGAGGATGTATCTCAGATTTAAAGATGTCCTCCTCCTACTGGATTGACTGAAGCGTACAGTAATATATCGATGAGCTAATCAATTAAAGTTTTTAATTAAACTTTTTATAGTATCCTGAGTAATAATCGCATGCAATTACTAAATATACCTCAGACATCGTGGTTCAATGTGCTAATTAGTTTTTGCGTTCGTCCTATCTTTTATTGAAAAGGTCAGGTTGTCTCGAAATCTTCAAAACCAAGAGCTTTTTTTATCTTGATAAACAAAGACTTTTGAAAAATTTCCAAGATTATTTTTTCACTGAAAAACATGATTTCCCTCCAAAAAATTATTGTCAAATTTTTCTTGATTTCTTCTAAACATCTAGACACTTTGGGCATCTCCACAAGCCAACTCGATGATTCCGAGAGATTTGAAGATTTGTTTCCATAAAATTCTTCTTTGAAAATTTTAGAGAATACCATTAATTCATTTTGGAGAGTGGTCTCAAACTCCCGAGGAAAAACTTTGAGACACATTTTTTATGAACTGGCAAGAAAAGAGATCATAGAAAGAGCAGAAAAAAAATATTACACAGACACAATGACACAACAATACAGAGACAAACATTAATTAAACTGCTAATTCGGTGGGTTCCCTTTGCTTGGCGGGTTTTAATTTAACTATAGCTTTCTTCTTTATCAAGATCCATGCACCAACACCGACAAAGAGGCATGCAGCGACACCTCCGACAGCGATTCCGATGATTGCGCCAGTAGATATACCTGATTCACTAGCAGAGTCATAAGGATTTCCACATTTCTCATTCCAAGTGTTGAAACTATCGATTTCTGTCGCACTTTCAAGAAAAGTCAGAAAGTCATCATAAGTACAAGTGTCCTGTCCACTACAAAGAGGGACAATGACATCATTGTAATACACTTTCACATAGGGGTTTGATGTGGTGTTGTAGAATTCAAAGATCAAATTAG
>Ga0182738_1006234_pt1 | contig 12449 bp, 11 predicted proteins | sample eDN5th30CBELigMG_FD_128876 | JGI IMG/M metagenome (GOLD analysis project Ga0182738, IMG submission 128876) | Enriched Miracle-Growth compost microbial communities from Emeryville, California, USA - eDNA 5th pass 30_C BE-Lig MG (version 2)... ...
ATTTTTTTCAGATGAATAACAATGCATCTAAATATAGATTTGACCTGCTTCAAAACTGAAGAAACAAGAACCTCTTTTTTAGACTTTTCGAAAGTTGAGCAGAATTGAATAATAACCGCCTCTCTCAAATAACGTTTTCCAGTTGAGTGTTGAATTTCATGTTTATTTCAAAGTTGAGGGATCAACCATTGAAGGAGAAAGCTTTCAGGAATTTGAAAGGAAAATATGGGAAATTGAACTTTTTTTACTATTTTGAGGTTCGAAACTCAAGCTAGAATAAGAAACTCTCGTTACTTATGGTAAGAAAAAAGAGCTATGGGCTTGTTTATTCTTTAACATTTTGAATTTTTTTTTTTCTTGTTTCCCCAAAATAGGATTTTCAAATTCCCCTTTGCTTGTTTACTATTTTTAGCATAAAATCAGTCAAGATTATTTCAATTCAAAATGATTTAATTTATAACAAAGAATGAAGCGATAAAAGAAGTAATAAATGTATAGTTTGTTTGTTTGTTTATTGGGAAAAAGATAGATAGATGTTTAGCAAATTAGAAAAATATTTTTTTAGCTCTCTCTGTACGCAAAGTAGTGGGAAATTACTTAACTGAGTTCGTTTTTTCAGTCTTTTTAAAAGTTTCTTTATTGAATTCCTCCTCCTCCTTCTTCTTCCACTGCTGAAGATGATGAAGTGACAGCATCAGCACCTTGTTTTTCAACCGGTAATAAATAGTGGTCTTTCTTTTGGTTCAAAAATTTTAAACTGAAAGCAACAGTCAGCACAATAAATCCAAAGAAGAACAAAGCATGGATTTCTTTCTTTTTGCCATCAGAAGTACTATTGCATTTCAATTGGTAAGTCTCTGATGAAGTGTTTCCAGTTACATTATTGATCAAAGCTACAAAATCTTGATAGCTGCATGTGGCATTTTCGTTATTGCACAAAGAGATTGATACATTGTTATAGTAAAATTTCACGTATGGATCAACGGTCCTATTGTAAAGTTCTATGATAATATCCGAAGAATAATATGGGAAATAACAGTTTGGGTAAACCAACGTTTGGTTTTGAGCAAAGCTTTTAAAATTGGCCTCTAAACAGTCATCTGAAAGGATCCCAAGAGCCCCTAGGATCGAAATTAAATTGGTGTCATGACCACTATAAAATGCCAGTTTCTTGGCGTCCTGCTGGCCTTCTCGAAAGCTTGCTAGTTGGCCAAGAAAAGCTTGGAATGTGTTGAAAGAAGTCAATTGCTTTTGAATCTCTTGGGCCTGGTTGTTATGGAAAATGAACCAGCCAAGCGCATAGGTTAAATTGTGAATGAGAGTTGGGTCAGTGACATCTCCAGGTATCGCTTTGTTTGCAGCTAAATTTGCAACTAGAACATCCGCAAAAATTATTTCATTATCAATATGCGTTATTTGCTGCTCCTCAGAGAGATTTTTATTCACTGTTGCAATTGAATCTGAAAAAAGACTCCAGATTTCCTGGGCACGGGCATCATTGTGATTTTCACCAATCCAAGTGTTGAGATTTGGGCAGTATTGGGGACTTTGACCCAGGAAAACGATCTCATTCGTCGAGTCAACGACATCAACTTGCACAGGAACCACATCACCAGAAAATTTTTCGCTTTCTGGAAGGTGATCGTCGAGCTGCTGCATCAGTGAGGACTGTTCGATTTCTTGAGGGTTTGAATCATTCATAAGGGTGCTATTTTTGCCAAGGTAAAGAGTGGAGAGCTGGACAATTGCACTGTCTATACATCGATTGACGTTATTTGCCAAGACGGAAATGTTATCAGGAGAATAAGTGGATCCAACAAGTTCTGGGTACAGCTCTGAAATGTTTTTGCCGAGATAGAATTGCTGTTTCAATCCCAAAACGGTGAGCCGACCAAGATCTGAGCTTGCCCACGAAGGATCGTATGCTTCGAGTGGAGCTCGTGCTCCGTGTCGGAATAACTGAATCACTTGATCAGGCTTTCTTGTAGTTCCATTTTGTGCTTGTACAAAGAGAAAGCATAAAATGATGTTAAGCGCGAGTTTAAACATCTCTCTTTGGGCTTCAAATTAGTTATTTCATATTTAGCCAATAGAGCTCATAAAGTAAATTCGAAGTGAAATGTTATTTTGGCTTTGAAAATCAGAAAATTTCTGAAACTAATGATTTGCTGAAATTTAAAAATTCTTTCACAAAAACTCTCTCGAGAATAAACCCAAACTCATGAAGTTCAGAGAATAACAATTTCGGATGAATTCCAAATTACTCATTGCAGGATGAGTTCGTTTGTTTTACCAAAAAAAAAATTCCAGAGAAAAAAAGTATTTTAAAACTCTGCCAAGAATTTACCAATCATTAAACACTTTCTTTGGTGAATGAGGTCGAATCTCAAAAATCTTATACCAAAGACCCTCTGGAAAAAATTGCCGAATTCAATTTTTAATTCAATCTCCCACCAAATAAATTTCCATGACAAGTAAAATGAAACTTTTGATAAAATTTTATTCATCTAATTTTGGCTCTTTTTATCAATTTAGCCTTTCCTCCAAAGACTCTCTCTGCTCCCGTCTGAATTTTTAATCCAAGGTTTCAAGAAGAATCATAACTAACTAGAACACTTATTTTTGAGAAACGCTTGCAGAAACGAGGGGGAAGGTATCTAAGTTTCTGATTTTTTGAGAAACTTATTCAAAGTCTTGTCGTTAATTCAAGCTTTACTTTGTTTCAACTTACAATGAAAATTCATTTTTGAAAGGAGATTTCTTTGTAAATCCTCAAACCTTTTGTTTCCTCTTTGAATAAATGAAAGTGTGAAAATTTGTTAAAGTTGTTCCAGTGCAATTTTCGCACCATGAAAATAAAGCCTAAAATCATTTAACCTCGTTGGAGAGAGAGCAAACGATTGATCAAGCCTAAACTAACAATAAATCTTTATTGCGAGTAATAAAGACCGAGAAAATGTTGCTTTGAAAAATACCACCTTCTGTTTGACCTTATGAGGAAAGTTGAAGCAATTTGGGGGTTGGAAACCCAAATACTCTTCAAGCAACAGGTTTTCTCCTACTTTTCTCCTGAAACAAACGACTTGATTTGAGAATTCTAAGAATAGCAAATTAGCGCAAAGGCTTAAATGACAAAAATAACTTTTCTCCTCTTCATCCCTCTCAAAAAGTTTCATCTCTTCGTCTTGTTCAGTTTGATTCTTGGAGTGTCATCTGTGAAAGGCTCTATTTATTCTTTCATCTCAGAATTTTCTGACGTCCTCAGTTCATATGAGCTGCTCCATTTTGATTAATTGTAAGCTTAATATTTATTTTTCCACCTGAATTGTTTATTTTTTATGAGAGCCAAATTTCAACCGTTTTCATCCTGAGAATGAGTGAGTGACTCTCTTCCTCCAGAACTTGTCTCACCATTTAACCTTCTCAACGCTCAAAGCTAAGTCTCTCTTTTTCGACCAAATTACATGAAATTTTTCAGCATGATTTTATATCTTTTGGAATCAAGGAAGATCAAATATTTGCAGATTTTCTTCCAGAGATGAAAAGGCATTTCATGAAATCAATTTTCCTTCGCTCTTGAACTTGCTAAATATAGCAACGAGGTTTTTCCAAAATTGGATTTTGATAAATGAAAAAATTAACTTTCGGGCGGGGACTTCGAATTTATAGATCCCGGGAAGTCATTATTGCCGTGCGTTTTGGAAGAAGACTTTGAAACGGATAAATTTGGTTCCTCTACCCGTTTGTCAGTGAAACGAAGAAGCATCTGTGGTGTTCGAGAGCCTACAAGCAAATTAGTTTCATGCAAGAGAAAGAATTCCCAACATATGATGTTTATTTATTAAAACTATGCCACAAATTGAAAACTAAAACTTTTCAAGTTAAGCCTTGGAGCATAAAAGAATGAAGTTTTGGAGTTGCTAAATAGTCGTACTTTTGGCGGGCGATGCCTAAAAATTAAATTTAACCGAGAAAGATTAGGCGTGTGCTTTTTCTTAAATTTTTGCCGGCTTACGATTCAAACAAAATGTTTGAAAATAAATCTCTGAATTCATGATAATCAAAACTGACATCACTTATAACAGACATGAAACAAAGAGATTTCAAACTGTCAGAGAATCAAATGAAGACTTTCTTTCTCGAATCTCAAGAGTGAAAAGGTTAGCCTCATTCAATTCTATTTTTTGGAAAATTCCCTTTAGTGAGCCTATTCTTGCCCAAGTTGAGTTTGCAAAGAAGCTCTTGGGGTTTTTCCTTCTCATTCCTTCAAATAGCTTCAAAAAAGAAATGTCCTTTCTTCCTCAAAAAATGAGCTGGTTTTCATCTTTGATTTGAGTTTTTTTTTCTAATTTTTTAAAATTTAAAATGCCTCCTCTAACTTCCCAAGTATTGAGAGCGAAATGACGTTATACCTCCTGGGATATCCGCTGGTGAGCGTTTAAATTTAAAAATAAAGCTTTGACTTGAGTGGTGAGATTTTTTTGAAAATAAAGAGCCGCTTTCCGCTTTTGTTGCTTTTTCTAAAATGTCATGTAATAATGATTTGATAAGAACTTACTTTCTCTTCTTCAATGTTCGAATGATCAACGAGGTTTCGGTTTCTCATTCCATAAATCCTTTTTTCACCTTCTCAAGGAAGTTACAAGAAGACAAAGGAACATTCGTCCGCATAGTGTCGTTTAGTTTACATCAATACAAGCAAAACGAAATTATTTTCACTCCGCCAATCAATAGGATTTTGTTCGAAGATAAACATAGCTTCCGGCTATTTTTAAATTCAATTCGACTTGATGGGTATAAATTAAATCTTTCTGTTGATGTAAACATCCTAATAAAATTCTTAAATTGATCATGATTAAACCATTTGTGGCAATTTCCCTTGTGGTCATTGCCTTACTGCTGCCATCTGCCTTCTCGCAACAAACAATCTCAAGACCAAGCCAAATCATTGAGATTTTCAGACATGGTGCTCGAGGCCCCCTAAGTGGCTATGATAAAACTTGGCCATTTGCTTTATGGGGAAAACTCACACCAGCAGGCAAGAGACAACAGTATGTCATGGGGAAATACTACTCGGAAAAATACCCTCATCTATTAGGATCAGGTGCAAACCATAGTGAAATCTACATGTTGTCAGACACAACAAAGAGATGCATCGAGAGTGCTGAAATCCAACTTTCTGGTATGTATGCTGGACAGGTTCCATCTCTGATGGGCACTCATCCAGTTGAGACTGCCATCCCTCCTTTCAAAGACTCAGAGATCCACAAAATCGCTTCTGCCGTTCATCAAGCATCCTCGGGAAATTCTTCAAGTATGAAGGTTCCAGTGACTGTCGAAGTTGTTGATGAGACCCAGGCGGGAATCTTCAAAAGAACTCATGGAAACCAATGCCCTAATGGCGGAAAGTGGGAAAGAGAAAACGCTTTTGATAAAGAAGCAAAAAAAGCATGGGGAGTCTTTAAAGACACTTTTGATGCTGTGAATCAAAAGTTCTCACCCAAGAAACAATTAAAGACAGGCTTTGGTGTCAGCATCTTTGGTGATGCCTTGCTTGTCAATATCTTTGACCATAAAAGAAACCTTTCAGATTTTGGAATCGAAAATCCTGAGCTTGCAAGTAATTTCACTTATGCATATTCCTGGTTCGTTTTTCACACTGAATATGGCCAGGAAATTCAGAAGCAACTCAGTGCCTTCCCTATCATAGACGAAATGCTCAAACAACTCGAAGCTTTCAAAAAAGGAGAGACACACAGTAAAAAGGCTGCTCTTTACAGCGCTCATGATTACAACATTTATGCAATCTTGGCAGCTTTCGGAGTCATCAATGAAGAGTGTATCATGGCTAACTTCTTGAGCTCCATCAAGAACGAAACTCTCCCTTATCCCAACTGCTACTTCCCTTTCTTTGCTTCCAACCTCGTGGTTGAATTGTACAATCAAACTGATAATGCCACCTACGTCAAGATGCTTTACAACGAAGCTCCCTTGACTTTATGTAATGGCCAAGATTTCTGCGAATACAATGAGTTTGTTGCACTCGCTAGAAATGCTACAGGACATAGTACTCATGAAACATACAGAGAGAAATGCGGCGCCAAACCAGTCAAACAAGAAAACAAGACATCCCAAGAGAATAATAAGACGTCTCTTCCAGCGCCATTCAACATTGATTTAAATATCACTACTCCAGAAAAGAAATTCAATATTGATTTGAATATTACTAATGAAGATTTGATGGAAGAAGATGAGGCATTTGAAAGATTTGTGATTGAGAAAGATCCTGAAGCTATTGAAGAAGACATTGAAGATGATGATTATATTATTGGAATGGATCAAATTAATGATGCTGACATTGCTCAATTTGCCACCACCGATAATTCCAACAAAAGAAACCAAGACACAATGATCAAGCTTCTTGTCGCCGCCTCACTTATGTTGATAGTGGTGATCTTGATTGTTGTTGTTCTCAAGAAAGCTCAAAAATCAACAGGAGAAGAAGTTTCAAAGAAGCAACCTCGTTATAATAAATTGACTGAAATTAAAATACATTAATTGACTTTCACCAAAATTACTTAAATTATAGAAAATTGTCGTATCTCATTGTCTGAAAATTCCACAAGAATAATTAAATATGTATAAATTCGTTTAAATGTACAAATTTGTTTAAATTACATGAAAAGAATTGAGTACCAATCGAATCAGAAGAACCTGAACTTTGAATCACTTAAATATTGCTCCTCCTCGAAGTTTGTTGACTCCTTCTGAAAGCTATTGATTGGCAAAAAATTATGATTCCTTTCCAAAGGGAATTTTTCTTAAATTGCTTTTTGGAAGTGTTTTAGTAAAAAAATATGGAAAATTGCCAAAATTGCAAGAAGGATGGATCAAATTCCTTTTGCTAAAAAATACTGGGAAAAATTCTCGGCATTTTTTTTTTCAATTCGAAATGATCAATTCAACCTTCAAAAATTAGCTTTGGAAATTTTTTCTCCAAAACAGCAAAGAATGCTTGAAACAAACAAAACCAACTTGAGAAATTTTTTAAAAATTGAGAGAATCAATTTAGATTTGTCAACAAAAGATGAATTTGATTTTTCATGAAAACTGAGCCGAAATTAAAAAATCTTTTTCGCAAATTTTTGTACCAAAAGGACGGACAGGATGAAGATTTTGGTTTGCCTTTGAGAAACCCTTAAGATCGAAACTCTGAGAAAAATGAAATGTTTGAAGAAAAAAAACTCTATCTTTTCAAAGAAACTGTGGAAAGAGAAAGATATAAACAAAAGGAAAAGCTTTTTTTTTTGAATGGAAATTTAATGAAAAAGAACATAAAGAATCAAGTTTCATTTTTCAACAATATTGCAGGGATTAAGATTTCAACAGATAGATATATAATATATCTTTCTTATACATCAAATAACTTTTGAAACAAAATATTCTTGAAATTTCTCTTTGGATTCGAAAATGTGATTTTTGCAAATTTTGTCATTTTCCTTCTTCGCGACAAAACCTTTGAAGAATGAAAAAGAGAAAGTTGAAATTTGAAACAGAATTTTGGTGAAATCATGAAAAACAAAAACATTTTTGAGGGTTGAAAAAAAAGGTGAAAAAAAATTGAGCAAAATGAGAAAGACACAATTTTGGAATCAACTTGTATTTTTCAAACAAGAACTTGTTTCTTCTTCGAATGCAACACTATTGATGAGACAGAGTCGTGATTTTCTCTCCTAAGTTTTAGATTCACCTTCTCGGGACAATTTATTTTGAATTTCTCAAGTGCGACATTCAAGAAGAAAATTATGAAACATTATTTATTGTTTACAGGCTTTTGTTTTTGGAGCCTGGGAGAAACTTCTTTTCATCACTAGAACGAGACAAACGCTAAAAATTTCATTTTGAGGCCAGTTTTTCAAAAAGACTAAATTGAGAAAGGAAAGAAAAAATTTTGGAAGAAAATTTTTTTAATTTTCAAATTTGATGAAAACTACAAAGATTTGGGATTGTGATGAATGCGAGAAAAATCAGGTTTTTGAGTTGAACATCTGTCATTTCTATCTCTTGAATGGAGAAAAACGAGATTGTATAGAATCTGATAAATCTCAAGGAAATCTGTTCTAGAAAACAAGTTTCAGAACCAATTTTGCTTGAGATTATACTTGAAAGAGCAGGAAAAGATCTCATGAGAACTTTAATTTGACTTGTTTTTTCAGAGCCCAGAGCCTTTTTTATTTGAAGAAAATATCGTTCTTTCGAAGGAAAAACCTGTTCAGTATTTTAAAAGAGCTTGAATGTTTTTCAGACATTTTTTTGAATTGATTCCATTTTTTTAACCTCAGTCGCTTTAATAATTTTACTTTGAGCTTTTTCAATATATTTTAAGCAAAACAGCCAACAAAGGAGGAAGAGTTGAGCATTCAAAGATACTGAGGGAGCAGTTCAATAAAATTTGGGAGATAACTTTGGTTGAGGGAAAAATCCTTTCAATTCTGATGATAAGGGCCCTCCAAAAGCTTAAATTTCAGTTGGAAACGGATTTTGACATTTCGAGAATTTTTTGTGAAATGGGGACTCAGTCAGGTAAATCATGAAAGTCTGAGGCCGAGAAAATTGGAAGTCTCTTCAAATGATTGACAATCTCTTGCTTGATTTCATCAAAATATTTTTTGAATTTTTGTATTCAAATGGAGAGACTAAATGAATAGAGTCCTAATAAAGGAGTTTAATTTTTTAATTTTAGCTTTTGAACTTCAACCTCTGAAGAAATTTAGCCCTTGCGATTTCAAACTGAGAGCTCATTTTCTCCAAAACAAACATCTCAGATTCAAAAATGGATTTTGACAAACAATTTCAGATTGAAAAATTGGAGACTCGTGAATAGCTCATTTTACTCAATAATCGATGAATCAATCATACTTTCCGTTTCTGAAATTTACGAGATTATTTATTTTTACAATTTTATCCTTTAGGCCTAAACTCGACCAACAATCATGTTAAATTCGTTGAAATTATAATCGTTTTTTGATAACTTGCTGGTGAGATGCTCGCAGAGATTTTTTGGTTTTGTTTTCTTGTTTGCAATCTGGTTTATTTCCTCCCTTCTGGAACCTCTGCTGACACTGACAGTCCAAGCCAAATTATCGAGATCTTTCGTCATGGTGCAAGAGGTCCTTTGACAAAATACGATCAATCATGGTTGAGATCTGAGTGGGGGCAATTGACGATACCTGGAGTGCAGCAACAATACTCTCTCGGAAAGACTTTAGCCCAAAGGTATCCAAATTTGCTTCAAAACACAAGCGAGATTTACTTTCTTTCTGATGACACCCCAAGATGTGTTCAAAGCGCAAAAATACAACTATCTGGAATTCAAGATTTTTTCAACAACAAAGAAGAATCTTTAAATCTTTTTGAAATTAATGTGGTGAATGAGAGTAATAAGCATATTTTCAAAAGAGCACATGGATCTCAGTGTCCAAACGGATATTCATGGGAGAGAGCAAACGCAAAGAGCGCAAAATCTCAAGAGGCTTGGCAAATATTCAAAGAGACCATCGATGTTATTAATAAGGCTCTTCCCGAAAAGAATCAGCTCAGTTCAACTTTCAAAATTGCAGTTTTTGGAGACGCACTTCTTGTGAATATCTTTCATAACAGATCTTTAGTTCCTTTTGGGATTGAGGATGCATATATTGCCAAGAATTTTGTTCATATTTTTTCTTGGTTCGTATTCAATACTGAATATGGCCAAGAAGTCCAGAAACAAATTAGTGCCTTCCCTCTGATCGATGAAATGCTCCAGCAACTTGAAGCTTTTAGAAAAGGAGAGGAACATAGTAAAAAGGCTGCTCTTTACAGTGCTCATGATTACAACATTTATGCAGTCTTGGCAGCTTTTGGAGTCATCAATGAAGAGTGTATCATGGCTAACTATCTAAGCTCTGTGAGAAATGAGACCCTGCCTCATCCTAACTGTTATTTCCCTTTCTTTGCTTCCAATCTTGTTGTTGAATTATACAATCAAACAAAAAATCCCAGAGATTTTCCTTCTACCTACGTGAAAGTTTCCTATAATTATATGGCTCTCCCACTCTGTAATGGACAAGAGGTGTGTGAATATAATGATTTCATCGAGTTTGCCAAGAAAGCTATTGGAAATAATACTCACGAATCTTACACAGAAAAATGTAACGTCAAAACAAAAAGAACAAAGTAAAAGTAGCTTGATAACCTCAATCATCAATGCTCACTTCCAAACTGCGATTGTATAATAAATGACTATGTTGATATTAACTGATGATTTTCAATGTCAAGGTTCATTGTAAATAAATGCACAAATTATTTCAAAATACACAAAGAAAAGTCGATATTCGGCTATTTTTCCTTGATTGCTGTAAACAAAACACTATTGTATAATGTTTTCATAGATGTAGTTGTTTGAGGTTCAGCATATGTTGATTGAACAAGAGCTTCATCCTAATTTCATAAATTGATGAAATGTAACTTTTTTTCTACCTCAATCACGAATCCGATTTCAGTGATCATGTGCTTTAACTCTTCCCAACTAAATTCTACAGAAAATTCGGTGGGCGAACTTGCATAATGATAACATAAAGGGCCAAGATTAATCCAAACACCTCCAACTTTGAGAATTTTGTATATCAATTCAATATATTGAATCACATTTCTTGCAGTATCCAAAAAGAAACAAGTCACGACTGCGTCCCACATTTCTAAATCGAAATTTTTTGATAAAATATTGAAAGATAATTTCCAATACCTTTTTGTCGACAATAGACTCTGAGGAAGTCACCAGCAATGATAGAGATATCAGCGTCAAGCGGAAGTTTTTCTCCTGGACTCACGTCAGGTACTGAATATTTAGCAAAAGCGTCGTCTAATTTGATCAAATTGCTGAAATTGTGGATATATGGGAAAATATCAAATTGATTTTCGTTTTCGACATCATTCAAAATGAATTCTGAGGTTAAAATCATGAAAAATGAGATTTCACTGCCTTGAGCAGCATATCCAAGGCATGCCAATTCAAACACTAGCCTGGAAAGACCACAGCCTACGGGAAAATAAAGCTCAAAATTATCAATATTCTTATTACCAGGAACGAGAATTTTGACTTTATTTGAATTTACTACTGGATTTGGATAGAAAGCTTGAATTCTTGAAATTATTGGATTATAACAAGCATTTCTTTCTTCACTTCCCTTCGGGGATGGATAATGGGATCCAATTGTAAAGAAAATTACTTCTATGCCCCAATCTCGAACTAAATGTCTCAGTATACTTCTCAACTTTGAAATATCTTTGCTATTGATTTCTTTTGACTTGAAGTTATTATCTCAGAAGTGAGTGATGGAGTTTTATTTCTTACATCAGTTTGCAAGGGTTTTTGAGACACATGTCTTTCCACAACTTTGCATAAGAACTCATGATTTGTGTTAATAGAGGACAACAAATTTTTTATTTTCTCGTCAAAACTCTGCTGTATAAACTGTCTATGCTTGAGATCTAATGATTCAAAATTCTCTTCCATCTGATGGAGATCCTGAAGAGCACTTTCCTAATGTATTTCTTATAAAAGTTGAAAAATTGATGTGACCAACTCGATACTGCACAAATGTTTCTACTGCATCTTGAAAATGATTACGATGAGGAGGTAGATGTAGATGGGGTTTTTGATTGTTGGTAGGATTCTCTTTTTTGAAATGGGTAAGATGAAAAAAGGAGTGACGAAGTTACGATCTTCATTTGACTTTGTCGAAGGTGTACTCTTCTCAACTTCCATGAAAGCAATCAAAGGGCAAATTTTTTTATTGATTAAAAATAAAATAGGATCGGGAAAATTGCGCAATTCTCTGAGTCAAAGTTCGAAGAATTGTTTTGTTTCTTTGAATAACCACGAAAGACTATGGAGATTTTCAACATCGAAATTTAGTCAAATCAAGAAAAAAATTTAGTTGAAGATCAGTTCGAAACAAAGCAATTGGAAAATCATTCAAGCATACTTTTTCAGAGATTTCCTTTGAGTTTCGAAAATAAAAAAGAGCGAATTTTTTTTTTTGCAAAACTTGTCTTTAAAAAAAAGCAAATATTTCTTTTTCATAACAATTGTCTATTCGTGAAACCCGAAATTCAGTTCAAAGAGATGGATTTTTCAGATTTTGTTTTTCATATCCTCTGGAAAAGAAAATATTTTTTACAGCATCTCTGTCACAAAAAATTCAAATCACATATGAGGATCAATTCTTTCATATAAATCTCTCCCAATAAAATTTTTAACCCAGTTCCTGAGAATCTTTCCCTTGAAAAGAAGACTTTTTGAAATAAAAAATCTTGAAGTTTTTTTTTCATAATTTTCATCCCTGTTTGTTTGAAAAATCTTTTTCTCAACGAGATTGTTCTTTTGAATTTATTCTCTATTGATTTCA
>Ga0182738_1006235_pt1 | contig 12449 bp, 9 predicted proteins | sample eDN5th30CBELigMG_FD_128876 | JGI IMG/M metagenome (GOLD analysis project Ga0182738, IMG submission 128876) | Enriched Miracle-Growth compost microbial communities from Emeryville, California, USA - eDNA 5th pass 30_C BE-Lig MG (version 2)... ...
GGCGGCCTGACCAAGCTGCTCTGTGTCATCCCGCTGTCGTGTCGATCGGGCATGACTGCCGGCGTCACCGCAAGGGATCACAGGGATGCTCACCCGCTCCAACAAGGCCATCGCGGCGGCGCTGCTCAGCGCGGTGCTGCTCGTCGCCCAGTTCGGCCTCGATTTCGGCCTCGGCGCCCGCGCCGTGGCGGTCGCTGTCGCCCTCGTGCTGCCGTTGCTGGTCTGGATCGTGCCGGACCGGCCGGAGGACGAGGACGACGACCGCGGGTACGACGAGTCGATCTGGGACCCGCTCTAGGCGAGAAACTCAGCCGGCAGCGTGCCGCGGCGCTCGAGTTCGTAGCCGCCGGTCATCAGGATGTGGTCGTCCGCCTCGCGCCAGGTGATCGCGAGTTCGCCCCCCGGCAGCGACACGATCACCTCGCGCCCGGTGCGCTTGGTGCGGGCCGCACATACCGCCGCGGCGCAGGCGGCCGAGCCGCAGGCAAGCGTCAGCCCCGCGCCGCGCTCCCACACCCTGAGCCGCAGCGCGCCGACCCCCGTGCCGACGCTCGTGACATGGGCGAGGCTGATATTGGCGCGCTCGGGGAAGATCGGGTGGTTCTCCAGCAGCGGCCCGATGCGGGCGAGGTCGTAGGCCTCGACGTCCTCGACCCAGAAGATCGCGTGCGGGTTGCCGACATTCGCCACGGCAGGCGAGTGCAGGATCGGCGCGTCGATCGGCCCGATCTGTAGCTCGATCGCGCGCGTGTCGTGAAACGGCTCGGATAGCGGAATGTCCATCCAGCCGAAGCGCGGCACGCCCATGTCCACCGTCACCGCGTCCGCGCCCGCCCGATGGGCCGGCAGCAGGCCCGCCTTGGTCTGCAGCAGCAGGGCGGACTTGCCGCTCTCGGTCATCAACAGGTCCGCGACGCAGCGCGTGCCGTTGCCGCAAGCGGCGGATTCCGAGCCGTCGACGTTGAAGATCTGCATGAACGCGTCCGTGCCCGCGGCGACCGGGGGGCGGACCACCATCAGCTGATCGAAGGGCATGTCCCCGGCGATGCGGCGGGCGGCCTCGGGGCTCACCGCGGCGCCGGAGGCGCGCAGGTCCAGCACCACGATCTTGTTGCCGATGCCGTTCATCTGGGCGAAGGGGATGCCGGTGCCGGCCATGCGTTCGTCTCCCGAAAGGGTGCGTTCTATATGGCCGAACGCGGCGCCACCCGGAAGGGCGGGGGCTGACGGCAGACCGTGAAGGTTCTAGACTCTACGAACGCTGCAGGTCTGACCCGCCATGATGTCACGCCGATCCGGGACGGCCGCCCTTCTCGCCTCCGCCCTCGCGCTCGTTTGCGCCGCCGCCGCCGCCGGCGCGCAGGACGCCCCGCCGCCCGCCGCGTTCTACGTCGCCCCGGAGACCTCGACCGCCGCCGCCGGCATCGCCGTCGGCCCCGACGGCGCGCTGCACGCCGTCGCCACGAGCTATATCGACGACGGTCCGGACGCCGTGACCTATTCCACCTGCCGGACCGACTGCGCGAATCCCGCGAACTGGACGCGGGTCGATATTCCAGTGCCCGGCGCGGTGCGGGCCGAGATCGCGGTGACGCCCTGGGGCGCGCCGCGGCTCCTCATCACCACGGACGGCTCGGGCGGCGACGCCTCGCGCAATTACCTCTTCGCCGAGTGCGGCACGCGCCCCGCGGGCAACTGGGGCGGTGCCGGCGCCTCCGCCGCCTGCCTGGATCCGGCCGGCTGGCGGATGGGCGTCGTCGCCGGCAGCGAGGACAGCCTGCTTTCGACCTTCCTCGAATACCAGATGCCGCATCGCAGCTTCGCGCTCGACGATGCGGGCAACCCGCGTTTCATCTATTCAGACTCCAACTATTTCATCGAGCCGGACCATTACGGCGCGTTCTATATGAGCTGCGAGTCCGACTGCACGCTCCGCGCGAACTGGATAGAGACCGACATCGCGCTCCACGCCGGATATTCGACGGAATACTTCAACGACCCGGTGCTCGCGCTCGGCCCCGGCGGCTCGGCCCACGTCATCTCCTGGGTCTACGCCTTCAATCCGGACGGATCGGAGGCGCCCGACGACCTCTACTATTACGAGTGCCGCTCGGACTGCACCGACAGGGCGAACTGGGGCCGGGCTTCGGTGCTGAACCCCGGCAGCGGCAGCTATCCGAGCCCGACCTGGGACATCGCGGTCACCAGTACCGGCGAGCCGCGGATCGCGCTGTTCGTCGGCGCCGGCCCCGATCAGGCCGATCTCGAGCACAGTCTCGTTTATCTCTGGTGCGAGACGAACTGCCTCGTCGACAACTCCTGGTCCGGCAATGTCGTATTCAGCGAAGGCTACGGCGAGGCCCCCGCGCTCGCGCTCGATGCGCAGGACCGGCCGCGGATCGCGTTCCTGTCGCCCGGCGCCGAGCCCGTCTACGCCGCGTGTGACGAAACGTGCGACTCCGACGCCGCGGTGTGGCGCGGCACCGTGTTCGAGGCCGGCGGCGACATGGCGGCGAACCGGCCGGTGGCGCTGCCCTTCACCTGCGACGCCGAGCTCTGGAACGCGATGACGCCCGACCTCGCCGTCGGCCCGCGCGGCGACGCCTATCTCGCCTACGACGTCGATGTGCAGGCGCGCTGCCTCTACCGCGAGTTCCAGCGCCCCGAGATCACCTACGAATTCCACGAGATCTGGCGCGGGGTACGGCTCGCCTTCATGCCGCCGTCATGAGCGCGTCCCGTAAGCGCGACACTCGCAATGCCTGGGGTGACCTCATGAAAGCCTCCCTCGCCGTGCTTGCGGTCCTGCTGGCGTCTGTCCCCGCCCTCGCGGCCGAGCCGCAATACGTGGAGCTGCTCGACACCACCGCAGAGTTGAGCGGGCAGGGGCTCACCGTGCGACTCGCCGTGATGAACCCGACCGACCCCGATCGCCTCTACCGTGTGCCCTACATGACGGTGAGCGAGGGCAAGCAGGAGGCGATCGAGATCACGGGCGTCGCGTCCGGGTTCGAGCATCCCGGCGCCTATGCCTGGATTGCCGAGTTCGACCCCGCCAACGACAGCGCCGAGGTGCTGTTCTCGACCTTCACCGGCGGGGCGCATTGCTGCGACGACATCCGCATCGCCGACAAGGGCGCGGACGGGACCTGGCGCGAAATCGAGTTCGGTCAGTTCGACGGCGGGGTGCAGGTCCAGGACCCTGACGGCGATGGGACCTACGAGATCACCACGGTCGACCAGAGCTTCCTCTATGCCTTCGATTGCTTCGCCTGCAGCGCCAGCCCGCTCCAGATATGGGCGATCCGAGACGGCGAGATGGTGAACGTCACCTTCGAGCCCCAATATCGCCAGTCCCACGAGGAATGGCTGTTGCAGCTCGAAGACAACGGCACCGGCGCGGAGACGACGCTGGGCTTTCTCGGCGGCTGGGTGGCGGAGCGCGTCATTCTCGGCGAGGGCGAGGCGGCCTGGGCCGACATGCTCCGCCTCTACGATCCCGCCGTCGATCCCGGGTTCCCCGTCTGCACCATCCCGGGCGTGTCGCCTTATGACTGCCCGGAGAAGGCGACGGTCACGCTGACCTTCCCCGACGCGCTGGCGCGCCATCTGGCGGAGAACGGCTACCCGGTGCCGCCGAACGCCACGCCGGCCGTGGGCTGAAGGCGCCCGCTCGGTCCACGGGAACGGGTTCGCAGGGCGCGCATCGGCACGCGTCGCGGTCTTTCGCCCGCGAAACCTCTATGATACCACTCACCCGATTTGCCGGACGGGCCGCCGGCGCCTCGCCGCGGGCGGAATGCCTGTGGCCGGCCGGCGTTCCCGAAGCGTAAGCGCGTGCCGCAGTTCGACCGCCCGGGCAGTGTAGCCCGTGCGCCATCGGTCCGTCGCGCCACGAGGCTCGTACGCGGGCCGGCCGAGGGTTGCGAGAGGGATCAAGGCGACGGATGGATAACCGGCGATCGAGCTACGAGTACGAGGATTTGCTCGCGTGCGGCCGGGGGGACCTGTTCGGAAGCGGCAACGCCCAGCTTCCGCTGCCGCCCATGCTGATGTTCGACCGCATCTCGGCGATTGCCGAGGACGGCGGGGAAAACGGCAAGGGGCACATGCGCGCCGAGCTCGCCGTGCGGCCCGATCTCTGGTTCTTCGCCTGCCACTTCAAGGGCGACCCGGTGATGCCCGGCTGCCTGGGCCTCGACGCGCTGTGGCAGATGCTCGGCTTCTTCCTGGGCTGGCTCGGCGGGGCGGGACGCGGCCGCGCCCTCTCCGTGGGCGAGGTGAAGTTCTCCGGCATGGTCGTGCCGAGCGTGAAGCGCGTGGAGTATGGCATCGAGCTCAAGCGCGTGCTGCGGTCGAAACTCGTGCTCGGCATCGCCGACGGCTGGCTGAAAGCGGACGGGGAGACCATCTACAGCGCGAAGGACCTGCGCGTGGGCCTGTTCAGGACCGAGCCGGCCGCCGCCTGAGGCGGCCCGGACAGCGCGGCGCGGGCGAAGGAAGCATCGAGAGGCCGACATGAGACGCGTCGTCGTCACCGGGATGGGCATCGTTTCCTCGATCGGGAACAATACCCAGGAGGTGCTCGCCTCCCTGAGGGAGGGCAAATCGGGCATCGTCCGGGAAGAGGACTACGTGAGGCTCGGCTTCCGCTCGCAGGTCGCCGGCGTGCCGCAGCTCGACCCCGAGGGGGTCGTCGACCGCCGCGCCATGCGCTTCCACGGCGGCGGCACCGCCTGGGCCCACGTCGCCATGGAACAGGCGATCCGCGATTCCGGCCTCGAGCCGGACGAGGTGTCGAACGACCGCACCGGCATCATTATGGGCTCGGGCGGCCCCTCGACCCACGCCATCGTCGAGGCCGCCGACATCGCCCGCGCCAAGGGCCCTAAGCGCGTCGGCCCGTTCGCGGTGCCGAAGTCGATGTCCTCCACCGCCTCCGCGACGCTCTCGACCTGGTTCAAGATCAGGGGTGTAAACTATTCGATTTCCTCGGCCTGCGCGACCTCGAACCACTGCATCGGCAATGCCTACGAGACCATCGGCTGGGGCAAACAGGACGTGATGTTCGCCGGCGGCTGCGAGGAACTCGACTGGACGCTGACCGTGCTGTTCGACGCCATGGGCGCGCTGTCGTCGAAATACAACGACCGGCCTGCCGTGGCCTCCCGGGCCTATGACCTCAATCGCGACGGCTTCGTCATCTCCGCCGGCGCGGGCGTGCTGGTGCTTGAGGAATACGAGCGCGCCAAGGCGCGCGGGGCGCGCATCTACGGCGAGATCGCCGGCTATGGCGCGACCTCGGACGGCATGGACATGGTTGCCCCGTCGGGCGAAGGCGCCGCGCGCTGCATGCGCATGGCGACCGAGGGCATTCGCGAGCGGATCGACTACATCAACCCGCACGCGACCTCGACCGAGGTCGGCGATCTCAAGGAGATCGAGGCGATTCGCGCGGTGTTCGGCGCGGGGGAGAAGTGCCCGCCGATCTCGGCCACGAAGTCGCTGACCGGGCACAGCCAGGGCGCCACCGGCGCGCACGAGGCGATCTATTCGCTGCTGATGATGAACAACGGCTTCATCTGTGAGAGTGCGAATATCGACGAAATCGACCCCGCGGTGGCTGACATGCCGATCGTGCGCGAGCGGCGCGACAGCGTCGATCTCGGCTACGTGCTGTCGAACGGCTTCGGCTTCGGAGGCACCAATGCGAGTATCGTGCTGAAGCACGTGGACGCTTAGCTCCGGCGCGGCATCCGCCATGGTGCATAGCCGGCAGACGCGGGTCTGGGCCTGATCCGCCGCGGTCCCGCGGCGGGCGGCTTGCACACTGTAGGGTCCGGGCGTAGCGTTCCCGTCATGCGCGATGGCTGGAGGCAGTCTATGACCGCATACAACGTCGTCCGTTTTCGTGTGAAGCCTGGGATGGAGCAGGCGTTTCTGGCGAGCCAGCGCCAGGCGCTTGCGCAGGACATGCCCGGTGGCATCGAAGTCGCCATGATCAAGACTGGCGAGCGGAGCTACTGTCTCGTCGGCAAGTGGAACGACTTCGACAGTATCGTTGCCGCGCGACCGCAAATGATCACCGCGCTCGACGAGGTCCGCGACTATCTCGAGGATCTTGGCGGGGGCCTCGGCGTCACCGACCCGGTGTCGGGAGAGGCGGTGCTGGAAATCTCCCGATCCTGACACAGCCCTTGGGCGCCGCCTCGTCCGGGTGCGCGCCCGCGGGATGGCGGGCGGAACTCTATCGTCGACAGCAAGCCGCGAATGCGCATATGTCCCTCGCGAACCAGTGGGCGGGGAGGGACCATGCCGGAATTGATGGCGGGCAAGCGCGGGCTGGTGATGGGGGTGGCGAACGACCATTCCATCGCCTGGGGCATCGCCCGCGCGCTTGCCGCGCACGGGGCCGAGCTCGCCTTCACCTATCAGGGCGAGGGCTTCGGCCGGCGCGTGAAGCCGCTCGCCAAGTCGGTCGGCTCCACGCTGCTGCTGCCCTGCGATGTCGAGGACGTCGCCAGCGTCGATGCGGTATTCGAGAGCTTGCGCGCGGCCTGGGGGCGGCTCGACTTCCTCGTCCACGCCGTCGCCTTCTCCGACAAGAACGAGCTCAAGGGCCGCTACGCCGACACCAGCCGGGAGAACTTCTCCCGCACGATGCTGATCTCGTGCTTCTCGTTCACCGAAATCGCCAGGCGCGCGGCCGCGCTGATGACGGAAGGCGGCACGATGCTGACGCTGACCTATGGCGGCTCGACGCGCGTGATGCCGAACTACAACGTCATGGGGGTCGCCAAGGCCGCGCTCGAGGCCTCGGTGCGCTATCTCGCCGTCGATTTCGGCGGCGAGGGCATCCGCGTCAACGCGCTCTCCGCCGGCCCGGTGCGCACGCTCGCCGGTGCCGGGGTCACCGATGCGCGGCTGATGTTCGCCTATCAGCAGAAGCACGCGCCGCTGCGGCGCACCGTGACGCTCGACGAGATCGGCGGCTCGGCGCTCTACCTGCTCTCCGATCTTTCCGGCGGCGTGACGGGCGAGGTGCATTTCGTCGATTCGGGCTATTCGATCATGTCGATGCCGCGGATCGAGGAACTGAAGGCGCAGGACCGGCGGGACAGCGCGGCCGAGGGCGAGGCCTGAGGGCGAACAAATCCGGTTCTGCCGGGTTCTCCTTCCGAAGGCGCGCGGCGCCGAGGACAGGAGGAACCGACATGGCCAACGCACGGCACGGCGGCATGGGCGCAGGCACGGTCGTGGGCCACCCCACGGCGGGAAAGACCGATCCCGACGCCTTCGACGAGACCAATCTCAGCGACGAGATTCACGGCCGCAACAGCCTCCAGGGCCAGGATCAGGCCCGGGTCCACAACGAGCGCCAGGCGATGGCGAACGTGAACCTCGAGTCGGAGGACGTGATGGAGTCCTTCGAGCGGCTCGACGAGAAGGAGCACACGAGTTCGCCGTCCGGACCGACGGAGTGAGGAGACGGCGGGCTCTCGGGTGAGGGCGCTGGGCGACCCTCGGTGGAGCGCGGCTGGCGCCAGGGCTGGTGCGTCGGGTCTACGCGCCTGCCATGCCGTCGATTTCCAGAGGTGCGCGCGAGGTGCCGGGCGGGATCTCGGGTCGGCTTCGCTTGCCCGGGCTTTCGTCAAGGGGTCCCGTTCCGGCCGGAGCGCCGTCAGGCGCGGAGGGGAAGGGAACCCAATGGCGGTTCGACTCGTCGAGAGGCTAATGGGTCCCCTTCCCTCGTTCGCTTCGCTCACTCGCCGGGGACGACAGGGAGAGGCGGTGCCCACCTCACCGGCTTGAGCATAAGACGTAGGTCGTCATGCCCGGCCCTGTGCCGGGCATCCCCGCCTTCCGGGCCGCTCACAAACAAGGCGTTATGGCCGGGACAAGCCCCGCCATAACGCCGCCTGGGTGGGGCAAGGGACGGGCACCCGCCGTCACGATCGGGCACCCTCCCTCCCCGCGAGCGGAGGGTGGACGGCTCGCGCAAAGCGAGACGGCCGGGTGGGGCGGGCGCTTCCGCGAAGGCAGCGTTCGTGTGAATCGGACAACAAATCTCCCTGCCGTGTGGCACCCCCACCCCGGCCTTCGGCCGACCCTCCCCACGTTGGGGGAGGGAGGGTGCTTGGGGCAGCGCTGTGCTGGCGAGTCACCCCGAAAATGAGCCTCAACCTCGGTGTCGTTCCCGGCCGGAGCGCCGAAGGCGCGGAGGGGAAGGGAACCTAATAGCCTCTCGGCGATGCGGAACCCCGCCACTGGGTCCTCATCTCCTGCGCGAACTTCGCCTGCTCTGACCGGGGATGACACGGAAAATCTGTGCCGCTCCACGAGCTGAGCCCTCTGGTTCCTCCGCTGTGTCCTCCCTCACCGCCCCTGGTCACGCACCGCCGCGAGGATCGCGGCCCCGAGATCGCCTTCGACGATGCCGCGGAGGTCGGGGTCGAGGCGGCGGCTCCAGTTGGGTCGCTCGCGGTCCGTCCCCGGCAGATTGACGGCGGTCTCCTCGCCGACGAGATCGTCGGCCTGCACCAGCAGCACCGCCGAGCGCGAGGCGGCGAGGAAGGCGTGGATGGCGGCGGCGGTTTCTTCGGGCAACGGCCCGTCCGGGTCGGCATCGGCCCCGGCTAGGCCGTTCCGCCGCAGCGCGTCGAGCAGCGTCGCCTTCTCGCTGGTCCGGTCCTCCCGGGCCTGGGCTTCGGCCTCGGGAGCGAGGAGCCCCAGCGATGCGCGCTCAGCGATGTCAGCCCCCGTCCACCAGCCCGCGAGCGTCGGCAGGTCGTGGGTCGAGACGCACGCGACGGCCTCGTGGGGGTAGTTGCCGGGCTGCCTGAAGTCCGTGCCCGCGCGTTCGAACCACAGCACCTTGTAGGTCAGCACCGAGGCCGCCCCGAGCGCGTCGCGGATGCCCTCCGGCACCGTGCCGAGGTCCTCGCCGAGCACGAGGCAGCGGGCGCGCTGGCTTTCGAGGGCGAGGTGGCCGAGGAGGTCGCGCAAGGGATAGCCGAGATAGGCGCCCTCCGCGGCTTTCGCCCCGTGCGGGATCACGAACAGCCGGTTCAGCCCGAGAATATGGTCGATCCGCAGCGCGCCGGCGTGGCGCATATTGGCCGCGATGAGGCGGGAGAAGCCGCGATAGCCGGTCCGCGCCCAGGCGAGCGGGTTCGGCGGCGGCAGGCCCCAGTTCTGCCCCTCGGGGCCGAGCGGGTCGGGCGGGGCTCCCACCGCGAGGCCGGCGAGGAAGGCGTCGGGCTCGGCCCAGGCCTCGGCGCCGTCCCCGGCGGTGCCCACCGCGAGGTCGCGGAAGAAGCCGAGCGTGAGCCCCGACTCCTCGGCCCTGCGCGCTGCGGCGCCGAACTGCCGGTCGGCGACCCATTGCAGGAACAGCGCGAACGCCGCGGCCTCGGTTTCCCGGATCGTCGGCACGCCCTCGGCATGGATGTCGGCGAGATGCCCGGGCCACTGCGCGCGGTCGCCGTGCGTTGCCGCGATCGCCTCGTAGGCGGCGAAATCGCGCAACGCGTCGCCGCCTTCGGCGATGAAGGCATCGAAGTCGCGGGCCTCGCGGCTGCGGCTCGGCCGGCCGCGGAACGCGGCAAACGCCGCCTCCAGCACTGCGCGCTTCAGCGCCCATACCGCGGCGTAATCGACATGGGGCAGAGCGCGCAGGCCCGCAAGGCGCGGGGCGATTGCGGCGAGCGCGGCCTGCACCTCCGGTGCGTCGCCGAGGGAGGCGACGTCGATATAGATCGGATCGAGGAAGCGGCGGTCGGCCGGCGAATAGGGGCTGGTCCGCTGCCGCTCGCCCGGAAACAGGGCGTGGAGCGGGTTGAGACCGACTGTCGCCGCCCCGGCCTCCGCCGCGGTCGCGGCGAAGTCGGCGAGCGTCGTGAAGTCGCCGATCCCCTGGTCGGTCCCGCGGCGCAGCGTATAGAGTTGGGCCGCGATGCCAAAGCGGCGGCCCTCGCCCTCGAGCGCGTCGGGCACGAAGCAGCGCGGCGGCACGACGGCGAGATGCGTGATGCCCGCCTCTCCGCGCAGCAGATGCCGGCCCGTCGGCTGCTCGGGGAGCGCCACGAGCCGGCCCCGGGCCGTCCGCCCGTCCGGCGCCGTCTCGGTGAAGGCGTGGCCCGCGTCGGCTGAAATCGTGACCGTCTGCCGGGTACCGTCCTCGCGCTCGACGACGAAGTCCTCCGCGCGGGGCGGGCCGACGAGGCGCAGCAGCGCTGTCTCCCCCTCGCGCACCACGAGCGCAGGGGGGAGCGCGCGCAGGGCAATGTCCTCGGAGAGGCGCGCGAGGCTGTCCTCGGCCTCGCCGCGGCCGCCGGCGGGATAGCCGAGCGACGCGAGCACCGCGCGCAGCGTGTCCTGGGGGACCGTGTGCCGCCGGCCGGCCACGTCGTGCCATTCGGCGGCGAGACCGACTGCGGCCGTCAACTGCGAGACGAGATCGCGCGCGTCGGCGTCGTCACGAAGCTGCGGCTGGCCCGGCATCGCGTCCTCTTCCACCGCGAGCACCACCGAGCGCGGTTCGACGAGAACACCGGAGCCGAAGGCCGGTTCCCGTTCCGGACGCGCGCTGTCGAGCACCACGTGCCAGCCCCGACCGGGGCGCGCGGGCGGCAGGCGCACGGAAACGGGCTCCCGGCCGGCGTGGACGATAAGCGCTGCCCGGCTGCCGGGACCCGCCCCGTCCGGATCGGGGCGATAGAGCGCCGCGACGAGGGTGCGCCGGCCGTTGTCCTCCCAATGCTGCTCGGGGAACTGTTGTCCGTGCTCGTCGAGCCAGGCGACATCCGGAATGCCCGTCGCGTCGGCGGGGTGACCCCGCAGCGGCGTCCCGGCCCGGAGCGAGGGGACGGCGAGTCGCAGCGCGACGAGGCGCGCGGTAAAGGCCGCAAGCTCGCGGTCCATCCCCGTCCAGTCGAACCAGGACACCGCGTTGTCCTGCGCATAGGCGTTGTTGTTGCCGCCCTGCGTGCGCCCGGCCTCGTCGCCCATCGACAGCATCGGCGTGCCGCGCGACAGAAGCAGCGTGGCGAGCAGCGCGCGCATGTCCGCCTGGCGCAGATCCCGGACGACGGGATCGGCCGTGGGTCCCTCGACGCCGTGGTTCCAGGAATGGTTGTGGCTGTCGCCGTCGCGGTTGTGCTCGCCATTGGCCTCGTTGTGCTTCGTCTCGTAGGCGACGAGGTCGGCGAGCGTGAATCCGTCGTGAGCGGTGACGTAGTTGATGCTGCGCGACAGCGGCCGGTGGCGGCCGGCGAAGATGTCCGCCGACCCCGCGAGGCGGGTCGCCAGCGCGCCGACCATGCCGGCATCGCCGCGCCAGAAGCGCCGCACGTCGTCGCGGAATCTGTTGTTCCACTCGCCCCAGGCGGGCGGGAACGCGCCGAGCCTGTAGCCGCCGGGGCCGATATCCCAGGGCTCGGCGATGAGAATGCGGTCGCGCAGCACCGGGTCCTGCTCCAGCGCGGAGAGGAGCGGCGCGTGCGGGTCGAAGCCGTGCTCGCGGCGGGCGAGCGTCGCGGCAAGGTCGAAGCGGAAGCCGTCGATGCCGCCGCGCAGCACCCAGGTGCGCAGCGCGTCCATGGCGAGGCGGAACACGGGCGGCCGGTCGAGCGCCAGCGTGTTGCCGCAGGCGGTGTCGTTCACGTAAGCCGCGGGATCGCCGGGGACGAGCCGGTAATAGGTCGCGTTGTCGAGCCCGCGGAGCGACAGGGTCGGGCCGAACGCGTCGCCCTCGCCGGAATGGTTCAGCACCGCGTCGATGATCACGCCGATGCCGGCCGCGTGCAGCGCGTCGGTCGCGGCGCGGATCTCGGCCCAGCCGCCCGGCGCCAAGCGCGGATCGGGCGCCATGAAGGCGACGGTGTTGTAGCCCCAGTAGTTCGTCAGCCCGAGGCGGGCGAGATGCGGCTCGTCGATCGCCGCGGCGCACGGCATCAGCTCGACGACCGTGACGCCGAGCCGTGCCAGATGCGCCACCGCCGCGGGATGCGCGAGGCCAGCGAAGGTGCCGCGGATCGCCTCGGGAATCTCGGGGTGCAGCTTCGTGAAGCCGCGGACATGGAGTTCGTAGACCACAGCCCGCTCCCAATCGAGCGGGACGTGACTGCCGAGCGCCGCGGGTGCGCCCGTCACGATCGCCTTCGGCACCAGCGGCGTGGTGTCGCCGGGCCGCGGCGCCTCGGGTTCGCCGCGGCGGACATCGATGAGCGAGGCGTCCAGGTGGAACGGCCGGTCGAGATGGACGGCGTAGGGGTCGACGAGCAGCTTGTCGGGGTTGAAGCGGTGGCCCGCGGCGGGGGCCCAGGGGCCGTGGGCGCGAAGCCCGTAGCGGTCACTCACGCGCACGCCCGGCACGAAGCCGTAGTGCACGTCGCCGAGTCGGTAGGGCAGGGGGTGCCGGGCGGTCTCGGTGTCGCCGTCGCGGAACA
>Ga0182738_1006236_pt1 | contig 12447 bp, 10 predicted proteins | sample eDN5th30CBELigMG_FD_128876 | JGI IMG/M metagenome (GOLD analysis project Ga0182738, IMG submission 128876) | Enriched Miracle-Growth compost microbial communities from Emeryville, California, USA - eDNA 5th pass 30_C BE-Lig MG (version 2)... ...
GTCCGGTAATTTCGAATACAAGCGAATTACAAATTACAAAATTAATCCGCAGGGGGAGTCGAACCCTGGCCCTAGTGCACGAAAATTCACTCCGTCCCACTGAGCCACTCGGACTCCCTAATTTCATTTTTCAAAATATGACTTCCGATGATGAAAATAGATTTGGTTGTTGAATCCTAGGTAAATTCTTCTCTTCTAAAACTCCGGTTTTTCATACTTAATACATGAAGAATAGATCATAAAATACGAGAGAAATGTCATTCATACCGCTCATAAACTCTATATAAAGTCAAGATCTTCTGTTTCAATCTCTTCTCCTTCGATTATAAGCTCATCATCATTGGCATCAATTTCTAACTTATCCGTCTTTTCATCATAAATACCCTTAGGATCCTTAAAAACTGTCTTGAAAAATACATGGTCCTCAAAATCAAAGTCTTGCAAGGATGCTTCAATCCATCGAAGCAAAGTTGGTCTGGTAGGTTTCAGAATACGACCTTTCATGGGTTAGATCAAATAATATAAAATACCTGTAGTTTCATTTGCTTGAGTCGTGATCATGTACTCTTGCCATCTCTCGCGAATCCTTTTTTTAACACTTTGAGCGCAAAACGTTTCAATATTGCTACGTCCAACAGTTAAATACGAAAATTCCCCCAGAAAAAAATTTTGGACTTTCCGCACTTCGGGGATTAAACGGAGCATTCAGATATACATCCAGAGGTTGTATAAAGTAGGTAAGTCCTTCAGGAACGAATAAAACATCAGTATTAAGTTTGGAAAGCTTTTCTAAAATATTTGGTTGCTTGTGAACTTTAAAGCAATCCATGATCAAAAGGGTCCTCTTAAACCTGACACTATAGGTGCCCACACCTTATCAATCCACTCCTCAAAAGCCTTAACATCAATCCAAGCAGATTTATTGGCAGAGATTTTGATGGCATCATTTTCTAAATTCTGAACATCCTGAGGTACTTTTTTCCCTCTGAAAAGCACAAAAGAGGGCAAGAGTTCATTAGCGGCTGAAATCCCAATTAAAACTGTAATTCTTTGGCGCTCTCCACCTGTAGAAGTAATAACAACCTCCCTTTTCCCCTAAAAATTTATGAGATAAATACCAGACTTTCGTGACGAAAACTCACTTATAGCCAAGAGAACATTCCATAAACGTCTCATAGCTAAAGGCATGCTTTCACCGATGAAGCCTGACTCAGAAAAAGACTCACATACCTGGATGTCCAAGGTAAAATTTGATGGGCTGTCAAAGGTAACTCTAGTCTCATCAATATTGACTATTGCTGAGATAGGATATTGATGCTCTTGGGTTAATTCCAAAAACCGGCTTTGAAAAGCTGCTAATTTTTCTCTAGTATCAGGTTTGAGCTTCTGCGCAATTCGGGTTTGACGTCTATAGACGATCCTATTGCGCTTTTTAAATCCTTCTAACCAACTCTGGCTGCCAGTAAAATCAATCAGACCTTTTTGAGAAGCAATTTTCCGTGCCTCCAATAACAGTATCTTATTGGTTATTTGAAATCCTTGAACCCGGTATTCGACGAAGAGCTTCACTAATTCCTCTTCAATAGGAAGATATTGAGGCTTGTGTCCATTTTTTCCAACTCTATCAGATCCAGTTTTCACCCATCTTCTCACAGAGGTTTCTGGGATTCCTGTCCAGCGAGTGACCTTCGAGGCTCCAATCTTTTTGGCAAGCATAACAACCTTTTTTTTTGCCTCTAAAGGGTATTTTTTTTTTGCAGATGGATTGTTATTGGGGTACTTTCAGGCTTAATCTCATCAACAGTTAGCTTGATATTCTTGAGTTCTCGCTGAATCTCTTCATCAACTCTTTTTCTTTTAATTGCAAATTTTTAAAAGGAAATTTCTTGTCTTGGCTCCTGAACCTTTGCTTCCTCATGCAGCAAGGGTGCTTTCCTTTCTTCATCCCCACTTTCGTACTTTCTCTCTTCGTGAGCACGTTCAGGTTCTTCATCAATAATGGGAAGGCTTTGGGACTGAAATTCTTGATAAGGAAACGGCTTAAATATTTTGCTGCATTCAATGTTCTGACTGGCTTCAGGCTCAAGAGTTTGAGACTCAGAATGATCTAAAGTCAGGGTTCTGAAAACGCGATTAAAGCTGTTGCTGTCTTGGTTGTTCATAATCAAATTTTCGAAGGTAAATTTTATCATTATACTTTAGATTTGCAGCTATTTAAGGTGAAATATTTCCCGCTAATTCAAAAATAAAACCTCTAATTAAAAAAATTAGAATATCGAATTTAGAATTTGGAAAAAAAGAAGGAAAATTTCCCTCTTCTGTTTCGTAACTTTCTCTGAAGCTCTTAGTATCGATAAACAATCCTTAGCGGTACCGGAAATGCTCTTCTAGCTTCTTAACTATTCATGAATTCTCCAGAATCTATTAGAGAATGAAGAATCGAAATACTAAGTGCTTATTTATCGATATTTCAATAATTGGAAGATAGGTTGTCTGCAAATTGCAGAATATTAAAATTTTAAAATTAGAAGTTTCAGACACCACTTTTTTAACAAACCGCCAATTAAGAATTTAATATAGTCGACGGAATCTGGGCATTAAAGGCGCCACCTTTTAAAGAATATACGGTAGTATCACAAAAATGAAAGAGACTCAAAATTCAACACTCAATTTTTTTTGGAGATTTGATCTTCACCAAAGCAACGAAACAAGAGAGATCAAAGACAATGACTCTTTTCTCTTTGATTTTCCTTCATATTTTTGGGGAAAAAAGGTTATTATATTAAAACTCGAGTCTGCAAGTCTCACATTCGGCTTTGCCGGCGTTTTTTATAGCCTGCAAAAATTTTCGCGAGCCGGAAAAGGAGGAGCGGAAATTAAAATTCTTGGTTTACAGCGCTTGTTGATGTCAATGAAGCGAAGGAAATTCTCCCATTGTTCTTTGCTCTCAAAGGGAAAAAATTCTGATGGAAGTACAGCAAGTAGAAGATAAGGATCTTGCTGTTTCCATGCGTCAACGAAGAGACCTTCGTTGCTTGGATCCAAAAAGTTTGGATCCCTACATCTCCAAATTTCAATGCTCAGGGTTGATTATGGACCATTTTAGGGCCCTCAAAAGAAGTTGATAATTCTGTTGATGCTCCAGATAACCAAAATGAAGCAATATTTTTTTCGTTCCCCTTGTCTCCTCCAATTTCTAGTTCATAAGACTTTATTCACCAATGGGACATTTGAAATTTGTTCCAAAGGATATCGACAGCTCTTCATGAAAATCACTTATTGTTCAAGTTTTAAATGTTACCTGATTGCTTGCTTTATTCTCATGCTCATGAGCCATCAAAGTTCTGGCTGCTACCAGCTTACTTTCAAGAATTTGATTTTGATGTGTCTTGCGATGGGTGAAGAGGTGAAGCCTAAAGAGATCTTGCGTGATTTGGATCAGCACTCAAAAAGGCTCGAAATTCAATATAAGAAAGCTTTGAACTCTCCTGAAAGTTCTGGTTCATGTAGAGTTTAGCAAAAAGGTGAACGTTTCTTCAATCTCACTCCTGCAAGGAGCAAAAGAAATCAGAAAGACTCGGTGTAAGGAGTCTTGGGGGTCACGACAAGAGGAGGATATCCAGGACTCTTAAGCTTAAGTATTCTATGTGCCAATGCACGAACAATCTTTAATTCATGATTGTAGTTATTTCATAGTGAAATCCCATAAATGATATTACAACAAGTAGAGGCTGCGGTTTTTATTTCACTATTGACTCAATCATCGAGAGAAGTGGCGACTTGAATAACAAATGTGCAATCTCCTTTGCAAGAAATATTTCATTCTCTAACAACAGGATTTGACCCTTTGTTTTATAAACCCATCAATTGGACTTCGGATTTGATTAACTCAAGTGGGCTTCTGTATTCCTCAGCCTTGGCCTCGCTTTTCTTCTTTGAATTTGAATTTTGTTCATATTTAAATTGAAGATGATGACAAAACTTCATGATGATCCACGAAATAAAAGCTTATCTTAAACAACTGAAATAAAGAAGGAATTATTGTAGCTTTAATTTTTTAACCCCGATCTTCACAAACACCTAGGAATAAGCATTCAGCTTTCACCAAAACTTGCCTGGCTTCCACTTTGTTTCTAGGAAAAAAATTCTTTCTACTGACTTAGATATATAATATCCGCCTAGCCTAAGTGAGTTTTTAACGCCTCTAGGTGAATTCCAATACTTCAAATACCGAGGTAAACCTTGAATGTTTCTAAGTTGGAAAGCTTACGGTGGTTTCTGTTTCACTTCGTCTTCTTCAATCTAATCTGTGAGTTCTGAATCAAAAGCTGTTTTCGAGAGCCCAGAGAAAGTATATGCAGGACCGTAGGCCCCCCTATAAACTCACCCCTCTAAAAATTCACCCCAGGCCTCCAAGCCCTGAAAATTCACTCCTGATTTTTGAAAGACCCTAATTTTAGGGGTACCTTCATTCAAGCTGAATCCGATCAAGATTCAAAATGTTAAAGAATGAGATTTTAAATAAAAAAAAATGATCTTTTTTTCCCATGAAAAAAAAGTTTTTGTTATTCATCATCAGTTGATCTCAAGGAAAACAGACTTGAAATTTTTTTGAATGAGATTGACTTGAAACTTCGCGAGTAACCTCAACTGGGAAAGAGATTTATTCTTTAAATTTCTAGATATAAACATTTTACAAAGGGATTAGGGGACTCCCCCTAAAAATTCACCATCGAAGTCTGGAAGCCCTAAATATTCACCAAAAAAGCCTTCTCCCGTCTGGTGAATTTTTAGGGGGATCTACGGTATTTGTTGACAAAAGTTTTTAGGGTAGGGGCATGAAAACCAAAAGACACAACAATAATGTTTTTTTAACTCCGACTCTTCACTTTTACTCGGAGAAATATGAATACTCTGGAGACGGAAAAAAATTTTCAAGAGTAAACTTAGTCCCAAAGGATAAGTCTTGTTAATTTGAAGAGACAATGACTTCTTTTTATGATCTCATAAATATTAGATGACGGGGTTATTTCCTATGAGGTTTTGCTTTTTTCCTCATTATTTTGATAAAACTAGCTTTCTATTCTTTATTAAAACTTTATCAATGTTGGTCATCACAGCTTACAAATGAGCATGATTCGAGTTCTATAAAGCCAATTAATACCTCAAAAACTTGTCAGAACTCCTTGCTCTTGGTGAGCCCCTCTTCACAAGAGGTGCTCTGTTTAAGATCCTTCCTTTGAGATGAATAATATGCAGGATGAGAAAACATGTTAGCCCTCTCATCACATTTCGAAAACTCGGGTTTCTTGAGAACTTTCATAGAAACATTAATCTTTGTCTGAAGAGCTGAAGGAACCTACAGCGGTAAAGGGAACAAGAGCGAGGGCGATACTCTTTATAAACTCAAAAGAATAAAAGAAAGAGAAAAGGATGAGTATAAATTCTTTGTCAAGCATGAAACAGGAATGATAGTTTGCTGAGACCAGAAGTTGGTTTGGATGATGACAACAAGTTTACCAACAATAAATTTGACAAAGCGACGTAGAAAAGGCCACTTTACATTGGGGAAATTCTATATGGTATTGGACAGGGACCTTACCCTTCTGAAAAAGAAATGAAACTTCCAAAACTGGAAATTGCTACAAAAGGAGACCTTAACGTAGGAGGAGGTGTGAGCCTTTGCAGATTTCGAGGGCTTGTATTTGACGCTAAAGATAATCAGAATGAAGCGATTGACTAATTCAAGAGATTCAATCAACACTTTCTTTTGGGAAAAAACAAAAAAGGTGTGAACTAGGGGTTTTCAAAAAAACATTAGATTCAAATTGAGGTGGGGCTCCTTTTTCGGGGGTTAACTCTCAGATTAAAACTCCACCAGCGAAGCATTGTATGGAATCTTAAAATGAGCTAGTCCGCTTGAGAAGTGGATCGGTACTCGTTGGTTCGAAAAAGTTGTGTTCGACTGAGTCTCCTTATGGGAACGCCTAGAATTTTCGAGGCTGAGGGAAACATTCAGGGAACCCTATGTAAAATTCAAAGACCCTTTGAGGGGCATTTCTCCATCAAAATAGCTCCGACCTCACCCCTCCCGGCAGCAAGGTTGCTCATTTGAGAGTCCTTTACATCGCGACGTTGGCAAAATATGGTCTTTAAAAAAATTTTCCCCCCACCTTAAAAAAAAAGTTCTGTTTTGCCAAAAAAATTTTTCTAAGAAGTTTTTTGGTGATTTTTTTCCCAAAAATTTCTGCTCCCGTTTTTTCTCCTCAGAAATTTTTGAGCAGAAAACTTTCCAAAGAGAAGTTTTTGGTGATTAAAAAAATGTTGATATCTTTTTTCTAAGGATTTTTTCTCATAAATTTTTCTGCATTGATCAGAATTTTTGCCTATTCTCATTGATTAGAGAGAAATTATCTAAAAAAAAAGAGAGGAAAACAAGAATTGGGATCCCATCTTTTGTGAAACTCAACAATGAAAGAGGAATCTCAACTACTTCTCATATCAAGAGCTTTCATTCAAAATTTCCACAATGTCAGACGTCTTTTTCAAGTTTCAAAGAAGTTCTTCGTGTTTTTCAACTGGCCAGAGAGTAAGTCTCGAAGTTCGAAAAATGTTGACAAAATTCGAATAAAGATAGCCTGATAAGAAATACTTCAATAGAAATTTCTCTGGGTCTCTAAATTGTGAAAGTCTTTCTCTGGATCATGAGTTGTTCTATATTTGATCAACTTTGAATATATTCTTAAATATATTGCTTTTCAGCTCAAAACTTGGGAAAAAATGTTTACTTTCTTTTCGCTTTTAATTTAAATCTCAGTCAGACCTTTGGGATGGGAACTAAAGGTTTTTTCAACATCTGTGTTTGCACCAGCCCTGTCTTTTTGCCCCAAAAAAGTTATTGAGTTCAATTTCTAAGATTTTTTTGTTCATTTCGGGCTGTAAAAAGCTTCAAAATTTCGCTTAGTCTACTATTCTTATTAAGAAATGTCTTGTAGATTCGGTGCTTGGCTTCAAATCGGGAGCTACTACAACTACCCACAGTAAAGGTCTTTTTGATGAAATACTTTGCTCATTAACAACAAACCTTGTGCCTATCTTTGACATAATTTTTTTTTAAATTAGTTAGATATGTCATCATTTTCCATCAAATACTGTCGAGAAAAGAGTTTTTCAAAAAGTGGCTTTTCAGATTCAAAAATATGGTTTGAGTCTCAAAATACTGGTGTCGATGATCTCAAAATCTGCTTTCGAAAACTCACCTTTTTTTCGATTTGTAAACCCGCTTTTTCAGAATTTAGAAAACCCACAAATTCAGCCTTAGAGCTTTTCTTTGCTTTGAGGTTTTTCGATTCGAATCTTCTTCATTTCGATAAGAAAATTAGAGGTTCCCATCATATGGTTGAAATCAGAACGATGTGCATTTTTCAAAACTAAAATTTCAACTCGCTGAGAATAACTGAAGCTTTTTTTCTTTGAATAATCATTAGGTAATAACACTTGGGTTGTAATTTTTATTGATTTCTTTGAGAAGAAGTAAATCTTGGGAGATGAAATCTGGGACCTGATGATCTATGATGAATTTTCAAAGAGTCAGCTTGAGCTTAGCATCTCCACGGTCATTTAAGAACTCTTTCGCCTCTGAGGGGCTGGCGAAGTGAAGAATTCCAGTATCATTCTGATCTTCCTGATCAGCTTTTATACCATATTTTATTTGCTCTAGCTTTGCTATTCAAGAGTCAAACGGATCATTATCTTTGTCTATGTCCTTGTGCTGGCTTGAATCAATATGACCAATTTTCGAGTCTTTTTCGAAGGCACTCGATGTCAGCTTCCCACTCTTTGAGCATTTGGTACACTCAAATCTGTTTTTCTAGATACTATGCGAAGAGATAAGGGTTTTGAATTCTTCAAACTTTCAGATTTGATCGACCTAATCTTGAACAATTCTCCTCTTTCTGCCATTTTTAGGATCAGGAGAGTTTGGATAAATATAGCTCATGAATAAAAAAGTGAAATTCAATGAAACTGATATCGACTAAAGACTTGAACCTTACTAGGTTGAAGACCTTGCTACTCGAAGAAACGAAAGACCAGAGTTCTGCCCTTTTAATAAAGGTTTTTGGGTTTAAAACTGCTTGAAAAACTACATAAAAAAATGAATTAAAAATATATTTGCTTTAAGACTAGTTTCAAAAAGCTTTACAAAGAGAAAAAAAATTTACCATTGACTCAAAATATCAAAGGATAATCAAAATAATTCCTTAAAGGAAAATGTCCATTGTGGCTTCAAATGATTGAAAAGAATTTCAGTGACCTGAAGGAATTTTCTGAGTCAGAAAGTGTTTATTGACCGAACATAAGAATGCAGATTTTACCATGTTTCTCAAGTTCAGTGGGGAGAAGCAAACCGATTAAGAACTCCTGGTTCAAGTTCTTTGCTCTTTTTGGGAAATTTTTTATGGAGAAAGAAACAACAGTTATCGGCAATCGGGTTTCAATTCAGGCTTTGAAATGGATCAGAAAGAGAATATTCCAGTTGAGGCCTTCATCTTTTGAACCTAACAAACCGAAGTCTAAAAATAGACCTTTTTATTTTTGTGCTCCGTCTTTTTTCTTGCTTCTCTTATGATTTTCCTGTTTGTAACTTCAGCATTTATTAATCAAATCATCTTTTCAACATTGCACGGTTGAGAGCTTTCGAATTCTCTCTTTCTTCTTTTTCTTTCTGTGTCTCAAGCTTTAGCCTTGCATGTCTGTTTGGAATATTTATAGATATACTCACTGCATCTCGAATAATGTGATATAAACAGCTCACTCTGTTTGAGAAGATCCTACATATGCACCTAAAAATACTCGCTAATTTTCTTTTCCTTCTTGAGAAAGAGAAACATGAATTGGCTTGCCAAGAAATGGTTTTGAAGGGACCTCTTCTTTCTTTTTTTTCAAGTTTAGAGGTGTCTCTCTCTGAACGGCTAACTTATGGAGGAAGGAGAGGGTAAGATTCTTTCTTTAGGTTTCAATGAAATAAGTCTGCCACTTGACCTTTCAGATGATCATTCCCTTGACTTTTCTGAAGAGAAACAGATCCTGATGATTACTACTCACACTGCAAGGGAGGCTTGTATAGTAGCTTGTTGTAAGCATCAGATGGCAAAAGTCTTCTTCCTCCTATTATTTTCAAAAGTCATAGGATAGATCTGTCTGATTGATTGGCTTTAGGCAAAGGATAACCCTCAATTCTCTTATTTACATAGATTCCTCCTCTGTTTCTGTCAATAACCATCAGTTTTCAATGAGTCTAAGCTACAAGAATATGGCTTATTCTTACAGACAGATATCTGCAACCTCCTTAACTATTGGGGATGCGCAACATCAGCTCTAAACAACTCATCGATGTCAAAATCTACAAATGATTTTCCAATTGATACAGAAGAACAACATTGGGCATCAGCGCAGATCAACAATGTACGTGCGCTTTTTGCTTTGGATTCGGAGAAGCCTCTGAGAGAATACCACTGGATGACAAAGCTGCTGATTCTCCTCTTTTATTTGACCTTCGGGCCCTTTCTCCTCCGCCTCCGCCTTCCCTCGTTTTGGCTGTAAATCCATCAGCTTGGATCAATGAAGATGAGTTGCTTCTTTGGGTCAAGCGAATATGGCATCCCGTCAGTCACTTCGCACGAGTTTACTCATTCCGGACCATTTCAAGGCCCATAAGGTGGAGACAGTACTCAATAGACTGAAAGGGTTAAAAACAGATGGAATATTTATACCTCGCGGGATGACCTTTTCGAGTCAACCTGTTGATGTTTTCATCAATAGACCTTTGAAAGAAGACACAAGAAAGCAATGGGAAGTTTTCATGTGGGCTTTGGTCAAAAAAATTTCTGATCGTCTCTGGGCTGGAAATATCTAGACCATTTTTCTCTAGAAATTTCGAGAGACGATTTTTTTCGTAATAAAAAAAGAAAGTTCTCTGATGTCTCTGTTCTTGAAATATCTAGACGGTTTTTATCCAGAAATTCCTAGAAACAAAAAAAAAACTCCTCAGAAAATAACTTCCTTGTGAAAAAAATTAATTTTTAGAGTTTTTCCACCTTTCAATCTTGGATTCCAGAAGGAGAACTTCCAGGAATCTTCCAGAGAATTTTGGTTCAGAAATTTCCAGAGCAGAGACAACCAGAAATTTTCCACAAAAAAATAATTCACGAACAAATCTTTCGTTCCAGAAATTCTCTGGAACTTTTCAAAAAAAATTTTTGAAGGTATTTTGGCTTTCCTAGAAATTTCTGGAGAAAAGTGGTCTAGATACTTCCAGCCCAGAGACAATCAGAAAATTTTTTTACCAAAACCCTCATGTCTAGCATGAGCTTTTTCAACAAATTTTTTTTTCTCTTCAAAATCTAGAAGATGACAGCCTGAATGGCCTTGCTTCTCCGCTGAAGTGAAATTCTTGGGTCTTCTGTTATTAGTTGTTGTTGTTGTTGTTGATGAATTTTGGGCAGATTCACTTGATTGCAATACCACCAACACTCTCTCTGGTCTCACAGGTCTTTTGAAGAGCAAAAGAAAGTCATTATTCTAAATTTAGTCTTCATGTTCAGATGGGAGCTGATGATCTATGACAAATTTCCAAAAAGCCAGCTTGAGTTAGCATCTTCATCTAGTAACTCTTTCGCTTCATTTTTTGAGGGACTGATGGAGTGAAGGGCTTGAGCATCACTATGATCTTCCTGATCAGTTTTCATACCATATTTTCTTTGCTCTCACTTTGGTATGAAAAAGTCAAAAAGATCATTATCTCTGACAATGTCCCTATGCCGGTTTGAATCAATGGAACCAATTACAAAGCTCTTTTCAAAGGCATTTTCTGTCAGATTCCCACCCTTTGAGCATTTGGTACACTCGGATCGGTTTTTCTTGATGCTGCACTGAGAGGTAAGTATTCGAATTTCAAGATTTGGTCGGCCTCACCTTGAATAATTCTCCTCTTTTCCTCTCCTTTCTGTCACTCCCAGAGTCAGGCCAGGAGGATTCATGAATAAAAAGTTTCGCTGATTTCTAAAAAACTACTGGGAAGTGATGCACTTTGCCTGAAATTGAAAACGACGAAATCAGTTTTGTGAGAAATGAGGTGCGAATACTTTTCCTTTATAAATCTTCGTTTCTTCTCAAACAAAAAAAATTACGTTGGATTCTCATTGAACTAATTTGTACTCTTAATTAAAAAAAAAAAAATCTTGCAAGAATATCAAAGATCAGTGGCTCGAGTTTGGTCAGATATGGTTTTATTTTTATTCTGTTCTTCTCTAGCCCTGGAATTGCGCTTTTTAGATCTCCTTATAGCCAACCTTTCAATCTTTGAGAGATAGGATCTCATCAAAGTCATCTTGTGTGAAAAATCTGAAGGTTAGTCTTCCTCTTCCAGGATCATGGTATGAAAAGACAGTTTCTTGCATAAAAACATAAAAATTAGGGTCAAAATGAACGAGAAATGCATCTCCTTAACAGCTAATCCACATGTTATCACCAATTTCTTCAAAATCATTGATTCGAATTTGCTGAACATCGACGCGAACTCATAGACTTACTATATTGAACAAAAGTCTGGCGAACGCTAATTCACATAGATATTTTGATGCTTTGAAAAAGTTGTGGGACTTCCTTTATGGACTCCAAAAACTCAGGGGGTAAAAACCACCTCCAAAAAGGTTTTCATGATGTTTTTTGGTGACAGTTTTTGATCAATTCACGAACTCAAGCATGGATAACGAATCAATAAGTTAGGAATTTTTAAGATATTTATTTTTTATGAGAAAAGATGAGTTTTTGAGGACTTTTTGATTGCTTCCTTTTCACGTTTTGTTTGATGAAATAATCACCAAATAATTTTCCATTGTGAGATTTCTTGTATTATTAGAAAGTGTTGCTGAAGGACATTGCGCTAAACTGATCTCTCAAAAATGAAACTTCTAGATCAAAAGGTCAAAATTGTCTTTACAGCCTTGAAATTATTTTTTCCTTTTCGCCAAAAATTAGAAAACAGAGCTTTTCGGGCTCTCTTCTCTGATCCAAGCGAAAGAAAACTCTTCTCCGAACCTTCGAGAGGTAAATTGAGGGTTTTGAAGAAGAATATATTATGAGGAAACGGCTTCAGTTTAAAGTGTATTCCAAATACACTAATCAATTTTTCAAATAGTAAATTGTCTGTTAAAAAAAAACTTTTTTCTATTTTAGTGTGAAAGTCAAAAAACCGTAAAGTCTCACTTTTTCTCTTTAAGTCCTATGAAATGGTGCTTTAAAAAAAAACTCTCTGAGGAGAATTTCAGGATAAAAACTTCTCTAAAATGTCCTTTTCAGCTCTGAATCTCTCATTTGTTATAATTAAAATCTAAAAAAAAAAAAACTTTAATGATCCCACTTAACACTAACTGTTGCTCTGGTTCA
>Ga0182738_1006238_pt1 | contig 12447 bp, 13 predicted proteins | sample eDN5th30CBELigMG_FD_128876 | JGI IMG/M metagenome (GOLD analysis project Ga0182738, IMG submission 128876) | Enriched Miracle-Growth compost microbial communities from Emeryville, California, USA - eDNA 5th pass 30_C BE-Lig MG (version 2)... ...
CGCCGATCTCCGGCCGCGTGAGCCTTGCTGCGGAGAAGCTCGCCAAGGTCGCCTGACGAGTTGAATCGCAAGAGTTTCCTGTAGTCGGACTCCTCTCCCCTGACGACAGGCATGAGCGGGCCGGTGGCGTTAGCGCTTCCGGCCCGTTTCGTTTACCAGTTGTCCGTTAAGGGGCGAAAATCGCCCGCACATCTTGCGACGCGGCGACGGGATACGATATTCTGCAGCCATGGAACCGTCCAACATCTCCCTCGACGAACTTCTCGCGCATTTCCGCGCCGCGGGTGACGACGATTTCGGCGCGGGCGATGGCGACGGGCAGGTCGGCGTCGCCACCAAGACGCGCATCCGGACCCAGAAGCCGAAGCAGTACAAGGTGCTGATGCTCAACGACGACTACACGCCGATGGAATTCGTCGTGATGGTCCTCAAGCGCTTCTTCCGCATGGACCTGGAGCAGGCGACCCGCGTGATGCTGCACGTCCACCAGAAGGGCGTCGGCGTATGCGGCGTGTATCCCTACGAAGTCGCCGAAACGAAGGTGACGCAGGTGATGGATTACGCCCGCGCGAACCAGCATCCGTTACAGTGCACTCTGCAGGAAGCGTGAGCCGATAAGCTCTCCGGCCTTGCGGTCGCCGCAGTTTTCATTACCCCATGACCAGCGCGACGGGCGGCGCTATATGCGCCCGCTTGCAACCATGGCCATGAACTCTTGCGATTTATCACCGCCACCGACCGCTATATCCTGCGCCTGACGGTTGTGCCGATGCTGGCGGTGTTCGTGATCGCCGCCTCGCTGCTGATTCTCGACAAGATGCTGCGCCTGTTCGACTTCGTGGCCACTGAAGGCGGGCCGATCGGCGTCGTGTTCAAGATGCTGATCAACCTGTTGCCCGAATACGCGAGCCTCGCGATCCCGCTCGGGCTGATGCTCGGCATCCTGCTCGCGTTCCGGCGGCTCGCCACGTCGAGCGAACTGGACGTGCTGCGCGCCACGGGCTGGAGTTACACCCGCCTGCTGCGCATGCCCTACCTGCTCACGCTCGGGCTGGCGGCGGTCAACCTCGTCATCGTCGGCTATCTCGCCCCGCTCTCGCGCTATTACTACGAGCGGATGGAGTACGAGCTGCAGACCGGCGCGCTGGGCGCGTCGATCAAGGTCGGCGAGTTCACCACGCTCAAGGACCGCATGGCCCTGCGCATCGAGGCGAGCGAGGACGAAGGCCGCAAGCTGATGGGCATCTTCGCCCGCTTCGTCGACAGCAAGGGCCAAGTCATGTCGATCTCGGCGCGGGAGGGCCACTTCCTTGCCAGCCCCGACAGCACAGACACGATCATCCTTCGCCTGACCGACGGTACCATCGTGCAGGACAAGCCCGGCACGCCGCCGCGCGTGCTCAGCTTCACCGAACACGACCTGCCGATCGATCTTCCGACGGTGGAGGAGTTCCGCCGCCGCGGGCTCGCCGAAGGGCGCGAATACGTGCTGCCCGAACTGCTCAGGATCGGTTGGGGCCCCGAAGCGGATCAGGAAACGCGGGATCTGAGCCAGGCCAACTTCAACTTCCGCATGGTCGAAGTGGTGATGATGCTGCTTCTGCCGCTGCTGGCCGTGTCGCTGGCGATCCCGCCCAAGCGATCCAGCTCTGCACTCGGCGTGTTCGTCTCGATCGTGATGGTGGTCGCCTATCACAAGGTCAACCAATACGGGGAATCAGTCGCCTCGCTCGGCCGCCTCGATCCGTTCCTCGCACTGTGGGGACCGTTCGCGCTGTTCGCGCTACTGATCTTCTGGATGTACTGGCGCGTGGCCTACATCCCCGGCGGCCAGGCGATCGGCGCGCTCGAGAGCGCCTACGCGAAGCTGGTGCGCAAGCTGAAGGCGCTGTGGCGCCGGCGACAGCGGACCGCTGCCCTCCATCCCGTGAGCGCCGATGCCTGATTCCGTATCCTCCAAGGCGAGGCTCGACTTCTTTCCGTCACGAACGCTGACGCTCTACCTGGCGAAGCTGTTCATCGTGCGCATCCTGGCGGTGCTGCTGATGCTCGTGCTCGTGCTGCAGATGCTCGACCTGCTGTCGGAAAGCGGCAAGATCCTCGCGGCGGCCGGCAACAGCGAGGGCGACCTGTGGACCTACGTCGGCCTGCGTGTCCCGCAGCTGGTCGCGCGTTTCCTGCCCTATTCCGTCCTCCTGGCAACGATCATCACCCTCGCCACGCTGAACCAGAACAGCGAGGTGATCGCGATGAAGGCCGCCGGGCTTTCCGCGCACCAGATCCTCGCCCCGCTGCTGCTGACGGCGCTCGCCGTTTCACTGGTGAGCTTCGGCTTCAACGAGCGAGTGGTGACGCGATCCAACGCCACTCTCAAGGCATGGCAGGCCGTCGATTACGGCAAGATCCCACCAGTCTCGGGGATCCGCAGCAACGTCTACGTGACCGACGGCAACAACGTCATCGCAGCCGCAACCGTCGCGGGCCACGGCACCGACATGCAGATGACCGGCGTGACGTTCTACCGGCGTGACGCGAACAACATGATCGACCAGCAGATCCGCGCCGCCAGCGCTACTTATGCCAACCCTGGCTGGCTGCTGCAGGACCCGGTTCGCTTCGACGTGCGCACTGCCGAGACGACGCGGCTGAAGCCACTGGTCGTCGCCCGGACCCTCACGCCCGAACAGGTCGCGATCAGCAGTGTGAACGCCGACGCACTCAGTCTCGGCGAGCTGTCGCGTTCGATCGACCAGCTTAACGCCGCAGGGCGCCGTACGAATGAGTTGGAAGGCAAATGGTGGCACAAGATCTCCGGCCCGTTGGCTGCTTTCCTGATGCCGCTGCTGGGCGCTGTGGCGGCATTCGGGCTGGCGCGGTCAGGCCAGTTGTTCGTGCGCGCCGTGATCGGGATGTCGCTTGGCTTCGCCTATTTCGTGGTCGACAACGCGGCGCTTGCGATGGGGAATTTCGGCGGATATCCGCCACTTCTCGCCGCATGGGCGCCGTTCCTGCTGTTCCTCCTCGTCGGGGAAACCGTGCTCGTTCGTACCGAGGAATAAGGCGGAACGTAGCTAATTGTGGCCGAATTAGGGCTTGCTTTGCTCCTGTTCGAGCCTATTCATGCAGCCGGCCGCCGCGCACGAGTGTTGCAGGCGCCATGTGAAGGAGAAATGGGCAATGAAGAAGGTTATCCTGACCGCTGTCGCCGGTGCTGCCGCGCTCGCGCTCAGCGCTTGCAACTCGAGCGAACCGGCTGCTGAAGAGACCGTGGTCGAGACCGAGACCCCGGCTGAAGAAGTTGCTCCGGTTGAGGAAGCGACCGACGCTGCTGCCGACGCGACCGCCGTTGCGACCGACGCTGCTGCCGACGCGACCGCTGAAGCGACCGAAGCTGCTGCCGAGTAAGCAGAGGCTTTTGCCGAATTCAGAACGGCCCTTCCGCCAGTGGCGGAGGGGCCGTTTCCTTATGTGGTTCCGAATTGCGCAGGCGCCGAAAGCAGCCCTGCCCTGAGACCAGCCGGTCCTAGCGCACCCGCATTGTGCTCCGCGCGATCCGCGCCACCAGCACGACCAATCCCGGGTGGTTCGCCTTCTCGAACGTCGAGTCGGGGCCGAGATGCGCCCGGAGGCGACGATGCGCCTCGGCCAGCGAGTGATAGGGCATGCTCGGCATCAGGTGATGCAACGCGTGGTAGCGCAGCCCCACCGGCGCCCACAGGCCCGCAAACGGTGACGGCGGCGGCACGTTGACGGAATCGAGATACTGCCCCGTCACCGTCATCGCTTCGCCATCGTTCTCCCACAGGTGGGCGACCAAGGTGCGAAGCTGGTTCAGCACGGCCACGGCCGAGAACACCGCCAGTGCGATCAGCAGCGGACGCCAGCCGATATAGAAGGTGCTGCCGAGCAGGATCAGCGACCAGACAGTGCCGCCGATCTCCTGGTAGAGCACACGGCCCCTGAGCTCGCCTTCCGGCGGGCGGCGGCGGAAATCCGGGTTGATCGAAAGCGCCGAGAACCGCGCCCACACCAGCTTGCGCACGGCGGGAATGACCAGCCCGATCGGGTTCAGCACCGCAAAGCGGAACAGCAGCGCGGGCGGCGCCAGCAGCGAGATCAGGATAAACGCGGGGAGCGACCACCACTTCATCAGCGCCAGCGGCAGGTACTCCGGGTCCTCCACGGTGCCATAGCGCGTGCGCGCGTGGTGCAGCGTGTGCACGCCTTCGTACATGAAGGACGGCGTGAGCATCGGAATACCGACCAGCAGGTTCCACGCCGTCCGGAAGCCCGGCAACGCGTTGCGGTGGATATGGGTCAGCTCTTGGATGAACAGCAGCGCGCGGTAGAGCAGCAGCACCGCGATCACCGCCGATGCGGCGACAGCCAGCGGATTCGCCAGCATGATCGTGCCGGCGAGCGCGGCATAGCCAAGCCCGGCGGACAGCAGCATGTCCGGCCAGTAGATGCCCGGCTTCGCCTCTGCGATATCGCTCGTCAGCTCCTTGGCGGCGCGCATCATCGCCATGTCGTCGGGAACCTTGAGCACGCGCGTGGCCTGCTTGCGCGGCTCAGGCGCGTCCAGCTCGACGGTCTTGGCGTAAGTCATAAGGTTCGATCCAAAGCTTTGGTACGCCGCCAACGGGGCGAGGTTATCATTCGCCGCACGGGCGGCAAAGGCTGCCTTGACAAGTTGCCAGCACCACAGTCTGGCCTAACCCGGTCTGAACGAAGGGCAAGCACGTGAGCCAAGGCGAAATAAGTATCACCCCGGTGAGCGGCAAGAAGGATCTCAACGCTTTTGTCGATATCCAATATCGACTTAATCGCGATGACCCGAACTGGGTGCCGCAGCTCCGCAGCGAGATGGCCGAGCTGGTAACCCCGGGCAAGAACCCGTTCTTCGACCATGCGCGTCACCAGTTCTTCCTCGCCCGACGGGGCGACGAAGTCGTAGGCCGTATCTCGGCCCACATCGACGAGCTTGCCCTCGCCCAGCCCGCGGACAAGGGCTTCGGGCCGGGTTGCGGACAATGGGGCCTGTTCGAGGCCAAGGACGCGGAAACCGCGCAGGCGCTGATCGCCGCGGCCGAGGAATGGCTGCGGAGCGAAGGGATGGACCGCGTGCTGGCCCCGATCAGCATGTCGATCTGGGAAGAGCCCGGCCTTCTGGTGAAAGGCCACGACCATTCACCCACCGTGATGATGGGCCATCACAACGCGGCCTATCAGGGCTGGATCGAGAGCGCCGGATACACCCCGGCCAAGCACCTCTACACTTACGAGCTGGACATCACGAAGGAGTTCCCCCCGATCGTCCAGCGGATTGTCGCGGCCGGTGAGAAGAATCCGAAGATTCGCATCCGTCCGGTGGAAGTGAAGCACTTCGACCGCGAGGCGGCGATCGTGATCGACATCCTCAACGATGCGTGGTCGGACAACTGGGGCTTCGTGCCGTTCACGGAGCGCGAGGCGGAATACGGCGGCAAGAAGATGACCCCGCTGATCCGCGAAGACCTCAACATGATCGCCGAGATCGACGGGGAGCCGGTCGCGTTCATGCTCACCTGGTCGAACGCCAATGAGCCGATCAAGGAGATCGGCGGGAAGCTGCTGCCCTTCGGCTGGCTCAAGATGCTGCGGTGGCTGCGCAACCCGCAGTGCCGCACGATGCGCGTGCCGCTGATGGGCGTGAAGAAGAAGTTCCACAACTCCCGGCTCGCAAGCCAGCTCGCCTTCATGATGATCGAGTACATCCGCCGCAACTCGGTGAAGAGCTACGGCGCGACGCGCGGGGAGATCGGCTGGATCCTCGAGGACAACCAGGGGATGGTCGCGATTGCGGATGCCATCGATAGCAAGGTCAACCGCGAGTACACGATCTACTCCAAGGCCCTCTAGCACACAGGCCTTGGGCCGCCCGCCCGGAACGGACTGGCTTGTCCCGCCAATCCTCCCGGGAACTCCGGAATCCTTGCAGCGTTCGCATGGCATCAACGGAAAGCTGTGAGCGCAATGGGCAGGCGCAAGCCATCGAAGAACGGCGGTCTCGGCCGCGTATTGCTGGTCGAGGATGAGCCGCTGATCGCCCTGGAGCTCGAGGACGCGCTCCTTGAGGCCGGAGCGAGCGAAGTCCTGCGCTGCGCCGGCATTGCCGAGACGATGCAGGAACTTGAGGGCAACACGCCCGATATCGTCATCCTCGACGTGCACCTTACCGATGCGGATGACGGCTGGGCGCTCGCCGAGCTGATCTCCCAGCTCGGATCGCGGCGACCGCAGATAATATTCTCGACCGGTGCGCCGCAGGACATTCCCGAACAGATTGCCGCGATGGGCCGAGTCTTCGCCAAGCCCTACGACACTGGCGCGCTCATCGAGGCCCTGAAGGAAAACACCAAGCCCGTGGGCGCGCGCCTGCTCGAGAAGCTGCGAGGGGCGGCCTGAGGCGAGGCGGTCACGCCGGCTCGTGCACGAAAAAAAGGCCTCCGTTCGCGTGAACGGAGGCCTTTCGGGATCGTATCACCAGCCGCTTGGACGGGAGGGGGGGTCTCGGCGGTGACACCAATGAAATGCACCGCCTTGGGTGGAGTTCCCGTTCCGACGTTTTTTTATGGTTAACGCTCATTTTTTTGAGGCGTTTTCACTTAACTTCTTGATTCATCACAAAACGTGGCATGGTTGCTAGGAAGTTTCGTTCGTCCTAGGAACCACTGCAGCGCCGAGCCGTTTTCGGGGTGTCCTATTTGAGGGAAAGGGGTTTCATGTCGCTTGGTGCACAAGTCGCAGCACAGCTTCCCTATTTGCGCCGTTACGCCCGAGCCCTGACCGGCTCGCAAACCACCGGTGATGCGTTTGTCCAGGCAACGCTCGAAGCCGCACTTGCGGACGACGAGTTGTCGCAATCGCTCGCGGGTGGTCGGGTCCCGCTCTACAAGGCGTTCAACAAGGTCTGGGCAAGCGCCTACCTTGACGTGAACGATGGCGAGAACGGCGAAATCGGCGAACACGAAATAGCCGCAACCGGCCGCCTCCGCCGCATTACGCCGCTCAACCGGCAGGCACTGCTCCTGACCACGGTCGAGGACTTTACGCCGGAGGAGGCTGCAGAAGTAATGGAAGTCGAAGAAGGCGACGTGAACCGCCTAGTCGGGGAAGCGATCGACGAGATCGACCGCGAATCCCGCACGAGCGTTCTCATCATCGAGGACGAGCCGCTCATCTCGATGCAGCTCGAAGACCTGGTGAAGTCACTTGGCCACGAGATCTGCGGCACGGCTGCCACGCGCACCCAGGCCCAGCAGGTCGTTGCCGAGAGTTCTCCGGGCCTCGTGCTGGCTGACATCCAGCTCGCGGACGGCAGCTCGGGCCTCGATGCGGTGAACGACATTCTCGCCATCGACAGCGTCCCGGTGATCTTCATCACCGCCTATCCGGAACGGCTGCTGACCGGCGACCGTCCCGAGCCGACCTACCTGGTGACGAAGCCGTTCCAGGAAGCGACGGTGCGCGCGGCGATCAGCCAGGCACTGTTCTTCGGATCGGGACGCCCGCTCGGCTGAGTTGTTGAGCCCTCGCCCCTTCGGGGGCGAGGATCTTTACCTCCTCTGACGCATCTGGAAGACGGCCGGCTGGCGCACCGGGATGGTGAGCGTGCAACGCACGCCTTCCTTCTCGAACCGCAGGTCGACCGGCGCTTTCAGCTCGTGGGCGACAATCTTCTCGATCAGGTCCGTGCCGAAACCGCGCTTGCGGTCTTCGGGCACTGGCGGCCCGCCGGATTCCGCCCAGTTGATCCGCGCCAGACGCTCGTTGATCATCTCCCAGCGGATTTGCACCCTTCCGCCACGCTGGCTGAGGGCGCCGAACTTCGCCGCATTGGTGGCGAGCTCGTGAATCGCGAGGCCAAGTGACAGCGCATCGTTCGGCGCCAGTTCCACGTGTGGCCCGGAGATATCGACTTCGTGCTCGACCCCGCCCGCATAAGGGGCCAGTTCCGCCTCGATCACGGCCTGGATCGGCACCGTGCCCCAGTCCGACTGGGTCAGGAGATCGTGCGTAGCCGACAGGGCGCGGATGCGGCCGTCGAGCCCGCTCGCAAACTCCTCTATCGTCTCCGCGCGCCGCCGCGTGAGGGCGACGATCGATAGAACGTTGGCGAGGGTGTTCTTCACGCGGTGATTCAGCTCGCGGGTAAGCGAGTTGCGGATCGAGGCCTGCTCCTCGAACCATTCCAGCGCGTAGCTGTCCTCAAGCGCTTGCTGCGTGACCATCCGCGCCACCAGCGTCAACAGGCCGGCGACCAGGAGCCCGAACACCAGCGTCAGCATCGAGAGGTTCGACAAGGCCGTGGTCGGACCGGCCTCGATCCGCAGCACCCACGGGTGGTCGGCGAACGTCACCGTCTGCTGCCAGACCGGGCCGCCCAGCTCCCGCGCGTTGTAGCTCGCCATCAGGCGGTCGGGCTCGAAATCCCGGTCGTAAAGATGGACCGTATGGTTCCCGATCGCCTCGAGTTCGAGCGCGGAAGCAAGGAAGTCCTCCGCGGTGAAGGGGCTGTAGATGTAGCCGCGCAGGCTGCGGCTGGCATCGTTGCTGAACACGGGCATGTAGATCAGGAAGCCGGGCCGCTCCTCCTCGCGATCCTGCGCGAGCACGATCTTGCCGGTCGCGGTCGGCCGCGCCGAATGCTCCGCCTCGATCATGGCAGTGCGCCGCACCGGCTCAGAATACATGTCGAACCCCAGCGCGCGACGGTTCCAGGCGGTATCGGGCTGTAGGTACGTGATCGGGACGGCAAAGGGTTGCGGGGAACGCAGCGGGGGATGGAGCACCGGCGCGCCGGGCAACTCCTGGGAAATCCGGCGGCTGTAATCCGCCGCCTCGCCGGGCCGGACCACGGGCGCCCAGCCGATGCCCCCTGCCCCGCGATAGTCGGCTTCAAGCCGAAGGTCGGAAACGAACTGGCGATAGCGGTCGGGAGAAATGGTCTCCATCGTGCCGAGCAGCGCAGCGCCTGCCCTCAGGTACGAGGAGTTCGCATTGGCGCGACGTTCGAGGGCCGAAGCAATAGCGCCTGCCCTTTCACGAAGCTGGGCAGTAGCGCGCTGGTTCTCCACCCGCTCGATCGCGAACACGCTCAGCAGGGTGATCGCGGCGATAAGGAAGAAGATGGCAAGAGGCGCGGTGCGCGGGAAGCGCACAAGCCATTGTCTGCTCTTGCTCCTCCTCTGGGAAGCGATCTTTTCCAATAATCCGTCCCTGTCCGCGCCTGCCGTTACGCGCCAGCCTGCTTCAATGGCAGTCGCAGCCAATCGCGCAAGCCCACCGGGACGCAAAGATCCCCCTTTACACGACCGGCGCGCTTATTGTGGGGAACCGGAGCGCGGCATTTTCGTTCCGGGGTTGGACAGATTTAATGTCGCGCTTCACATGTGCGCGGGATCAGCACTGAGTAGTCAGCGACAGCAAGTTAGGGGGCAGGGTCTCTATCGTGACAAAAACGGACAATGACGAGGCGCGGCGGCGGCAAGCCGAATCCGCGAAAGGTCGCAAGACGGCCAAATCGGAGCCTGGAAAGACTCCCGAATGGACGCAAAGCCTGCGTCAACTCTACGATTCAGTGGTCGAAGAGCCGCTGCCCGAGAGCTTCAAGACACTCCTGGAAAAGCTCGACAAGCGCACATGAGCGAAACGCCATCCCCCCAAGCCCGGCGCACGCCGGACGAACGCGCGGCGTTCAAGCGCGACTTGACCGAGGTCGTGCCCCACCTCCGTGCGTTCGCACGCGGCCTGTGCGGTCGGCCCGACATGGCCGACGACCTGGTGCAGGAGACACTGCTCAAGGCTTGGGCGGCGCAGGACCGGTTCGAGCCGGGGACGAGCATGCGCGCATGGACCTTCGTGATCCTGCGCAACGCCTATCTCACCGACATGCGCCGCAACCGCTTCCGCGGCGAGTACGACGAGACGGTGGCCGAGCGCATTCTCACGGCGCCCGCTGGGCAGGAACAGCCGATCCACCTGAGCGACATCCACCGCGCGCTGCTGACGCTGCCGCCGGAGCGCCGCGAGGCCCTGCTGCTGGTGGGTGCGGGCGGCTTCTCCTACGAAGAGGCAGCACAGATCTGCGGCTGCGCAGTCGGCACCATCAAGAGCCGCGTGGGCCGTGCCCGCGCCGCTCTCGCCGCGATGATCGAAGACGGCTCGATCCCCGAGCGTGCGATCGGCGATCCGAACGCCCATCGCGCCATTCTCGAAGAACTCGACGACGTGGCCGCCGGCAACGGCGAGGGGCTGCGTACCCGCTGAGCAACAGCTTCCACAAAAACGGCGGAATGGCGCGGGCGGGGGCACCGCATCCGCTTGATTGCAACGAGCCGGAAGCCCATCTCTTTCCCGTTCAGGGGACCGGTTCATCATGAGCTCCAAGGCGGAAGAGCACCACGCGAAGGTCGCGACGGCGGAAGCCGGTCCGCGCCGGCGGACGATGGCCTTTGCCGCGCAGGAACTTCGCCTGATTTCCGCTCTCGTGCTGCTGCTCGCGCTCGGCCTGTTCCTTGCGCTTCCGTTCGTGCTGTCGATCGGCGCGGTCGTGTTCCTGCCGCTGGTCACGGCGCTGATCCTTACCATCGTGCTGTCGCCGCTGGCCGACCGCCTTTCCATTCTCGGCCTGCCGAACGTGCTGGCATCGCTCTTTGCCCTGCTGGTGTTCATCGGTGCGCTTGTCGGTGCCATGCTGGCGGTCGCGCGGCCTGCCGTCGTGCTGTTCGAGCGGGTGCCCTCCATGGTGGAGCGCATCGCGGAACAGTTCAGCCACCTGCGCGGCAACCTCGTATGGGTAAACCGCCTTAACGAGCAGATGGCGCAGATCGCGGGGCGCCGCGAACAGGAGGTCGTGCTCGCCGGCCCCTCGATCCTCGAGCAGCTCGCCTTCGCCACGCCGAGCGTGCTGCTCGAAGTCCTGCTGACGTTCCTGATGGCGTTCTTCATGATCGAAGCGCGCGTCCGCATGCGCCGCCGGCTGCTGCTGGACCGTGCCAGCTTCGGTGCGAGCGTGAAGGCAGCGCGCGTGCTGCGCGACGTGCAGGACCGGGTGGCGGCCTACATCCTCACCGTTTCGGTCATCAATTTCGGTGTCGGGGTGATCGTCGCCGTCGGCGCATGGGCGCTGGGCGTCGAGGCGCCAGTGATGTGGGGCGGGCTCGCCGCAATGCTCAACTTCCTGCCCTACATCGGGCCGCTGGCCATGGCGCTGCTGCTGGCGCTGTTTGGCCTGGGCACCTCAGCCACGCCGCTGCTGGGGCTGATGCCCGCCGCCGCCTACCTCGGTCTGCACGCGGTGGAATCGAACCTCATCACCCCGGCGGTGCTGGGCTCGCGCTTCACCATCAACCCGGTGATGATCCTGATTGCGCTCAGCTATTTCAGCTGGATCTGGGGGGTGACAGGTGCGCTGCTGTCGGTGCCGATCCTGCTGACGCTGACCGCGCTGATCGACCACCTGGGGAAGCCGAACCTTATCGGCTTCATCTTCGGAGAACCGCTGTTCTCCAACAACCTGCTGGAGCTTCAGGTGGACGACGACGCGTCCACCTGAGCAACATTCACGAAAATCAGCCCGGATACTTCCAGGTCGTGCCGCGGGCGAGGTTCTCGGCCGCGAAATCCCAGTTCAGGTGATTCTCGATCACTTCCTTGAGATAGTTCGGACGCACGTTCTGGTGATCCAGGTAGTAGGCGTGCTCCCACAGGTCGATCACGAGCAGCGGGTTGAAGTCCTGGTCCGCGAGCGTGTCGGCGTCGTGGGTTTCCTCGATCGAGAGCTGGCCGCCCTTCTCCGCGAGCCACACCCAGCCACTGGCGAAGTGGTTGGCGCCGCGATCGGCGAGCTTGGCCTTGAGTTCGTCCAGCGAACCGAACGCCGCGTCGATCTTGGCAGCAAGGTCGCCCGAGGGGGTCTGCGCCTCAGGCGAGAGCGAGTACCAGTAGAAACCGTGGTTCCAGGTCTGGCCCGAGTTGTTGAACAGGCCAGCGTTGGTGCCGCGCGATTCCGCGATCACCTGCTCCAGCGGCTGGCTTTCCTTTTCGGTGCCGGCAACCGCCGCGTTCGTCTTGTCGACATACGCCTTATGATGCTTGTCGTGGTGGAAGCCCAGCGTATCGGCGGAAATCGCCGGCGCCAGCGCGTCCTTGGCATAGGGGAGATCGATCAGTGCGAAGGCCATTAGGATTGCTCCTTCGTTTGAGTGGGTGGCAACTGTAGTGCCGATCCTCTAGCGCGCGGATCAAGGCAATTGCCAGACCCTGTGGAGGCTATTTTTCCTATCCCCCCTGATGGCCCATGCGTGACATTGCCGCCGTGGGCCGCCATTGCGGGGGCCGTGTGAGGGATCGAAGATGAGCCGCAAATATTTCGGCACCGACGGCATTCGCGGGCGCGCCAAC
>Ga0182738_1006239_pt1 | contig 12442 bp, 4 predicted proteins | sample eDN5th30CBELigMG_FD_128876 | JGI IMG/M metagenome (GOLD analysis project Ga0182738, IMG submission 128876) | Enriched Miracle-Growth compost microbial communities from Emeryville, California, USA - eDNA 5th pass 30_C BE-Lig MG (version 2)... ...
CGGACTCAAAAAACTCTTTCCTTCTAAAAATATCTTGATAGAGTTTTTCCTGAAAAATGCATCCGCTTCGACCTCTCTTCAACTTTTCCATGATTGGTGATGAACTTAGTCGATAGATTGATTCAATAAAATAAAAGGGCTAATCCATTTCATTAACTTTTTTTGAATTGAAGATTGTGAAAATATTAGAATTAAAGCTTATTGCTCAGGATTGCAGAATTATTGCTGTTCCTAGTTATTACATTTTCAAACATATGTCTGCCATTATAAGTGAAGACTCTCTCAGATATTTTTTATTTTCGTCGATCTTTCGTTTTTTCAAAGAAAAACTTGCCAAAGAAAATTTAAATACTTTTTGATGCTTAACTCCAATGGAAGTGATCCTTGGCAATTTCAATTTTCTCTCAAACTTTTTAGAGAGATGGAGTAGAAATCCAAGTCTTCAGAAAACTGATTCAAAATATATTATCTGAAGAGTTTTGCTTGTTATTGGAGGCATATTTTAAGGATGGCTGTTCTTCATTTTTGAAGCAGAATTGTCAGCATTAGAAGCGAAAAGTTTGATTTTTCTGGATATGCTCATGCTGAAGCCTAGATATTCATAATTCTCACTTTTATAAAATCAGAAGAGGATTTCATTGCCCAAAATTCCTTTTTTTTTGAGAGAACGCAATTCACTTGGCAAAAAATATTTTTTTGTCAAATCAAGAACAAGGATTTAAATGTAACTTTTTTGTGAATGAAAACAAATCAATAAAAGAAGCTTAACACATCGGCACCGCAAGGCTCTTTTACATCAAGGTCTCTTTTTCACTCTCATCATTTTGACATTCTTAAAGAGATCAGAATGACCTCACTTTCTCTTTGTAAATAAAGCAGCTATGCCTATTTTTATTGATTTCAACCGGTTTATTCTCTCGAGTACAATTTGTCTTTCGAACGCCCATCATCTCTAAAGATCCAAATCACGAAAAGAAAAACTCTGAATACATCTTGATGGGGTTGTCTATTCCCATGCCAAAAACCCTTATTGCTTCACACTTTATGAAGGGAGGAGAACATGAGGCTAAGCCTCAAATTAAACAGCCACCTGAATCAAAAACCTCAAGTAAAAAATTGAAAGACTTTGGTTTTTCTTCTCACTGTGTTAAAATTCTGAATTGTCTTTACCACAAATTCTCAAACTGATCCGTGATAATCGGTCTCCAACTCTTTCTTTTGCAATCCTCAAGCCTTTTTCTCACCTGTTTTTCCTGTTGAACTCTGAACTCTCCCCTCTGATGTCAGTTTTTGTGAGGTTTTATGAGGGCTCTACCAGAACGGTGTCCTCGTTTACTCGGATAAAACCTGCAAATTGAAGAGATCTTGAAGAGATAAGACTTTGTGAAAGGAATTAAGTGCTTCAGGAAGCCTGCCTACGTCTAGAGAGGTGAGTTTAGTGAGTTTGTATCCACAAGGCTTGCTCCTTTTGATCATAATTCCATAATAGAGAATAAAACAGTCATTAAATAAAGAATTTCCATTTTAAATTTAATTACCCGCGCAGTTTATTGAGAGTAGCTTCTTTCTCGTCATCTCATATTTTACTTTCCACCTCAGCTCTAGTCAAAAGAGACCTTCAACCAGAGATTTTAAGCAGATAGAAACGACCCCGAGACTTTTTAAAGGGGTTTTTTTCTGTTTATTTTTGAGTTCTTTCAGAGAAAAAAACATTAGAAAAGAGAGATTTGACGGATGGCTTCAGAAATGCTTCTTTAGATTAACAGTCTTTGGTTTTATCCTCATTTCAATGGCTATTTTGAGTTTTAGGAAAGTTCTTAAAAGTCTAATTTCTAATTATAGGACGTGGGAATTTTCGTCGATTTTCAATTTAACCTGTCAAAATCTTTGATTGAATTCACAGTCTTTGATTTAAATCAAGGCCTTTCACCCATCTAAGACCCAATTTTTCACTCTTGTTTTTCCAGCAAACCTCACTCTTTTATTATGAAAACAAAATAGCCTGAGAATTTCAGGCAGCTAGTTCGGATAAGAGCCCAAGCAGGAAATCATTTTGTGGTTCTCCTTTGTTTTTCAACATTAGTCTCTGTCTTTCCTTTCCCTTCTCATCGTGATGATACAAATTGCCAACTCCTTTTCCATCTTTCACCTATCTTCTACAACAAAAATAGCTGAGTTTGGGGTGGTTTGGGTATTGAGTTTTTTCGATTTTGAGAGGACTAGCTATGATCCATTAAACTCTTAATAATGCTAATATCCATAAATTTCTCTTGTCTCAGTCAATAAAATCCCATTCTCGGAAAATTCCAATAAAACCTTTAAAATTAATTTTCAATCAATCTTCAACAATCCTTTAAGAAACTCATCATGACCTCCTCAAAGGATAAAGCCTCATTCCTTCATCAAATGAGCTCCATTTGCCAAGATCGCTCCTCCCTCAAAGCCCAAGTTGCCCACTGCTCTCTCTTTGGCTCCAACAATAACATCTTTCATGAAAAGTCTCTATTAGCAATTGAATATCTCCAGTTACTCAGCCCCATCCTGTTTACTATCACATTCTTCAAGAGCCCTCAAGAAGACTTTCTTCCCAGAACCTTTCTCTTTCTGGCCAGACTCTTCAATCCAGCTTACTGGATCTCTCTTACTGAGCTTGATCATTTGAAGATCACAATATTGGCTTTCGTGTTCGTTTTTATTGCTTTCAAAGCTTTCCTGATTATTTTGATTGCTTACAGGCTTTGTAAAAGAGCGACAGCCCCAGGATTCCTTTTCAAGGTCTGGAAGAATTTGTTCAAGGCTCATGGAAGGATTATTTATTTTTATCTGACATCTTTATTGGTGGATACAGTGAGAAAAGGCAAGAAGGGTGAAGAGGCTGTGAATAACGTTACAATGGTGATATTTACGATTTTCACATGCACAGAATTTACCCTTGCGATGTTTTTGAGTCTTCGCTATATTCACATATTGCCAACAAAGAGCTTCTTGTCTTCAAAAGATACAATAACTGAGGCTATCACGCTTTTACAGAAGTTTGTCATCCAAATGATAATGATCTTTGGAGATTTGGATGCTTTGAGCGGAATCTGGAGCTTTACTGTGGTCAATGTCATTGCGGATCTTGTGAGAAATCTTTACTTTTTCAAGACCTTTCCCTTGTATAACTTCAAAGCTATGGCTTTTCAAGGACGTCTCTTGATGATTCTCACCTCTATAAATGTTACCTGTTTGGTTGCATGTATTGTGAGATCAGCTAATGAGGGTCAAGTAAGCTTGAAATTAAGTTTAGCTCTCTGGATTATTGTTTCAGTATTCCTGATTAAATTAGCAGAAGAGCATATCCAACGGGGCTTTTGGTCAATAATTTCGAATCCAAGGATCACAGATCCTTATCTATTGATCCACAGAGTAACTGCGATTAAACAGTTGAGGAAAGTAACTAGAAAGTCTTCAGAATATACCGAGAATTTTACATGGACGTTCCTTGCTAATAAAACCCTGAATAATGAGAACCTCCTCACAGAAGTCCTCAAAATTGACTCGAAATTTGAGACTACAGAGCCGTTAGATATAAACTCCAGAAGCTGCTCAACCATGCTGTTCAAATATTATCTCGAAAGACTCGTAGAATTGTATCCAGAGAATCATATGGTTCAATTATTCCTGGCTCAGTATTATGTCAAAAAGATCAAAGTCTATGGTGACGCTATCAAGATATGCAAGGCAATCCAGGCCGAAGGCCACATTAACACGGTCCTCAACGCTGAACTCCTCCTTATTGATATCCAATCGAGGATTCAGCATAATTCTGCAAAAGAAAATAACCCTGAAAGTCCATTTGATGCAGTTAGTTATATTCAACAACAATCTTTGTTAGCGAAACTCAAATTACAAATGCTCGATCAAGCTAGACTTCAAATAAAAATTTGTAACGAGATCAAGAGAGAAACCCCGAATCTTGCTGTTACTTATGAGAATTCTCAGGCCTTGGATTCCTTAAAGAAGAAAGTTTCAAGGAAAATGAAAGATTTACTTGACCAAATTTCTGAATTCCATATTGAGCCATATTTGCTTTACGCACATTATCATCGAGCTTTGAATCATTCTTTTAACGATTACACCCATTTTCTCGAGCTCTACCTCAATAAAAGCCAAAGAAGCCAAAAGTATTTTAACCAAGAAGGCCTTTCACAAAAAAACATGTTTCAAGATAACGTAGGATTTTATTTTCTTTCGGGGGCGGCAGCAGATGCAGGGAATATCATTTTTGCGTCGAAATCTGGGATTAAAGGGCTCAAGGATATTAACATGCTGGTCGGAACACATATGTCTGAGAGAGGTCCTCCATGTTTGAGGCCAATTTACAAAGCCTTTTACAAAACATTGGCAGAAAATACCCCAGATACGTATTTCAATAAAATAACGAGAGGCTTAACATATCTTGTGGAAGAGGATTATTTAGTAGAAATTGATTATAATTTGACGATACACCCTTATGTGACCCAAGGGTTTTATTTCTGCATGATTTTTCGAGCTACGAATACGAATAAAGATGCTATGTACGTCCATGAAAACGGAGATATTGAGGCTGCTACTCAGAATATTCGAAGGAAACTGAAGATGAAACACCGCCCTGTTAACCCCAAACCTGTTCATAATATTAAAGATTTCTCTGATGAACTAGCTCTTGTGAATGGAGCCTTTAATAAAATCGCTCTTCCTGAAAAATATAGCAAGGAAGGTTTTCTGGAGAAAGAGAAAATCGAGGCGATTTATTCCACATATACAAATTTGGGTAAAGATCTTTACCTTAAGCCGTTTTCTTCTGAGTTATTCTTGTCATATAATTGTAAAGTTCAGAACCAGAGCTTTGGCCCATTATTGCTGAAAGTCTTTACTTTTGAAGAGAATACCAAGCATTATAGTAAAGCACAAGATTCTTCATCTCCAATAGCCCATAAAGGTTGTTCTCCGATGCGTCGCGGGAATGAATCCTCTGAATGTAATATGACTGGCTATGATGATGAGAAAGGAATTAGTTGGGCAAATTTGGAAGCTCTAACTTCAAGAAAAACAACAAGAAGAGAAATCGTCACTGAGACCGCTCGTGGTGACAATGAGAATACAAGCCGTTATCCATTGAAACAATCAACAACAGTGGAGCAAAAAGTTGAAGATGATTTTTCGTTTAATTTTGGTGATGTGAATGAATTCAAAGTCCAGCCTCGCAAAAAAGCTAAAAACTCCACTGATATTATCCCTGACTCTGCCTCCACAAAGAAGAAACAAGAAGAAAGAAGACAAGAGGATCTAGAAAACTCACATATTCTCACACTAAATAACAATTCCTCAACAACATCACAGCGAAGGAAGCTGGAAAATATCTACAAAACTTCCTTGAATACAAAGTATCATCCCAAGATTTATAAGATAGCTCTTGCTTTATTCATCTTCATGATAGCAGTTTTTATTGTTGTCGAGGTGCTATTCTTGCTCGTTACCAATAAAAATACTGAAGAACTTAAAGTCAAGAAAGATATCTTGCGTAATTTTCAGACAAGAAATTTCCTTTGTATCGTCTTGTCAGGTTTTGTGAGGCTTTTATGGGAGCTAAACTTCAGCAGTTTGACCTTTACAGATATGGGGATCTTCCCTCCCGGAATCCCAGTTTATTATTACTTGGCTGGTGATATCTTGAATCAGCTGGCAACGACAAATCGTAATTTGCAGGGAGATGCGACTTTATTGAATGAGAGTCTGAATGGGATATTATTTACTCAGGATATATCGATATACAGCACGTATTTTGATGAAGAGCCTCAGGTTTATGAGAACTTGAACACTTTTCAAGCGCTTGATAGGATAATGGAGACTGGCTTGATGATTGTGCATGAGACTGATATTCAAAAGTTGGAGGTTCAAGAAAAATATCATTTTATCTTTAGAAATAGCTTGAATGATTTGTTATTGAAGGATCAATTCATTTCAGATAAGTTGACAGCTTTATTAGATTCTCAGAGAGAACTGATAGAAGGGAATATTGTGGTTTATTTGGTAGTGAAAATAGTGGTTTTGGTTGGTGTCTTGGGATCATTCATTGTGCTTTTCTGGAAACAATATCGAAAGGAAGTCAGAAATCTCTCAGCTTTTTGTCGAATCAGTAATTTTAAAATGGAGAGAGTTCTGAAAGGCTGCAATGATTTTGTTGAGGATGTGGAGAATCACACAAGTTTCAGGGATAACACAGCCATTTTAAGAGATGAACAAGTGAAAAAAGAGGTCCTAAAACGGCCAAATAAGAAAGGCATTCAAAGGAAATATTTGCTTTGGGTGGCTAAAAATATGATTCTATTGGCTGTGTTCAGCAGCCTTACATTTTGGAGTTTTCACCTGAGACAAAAAGAAGTGAATAATTTTCAACAAGAGCAGGATCAGATCTATTTTATTGACTACATGAGAGCAAGAACTGGACTTTCATTGATAACAAGCCTTGAACTTTTTGCTACAAATGGCACGGCCTTTATAGAAGATACCCTGGCTTTGGAGAAATATCACAGTTTATTGAGTGAATTATCGACTATAAGAGTGGAGACTTACAGTGTCATTTTGAATAGCGAGACTGTTGAGAATAATGCTTTGATAAACTCAACGATATTTGAGGACTATTGTGAGTATTTTGAGCCAGCAGATGTTGCGCTGGATTGCGAGATATTGAAGTCTTATGGCTTGAAAACGAGCTTTATCTCCATGCTGAATAGCTATCAAGATACATTGCAAGAGAGATATGATAATTATGTAAACTCTGATAAGACGGATTCTGCGCTGAAAAAGGCCAAAGCGAAGAAATTAGATTTGGCTTTGGCGACGTTTATGGTGTTAAATGATCTTCAGTTTAAGGTTGCAGATCTGATAGAAGATGAGTTGAGTGAAGAGATAGCAGGATATGAGAAAGAGAGAAAGGTTGTTTGTGGTGGATGGATAGGAGTAATTTTAGTGATGGGGTATTTTTGTTGGAGAATGGTGCTAAGGAGAATGAAGGAAAGTGTGAATTGCTTTAAGAATGTTTTGAAGGTGTTGCCTGGAGAGGTGGTGTTTTCGAATTTTGTGCTGAAGACTTTTTTGATTAGAACAACAAAAGAACGAGTTGATCTGAGCTGAGCAAGATATCTGGTTCAGGGAATCATTGGTGGTGTGGAAAAAAGAAGATTTATTTATTTATGAAAAAACTGGATTTTTTAAAAGAATTTATTCAAAGATTTTTTTTTGAAGAAGACTTTGAAAGAGATCAATGCGTGCCTTCTTTTATTTTGTTTTTGTAAATATGTGAAATTAATAAAATGAAAGAATTCACAAATATGTGTACTGTCCTGTTTCTAATTAAGACTAATGTTCTAATTAAAGACCTTCAGGGTTTCAGTTCAATAAATCTTTTGATTGAACTGTTCTATTTTAGACTCTCCCTAATTTTTTTGACTGTTCTAATGAAGAGCCATCAAGAGTTGAGAAAATTTCCTCAGGGATGGGGGTTTTAATGAGAAACATCACGGTGTTTCATTTCTTACAATTATTTTGTTTCTTGAAACAAAAGGTTGTTGAAGTCATTTGCGATGCTTTTCTTTTCGAGGACAAATGAACTGAAGGAAAATCTCGCGAAAAAATTAGGCCGAATTTTAATTTCAATAAAGCTCTCTAATTGGCTTTGAATTTATTGTCAACCCAAGATGAGAAAAACTCCCAAAAGATTTTAGGACCAGAAAAATATGATGAGGATTTTCCAAGCATTATTTTTAGGATTGATTGATAGAATACTTTAAAGTCTTTCCAAATTAAACCACTTTTTTCTATTTTTTTGGTCTTTTTAAATCTCCAAATTTATCTACTTTGTACAAGTTGAACTGAATTTCCGAAACAGCCTATTTATTTTGAGAAACTCATCTGCATCTATTTTCATATTATTGTTTAAGATAAGGGATGACGTCAAAATAAAAAGTCATACTTACTCTCACTTTTAGGGGAGGGAAAGGTCTAAAATCTTGATTTCCAAATCTGACTCGATGAGGGGGTAAGGAACCTGAGTTTTACAGAATTTCTCTATCTCACTTTTGTAAATTACTGGGAAATTTTTTCACTTGATTTCAAAAAAAAAACTTTTCTGAAAAATTTTATTGAGTGATTTTTTTTTCTTGAGTCTTTGAAAAAAATTTCCATTTCTTTATATTTATCTTAATTCAAGCATTTTAGACACTTTATAAACGAACTGGAAGAATCCTTTATCGAGAGTCTTTTAAAGTTGAAAATTGATTGGAATTTTCCTTGCTTACAAAATATGAAAGTCAGAAATAGAATAAGGGAGGAGAGGGCAAAACGAAAGAATTTCTATATCTGACTTGATGAGGGAGGTAGACTTAAAAAAAAGTGAGAGTAAGTATGGCTTTTTATTTTGATGTCATCCCTAAAATTACCCTTGGGATAAATAGGGTCTTTTGGAATTTAACCAAATTCTTTTCTCTTTAATTTCTTCAAATTTAACCGCTATCCTGAAATTGAACTGAATTTCAAAAATGAATTATGGGGGAAAGATTTTAGAGTGTTCAAAAAAAATTCCGAAAAATTTAAAAGTAAAGAATTTTGTTGAGTATCTCACTTTCATCTCCCAACTTTTGTGAAGAAACCTTTTTGAAAAAAAAATCCCATTTGAAGTTTTTCCCCCCATAGACATCAGATGTTTTTGCGAAATGAAGCCAGAAGAGTAATTTTAGGGGTTGCTTTCCCAGAACTTTCATCAAAAATTTTCAAATTTTTCTTTCTTTCTCTGAAAAGAAATTTTTCTTTGAATTGTTTTTTTGTCAAAAAAAATTTCAACATTTCATCTGACAAAAAAAAATTTCAAGAGATCCCTTTAAAAAAAGCCTTTCTTTTTCCCTCTCAATCGGCTTCATTTATCAGCCAAACTTTTCCTTTTCTTTTGTGGCGCAAATTTTAATGAGCAGAATTTTTAAATAGACAAACCCTTGAGAAGAAAGGATTTTTTTCCATTCTCCAAGAGAAACACAAAGAAAATAACATTATATTTCTTTCCCATGAATACAGATCATCAGAATTTTTCCATAAAAAATGACAAATTAAATTTTTTGAAGTTATACAAGCGTGAATTATTTTTCCAATATCCACATCCACATAACAAGGAAAACAATTAAGCATCATTTTTCAGAGTGTCAAGAGTCCCATTCGAGCTTTTCGCAAGAAAATCCTTTAAAATAAAGCTCGAAAGGACCAGCTCAGCCGGAAAAACTCTCAATATATTCTTCGTCTCATTAATCCCCTCTCGAATTTTCACATAAATCAGCCTCCAAAACAGAAGAAAAACCACTGTTAGCCCCACAGCAAACCAAGTCAAGACAATCTTTCGACTATCTTCGGCGTCACTTACCACATTTTCATAGCTCTGATCAAGATAATTCGAAAGATCTTGGAAGATGTAGAGTATAAAGACATAATCCAGGAGGACGTAAGCCAGATTTTTATCGATATTTTTCAGTGAACTTGCTGATTTATCCGACAGTTGATATTCTTCCAATTGGTCTGTAAAATTTTCCTCATAATCATAAAGAAGTCCAATAAGACTAGATTTTCTTCCTTGTGAGTTCAAAACTCCACAGAAAATTTCAAGATCCGTAATTGACGAACAAGAATCTTCAAAGATTAACATATGAAAGCGGTCATTATTTCCGCCTTGATCTTCTCTAAAATCTAAATCATACGCTATTTCCCTTATCTCCTTGAACTCTCCAAGCAATTCCTCCAATGCAAGACCTGCCGGTTTTCCAAGAATAAACGCTGTATTGTTCGTATTAAGGAGTTCTTGGGCTGCTGACCAAGCTAAACTGAGTCTTGTTACTGAGAAATCAGCGAAATATATCTGTGTCTGTCTGATCTCAAGAAGCTTCAGGCAGTTGAGATTATACACTGAAGCAAAAAGCTGAGTTGCTATGATGATTAGCATCAGGAATACGAGCTTAAAGATGAGCACGTAATAGGTTCGGCGGAGCCCTGCGTAAATAGGGGCTTTGTTGTCTTCTTTTTGGATGTCTTCTTTCTTTGTTTTTGACTGCTTTTTCCAGAGATCAAGGGAGGTATACAGCAAGGAGATCTTTATTGGTTCAGGTGCTTCAAGGATCCTCTTAAATCTCTCAAAGCTCTTGATAATGAGGTCGAGTTTTGTTTGGTTTAGACGGCAAACGGTGGCCACTTTTACAGCCTGTTTTTTATATTGTCTGTGAAGAATGAAAAGGAAAGTCACAATAAATCCAACAGAAACAAGGCATCCTGTCACGCTATTTATCACAACACCACGTTTAACTTTCGGGTGCTGATTACTTAATGCCGCAGTCAACGCATCAGACAAAGATTCACTTTTCACAATCAGGTCATTCAGAGCATTGTAAAACAAGAAATTTGCATTGTCAATCGCCTGTTGGGAAGTCACATCATTTTCCTGAGCTATTTTCAGACCTGATTGGATAATCAAATCAACAGCTTGGAATGTATCAATAAGAGGGAAATCTTGGTCGGAAGGGCCTTCAGAAGTCGGGAAAATAATCTCAACATCTTTAGCAAAAAACATATCTCGATTATTCTTAGCAAGAGAACTTGCATTTGCAAGAAGATTTTGATTTGTTTGGCCGAGGCCGTCGATACTTATCATAGCTAGACTTGGAAAAATAGCTAAAACAAAACTTACGGCACCAAAATCTGCTGATGTTATTGCGCCAGTATTCGCGTCCCAGATCAGTCTCAGGCTTGCTTGGACAGTGAGAAGATAGGAATTTCTTTGTTGGGAATCTCTTAAGACGTTCTTTTTGACTTCTAAGGCTTTCATGTCAGTGTCGAGGGTGGTTTTCATGCTGATTTGGCTTGCGAAAAGAGCGAGAAAAGTGAGGATTATGGTGAGGAGAAATACTTTGGAATCTTTGGAGAAGTACTTTTCATCAAGGGCGTTTTTGTAGATGCGAGCAAGTTTCTTTTGTTGAGAGAATTTGGAATCATCCATTATGCTTTTGGGAATTTTCTTCTCTTTTATCGCAATGAGTTCCTCCTTTCTTTTTTGTGTGAGAATTTTGCATCGGCGATGGTCATCATTTGAAGGAGTGAACGGGGCCTGGAAACTTCTTGTCGTACTGTTTTTATTCGACAGAAAAGCTCTGTGGGAACTTTCTTCAGTCGCTCTTGGACTTCCCACAAGCAATTTTTCTTTCTGATTATTGTTATACTCGGTAATCAATGTCTCTCCTTCTCTTGTTGGAAAAGTCGTCTGGCGGATTGGACTAAGCGTATCAAAATTACGGACCCAGCCATTCTCCTTTTGATCTTCTGGAGAGTCATCTTCTTCCTCTTCTTCATACGTTTTGAATCGGTCTGGTTCTTTAACTGTTATGAAAGGAATTTTGTTTTTATTTGGTGAAGGTGAATTTGTAAAGGTTTTCTTTCGAGGAGAGCTATGGTTTTGGTTATCTTCTTGAAGGGTAGCTTCTTCAAAGGAGATGAGCTTTAAGAGAGTCGGCCCAAAGGCTTTGCTCATTATCTTGCAATTATAAGTGTATGACAAGGGGTTTTCTTCATCATTCCGCTTTTGATTTACTGGAAAGATAGTTAAATCTTTTCCTGTTGTTGTGTATATTGTATAAACTTCCTGAGCTTTTTCTCTTGTGATTTCTGCGTATTTTTCAGGGAAAGCTATCACATTGAAAGCTTCATTCGCAATCGCCAGTTCTTCTGATATCTTATTGATAAAATACTCTGGAGTTTTCAGGGCTTCTACTTTATCATTGAGGCCCAATCTTTTTGTTAAATCCTTTGTAGCAGCATCTAATTTCCCGTCTTCGAAGACATAAAGAAACTCTTTTTTTGGTTCCACAGGCCTCACCATAAATGTCCAATAAACTCCTTGTGTTATTATCGGGCACACATCCATATATAGCTCTGTTTCTATCATGTAACCCGCTGGATTATACGCAAATCCCTGCATTACATTTCCAATAAAGTCCCCATCAGAGTTTTCTTTTCGTGTTTTATGGAAATCTGCATATATTCCTCTCATACAAGGAACTCCAAAAGAAGCAAAAAGTCTTCCAGCATAAAGGGAAGAATTCCCTCCAAATATTCCTTCTAATGCTTTTGATGCATAGACAACAAAGCCTGGATTAATACTACCTGCTGTAACTATGAAAAATCCAACGTTATCTTGTGTGAGATTTTCGTTGACAAGATGATGCTCTTGCGAGAAAGTCTTTTGATGAATTTGAAGTCTTTGTACATAGAGCTTTGAATAGCGAATGTAATTCTCAATAGAATGATTTAGCGTGAGATAGTATCCAGCGTAAAGGAGCACAGGCTCGAGATAAGAGCTTGAGATTTTATCAAGAAGGGGCTCAGTTTCTTTGAC
>Ga0182738_1006241_pt1 | contig 12438 bp, 11 predicted proteins | sample eDN5th30CBELigMG_FD_128876 | JGI IMG/M metagenome (GOLD analysis project Ga0182738, IMG submission 128876) | Enriched Miracle-Growth compost microbial communities from Emeryville, California, USA - eDNA 5th pass 30_C BE-Lig MG (version 2)... ...
CTATCCTTACTATTCGGCCTATCTGTGGCCGATGTTCAAGGGACCGATGCCGCCCGCCGTCTATGCGCAGATGCTGTCGCCGCAGGGCACGCTGGTGGGCGGCAGCGTCGAGCAGGTGATCGAAAAAATCGCGCTTATCCGGCAAACCACCGGGGCAACCCGCTTCGTCGGCCAGATCGACATCGGCGGCCAGAAATACGCCGACATCGCCAAGGGCATCGAGCTGCTGGCCACCAAAGTCGCGCCAGCCCTGCGCTAGCGCCATCCTATTTTCTCAAGGAGTTCAATCATGTCGAAAACAACAGCAATCGTCGGCGCCGGCCCGGGCGTGGGTCAGGCCGTTGCCGAACGGTTCGGCCGCGAAGGGTTCAAGGTCGCGCTGCTGGCGCGCAATGCCGAGCGGCTTGAAACGATGGCGCAAGGGCTTGCCGACAAGGGCATCGAGGCCAAGGGTTTCGTCGCCGACATGCTCGACCGCCCCGGTCTGGTGAGCGCGCTCAAGGCGGCGGCCGCCGAACTCGGCCCCATCGACGTGCTGGTCTACAGCCCGTCCGGATCGGCAGACGGCCTCATCACCCCGCGCCAGCTGACCGTCGAAATCGAGCAGCGCTCGCTCGACGTCGCCGTGCTGGGAGCAATCGCTGCCGTCAACACCGTGCTGCCGACCATGCCCAAAGGCGGGGCGCTGCTGTTCACCACAGCGGTTACGGCGCAGTACCCCCTGGCATTCACCGCCAATTTCGGTGTGGCCGCCGGCGCGGCGCTCAACTATGCGCATGTGCTGAACCAGGACCTCAAGGTCGATGGCATTCATGCTGGCATCGTCTCCATCGCCGGCATCGTCGATGTGGGCCAGGAGTTTCCTGAAAGCATGCAAGCCATGCCCAAGCTGCTGGCGTCGGACGTGGCCGAGGCGCATTGGCAGCACTATAAAAATCGGACCGTGGTGGAAACCATCGTCGGCCCCGGCGAAATGTTCAAGTCCATGGCTGGTCTCTGACAAGTCAACCCTCGCGCTATTTACCCCCGATCCGAAGGACCAAACCATGAAGTTCATGACCGTGGAAATCTGGACCGATATCACCTGCCCATGGTGCGGGCTGGGCAATCACCAGCTCAATCTGGCGCTGGAAAAGTTCAAGCATGGCAAGCAGGTGGCCGTCGTTCACCGCTCCTTCCAGCTCGATCCGAGCACGCCCGAAGGCGAGACCTGGTCCACGCGGGAGTTTTTGCAGCGCAAGGGCCTGCCGGAGGCGCAGATCGAGGCGATGGTCGGCCGTATCGAGGCAATGGCCGCAGCGCAGGGGCTTTCGCCCTATGTCGTGCTCGACAACCGGGTCGGCAACACCTCGCGCGCCCATGAACTTGCCGCCTGGGCCCGCGAATCCGGCAAGGGCGCCCAGATCTGGGGCAAGCTCTACGCAGCCTATTTCGGGGAGGTCCGGTCGGTCTTCGACGTGGACTCGCTGGTGGCCATTGCCGGCGAAGTCGGCCTCGACACCGACGCGGCCCGCGAGGTCCTGACGTCCCGTCGCTACCGCAACGCGGTTCTGGCCGATGGCGCCGAGGCCCAGCAACTGGGCAGCACCGGCGTGCCGTTCATCGTGCTGGATCGCAGTTTTGCCGTCTCGGGCGCCCAGCCGGTCGAGGCCCTGGTCAATGCGCTCGAACAGGTATGGGGCAACCGCACGCCCCTCGCCGAACTGGCAGGCGCATCCGATGATGCGGTTTGCGGACCGGACGGCTGCCTCGTGCCGCAAACGCCCGATAGCCGATCCGCGGCGACCAAAAAGAGTATCATTGGCCCATCATCTTCACAGTCTGGACAACCCCACGTGACAAAACTCACCCTCATCAGCGCTCCCACCTGCCCATTCGTGCAGCGCGCCGTCATCGCGCTCAAGGAAAAGCAGGTCGATTTCGACGTTGTCTATGTCGATCTGGCCGACAAGCCCGACTGGTTCCTGGCTCTTTCCCCGCTCGGCAAGGTGCCCCTGCTCAAGGTGGAACGCGACGGCTTCGAGCCGGCGATCGTTTTTGAAAGCGCGGTCATTCTCGAATATCTCGAAGAAACGACTTCCGGCGACAAGCTGCACCCCCAGGATGCGCTCGAGCGGGCCAGGCACAGATCATGGATCGAATTCGGCTCCCAGGTGCTGATTGACCTCTACAGGCTTACCACGGCGAAGGATGAAGCGGCTCTGGACGCGGCCAGCGCGGCGGTGCGCGATAAGTTCGCGCGGTTGGAACCGACCCTTGTCGGCCCCCTGTTTGGCGGCGAGCGATTCAGTAATGTCGACGCGGCCTTCGCGCCGGTGTTCCGCCAGATCGATGCGATAGAAACCATCGTGCCCACCGGCCTGCTCGACGGCTTGCCCCGGCTCGGGGCCTGGCGGTGGACTCTGGCTGCACGCCCGAGCGTCAAGACCGCTGTGCCGGACGATTTCGTGCAGCAGTATCTTGGGCATCTGTGCAAGAACGTATCTTTGCTTTTGAAGCCTGCCAGTTCCGATGTGCACTAACAGGAGAGTTGCCGCCCAAGGATGTCGCAGCTATGAAAATTTCGATCGTCGACCTGGCCACGATCAAACTAGGCGAAACCGCGACCGACGCGCTGGCGCAGTCGCTGGATACAGCGCGTCGTGCCGAAGCGCCGGGGTTTCATCGTATTTGGTTCGCCGAGCACCACATGGCGCCGGCCCAGGCTTCGCACCATCCCGAACTGCTGATCGCGGCGGCGGGCACGCAGACCCACCATATCCGGCTTGGATCAGGGGCGATTCTGACGAACTATTATAGCCCCTTCAAGGTGGTCAAGATGTTTAAGCAGCTCGACGCCATGCATCGGCCGCATCGACCTGGGCGTGGGCCGGGCGACGGCCGGGCCGGCCATCTACCTAGCGCTGCGGAGAGACCGCAAGTCCCAGCCGGTCGACGATCATACCATGCAGGTTTCGGAAGTGCTGGCCTGGTTGCATAACGCCTTTCCGGCCGATCACCCCTTCGCCAACAAGCCAGTGATCCAGCCGCTCTGCTGCAAGAGCACGGAATCGAGGTGCGCCACGATTTGCCCGGCGTCGGCGAGAATTTGATAGATCATGTCCAGATCGGGCGCGTCTACACGACGAACAGTCCCTATGCATTCAACCGTAAGGTCAACTCGATCCCCGGAATGGTCAAGGCCGGGCTGCAATATTATCTCGGTGGCCGCCGTGGTCCGTTGCATCGCTGGCCGGAGGCTATGTCAAGCTACTCCCGGACTCGCAAGCTCCAGACATTCACTTCCACTTCCTGCCTCGCTGCAATGGATATGCGATTAAGTCACGGTTTGCGTTCGCGGTGGGACATCTATCGCATCAGGCCAACCAGGCCGCGGACGGGCGGAACTGGAAGGACGAGTTTCCAGACAAGAACCTCTACCTCAACGATATCGAGCCCTATGCGTCGCAGTGGAAGAAATACCGCGCATTTAAGCTGAAACTAGAGCTTTTGGTGGGCAAGAAATTTAAGCAAGCGTCAGACGACTTCCGCAACACCTACAATCACGGCTTTTCGTCGCGCTTCGTCGTGGGCATCACAGCGATGGTTAAGCGCGAGGTGATCGGCGGCCGGGTGCGCTATGCGTTTGGCGGCACCGATCCGCTGACGGTGGCCGCGGTCGCCGATCTGCTCGCAATCGAACGCGACCATTGTTATCGCACATTCGAGGCGTTCCAGGCGCTGGTCGAAGAACAGATTGCCGCGATCGTCGCGGTCGTGCGTGGTGGCCGGGCGGCGAGCGGCCGGCGGGCAACCGGCCCGGCCATCGCCACCGATTAACTGCAAATCATGTGCGCCGGAGCCCCTCGACTCCAATGATCTGCTCGGCAGTATAGTTCTTCCAGGCAATTCCACGGTTCTCAAAGCCCAAAACGGCCGAATTTACACTCAGATCCAACCAACTTTCAGGGACAAGGCCACCGTCCATAAGTGCGTTGACGAGGTTAAAAATAATCGCTAATCATCTAGCGAAATCAGGATGAGGGAGGGAGGCCATCAGGTCTCGTCCTGTTTCTCAAAGGGAGGAAAATCATGAAACGTCTCTTGGCATTGGCCGGCTTAGCTTGCTTGACTGCGCTCGTAGCCAGCCCCGCATCTACTCAGGAATTGTCGCGTGGTCCCATTACGATCATCGTTCCCTATAATCCCTCATCAGGTCCTGACTTCTTCGCTAGGCTCATCGCGCCGAAAATGAGCGAAAGGCTTGGTCAGCCTGTCGTGATCGAAAATCGACCTGGGGCGGCTGGGGTTGCCGGCATGCAGAGAATGGTGAGCCAGCCGGCTGACGGCCATACGTTGATGATGGGCGATACCTCCGTGCTCATTCTGGCCCCCTATCTCGTGAAGGACCTGCCCTATAAGCCAATGGAGGTCGCCCGTCCCATCGCTCTGGTCGGAACGCAACCCTATCTACTTGCAACCAGCACTGCAGCCAACGACTTCCAGTCAATGCAAGATGTGATCGATGCCGCAAAAGCAAACCCCGGCGGTGTCTCATACGGAAGCCCCGGCTTCGGCAGCAACCACCACATCATCATGGAGACATTTGCTTATATGGCCGGCGTTCGGCTTAAGCACGTGCCCTATAGTGGGGGCGCTGAGCTGAGCGCCGCCTTGCTGGCCGGCGAAGTCGATATCGGCTTTTCGTCTTTAGGTTCACTCAAGGCCAATCTGGAGGCGGGCGCAGTCAAGCTCATTGGGGCATCTACGCCCCAACGGTTCCCGATGCTACCGGACGTGCCGGCGATCTCCGAAGTCTTGCCAGGTTTCGACTTTACGTCCGACCCTGGCGTCATTACCGCATCTGGCGTGCCGGACGCCGTCGTCGACCAAATTTCGAGTTCGATCAAATTCGCGCTTGACGATCCGGAAGTTCAGAAAGGCTTTCGTAATCTTAGTGTCGAGCCGATCTATACCGATGCCAAGGGGTATGAAGCAAACCTAGTGGCGAATGCAGAGCGCTTTGCAAAGGCGGTCGGTGTCGCTGGCGTGGAGCCCAAGTAATCACAGAATCCGCTCTCTTGAGGCGGAGTGTCGTGCTTTTCTGGCAGATGCTCTGCACAAGACCGACATGTAAAAACGTCGATAACCGCTATGCATAGACATTCTTTCGGCCCTCTTGCGAGTGTCCGTGGCATTGAGTTTGCCGGTCTCGGGCCAGGTCCGTATGCGTCCATGTTGCTTGCCGACATGGGCGCGGACATCGTGACCGTGACGCGTGCAGGAGGCTGGAAGCCCGACCCGCGGCTGTTCGTCAACAGGAACCGCCGTGTGGTGACGCTGGATCTCAAGCAGGCGCACGATGTCGATGAGGCTTTGGCTCTGGTGTCAGAGGCGGACTTCCTGATCGAAGGTTTTCGGCCGGGCGTGATGGAGCGTCTCGGGCTCGGGCCGGAAGTTGTCCTTCGCCGCAATCCGAAGATCGCTTATGGCCGGATGACCGGTTGGGGCCAAGACGGTCCTCTCGCACAGGCGGCCGGGCACGATATCAACTTCATTGCAGCCGTCGGCGCGCTTGACACCATCCGCTCCCTGGAAGGTGCTCCCGTCTTTCCCCTGAACCTTCTGGGCGACTATGCGGGCGGCGCAACGTTTTTGGTCATGGGGTTGCTCTCGGCAGTAATCCACGCGCGGTTTTCGGGGCAGGGCCAAGTCGTGGATGCGGCGATGTGCGACGGCGTCGCGAGCCTGACGACGCCCGATTGGTCGCGACGCGCAACGGGGCGTTCGAGCCCGAAAGTGGGCAGCAACGTGCTGGACGGAGCTGCACCCTACTACAATGTCTACCAGTGCAGGGACGGCGCTTATCTCGCGGTGGGCGCCAGCGAGCCGAAGTTCTATGCCGAGCTGTGTGGGCGGATCGGGCTCGACGACGCCATCGACATGCAACGCGACAAGCGCGCATGGCCCGAACTGAAGCGCCGCTTTGCCGAGCGGTTCGCATCGCGCACGAGCGCCGAATGGGAGGAGCTGCTGCGCGGTACCGATGCCTGCGTGACGCGGGTGCGGCCCGCATCCGAAGCGCCCTCCCATCCGCAACTGGCCGCGAGGAGGACGTTCGTGGAGCATGACGGGCATCTTCAGCCGGCTCCCGCGCCGCGCTTCTCCGCGACGCCGCTCGCGATCAGCCAGTCGGCGGATGTCGAGCCGGTGCCGCCGGCACAGATACTGGAAGGCTGGCGGGAGGAGGGGGCATGAAGCTGACGCATGCGGACAGGTTCTATATCGGCGGTGTCTGGGTCGAGCCGTCCGCTCCGCGCTTCCACGATGTGATCAATCCCGCTACCGAAGCGGTAGTGGCGACGGTGAGCATGGGCGACAGCGACGATGTCGACGCGGCCGTCGCGGCCGCAGCCGGGGCGTTCCCATCCTATTCCGCCTGGACGCCCGCGCAGCGCATCGCGCTTCTGGAGGAGATTTCCTCGCAATATAGGCGGCGCATGGACGAGTTCGCCGACATCGTGCGGCTCGAGATCGGCTCGCCAAGATCGTTTTCGGCGCAGGTGACCTCGGCGCCCGAACATTTCCGACAGGCCGCTGAGACTCTCGAGAGCTACGAGTTCGAGGTGCCGCACGAGGGCTATGTGCTGCGCCGCGAGCCGATCGGCGTGTGCGGACTGATCACACCGTGGAACTGGCCGGTGAACCAGATCGTGACCAAGCTCGCCTATGCGCTCGCCGCCGGCTGCACCGCCGTCATCAAGCCGAGCGAGAACTCGCCGCTGAGCGCGCTTCTCCTGATGGAGGTGATGCACAGCGCAGGCGTGCCGGAAGGGGTCGTCAACCTGATCAACGGCGACGGCGCGTCGGTGGGCAGGCCGATCGCGGCGCATCCGGGAATCGAGCTCGTCTCGTTCACCGGATCGACCCGGGCCGGCATCGCCGTCGCGGAAGCGGCCGCCCGGACGGTCAAGCGCGTATGCCAGGAACTGGGCGGCAAGTCGCCGAGCGTCATACTGGACGATGCTGACCTCTCGCAGGCGGTGCGCTGGACGGTCTCGCGCGCATTCCTGAACTCGGGCCAGTCGTGCCAAGCGCCGACGCGCATGCTCGTGCACAGCTCGCGGATGGCGGAGGCAGCGGAAGCCGCGCGCGAAATCGTCGCAGCGATGCGCGTCGGGGATCCCGCTCTGCCCGAGACGACCATGGGCCCGGTCGTCAACCATACGCAGTTCGGGCGAATACAAGCCTATATCGAGGGTGCCATCGCGGAGGGAGTCTCGCTAATCTGCGGCGGGCCGGGACGGCCCGAAGGTCTCGACCGCGGCTATTTCGTCCGCCCGACCGTGTTTTCCGGAGTGACGCCGGACATGACCATCGCGCGGGAGGAAATCTTCGGGCCGGTGCTCGCGATCATCCCCTTCGAGACCGACGAGGAAGCGGTCGACATCGCAAACGGCACCGAATACGGCCTCGCCGGCTACGTCTTTTCTGGCGACGGCGCACGCGGGCGGCGGATCGCCTCGCGCATCCGCGCCGGCCGCGTCACGCTCAACGGTGCCGCGTCGAGCCTCGCCGCGCCGATGGGCGGCTACAGGCGTTCCGGTAACGGGCGTGAGCTCGGCCGGCTGGGATTCGAGAGCTTTCTGGAGGTCAAGGCGCTGATGGGCGCCTGAGCCGTTCAGACTGCCATGATCGCATAAGAATTTCACTAGATATCTAGCAAATATCCGGCTTCTGTGATACGGAGATGACTATGGCGCAAACCGATGTGAAGAGATCCCCCCTGAGCGGTGTTCGTGTGCTGGAACTCAGCTATGCGGCGGCTGCCGTGACCGGCAGGCATCTGGCGGAACTCGGCGCGGAGGTGATCAAGATCGAGCCGCAGGGCGGCGAGGCGGCGCGGTTAACCGAGCCGACCGAGGTGCTGCCGTCCGGCGAGCGGCTGAGCCTCTTTTGGCTGGCCTTCAACGTCGGCAAGAAAAGCGTCTGCCTGGACCTGTCCGACAGCGACGGCGAGCGCAGGTTCGCTGCGCTGGCGGCGGAGGCCGATATCGTCGTGACCGACTATCAGCGGCTGGGCGCCGCCGAGACGGATCGGCTCCACGCCGTCGCGAAAGCCGCAAATCCCGCTATCGTCTGGACCGACATCTGGCCGTTCGGACGCGGAGGACGCGACGAGAACTTTCCCGCCGGCGACCTCTCCATTCAGGCATTGGGCGGACATCTCGGCCTGAACGGCGACCGCGACCGCCGTCCCGTGCGTGTCGGGCTTCCGGTCGCCATGCTGCATGGCGGCTCGGAGGCCGTGTCGGCGACGCTGATGGCCTATTACCACCGGCTCAACACGGGCGAGGGCCAGCGCGTCGACGTCTCCATGCAGGAGGCAATCGTCTGGACATTGCTGAACTCGACCATGACCTGGCAATTGCTCGGCCAGAACGAGGAGCGCGGCGGCGCGGTGCGGAAGGAGCGCGCCAACAAGTTCTTCACCCGGCTGATCTGGGAATGCGCGGACGGTCATATCTTCTTCAGCCCGGTCGGTGGTGGCATGGGGGTAGTGCGCGCGAAGTCCTACGCCGCGCTCGTCAGGTGGATGGCCGAGGAGGGCGTCACCGACGAGTTGCTGACCTCGAAGGACTGGACCGGCACCGACGCCTTCCGCATCAGCCAGGAGGACTATGACAGCGTCTCCGCCATCATCGGCCGCTTCGTCAGGTCGAAGACCATGGAGGAACTGATGGACAGGGCGGTGGCCGACAACATCCTGCTGGCCCCGATCAGCGGCATTCCGGGAATTCACGCCAACAAGCACCTCAGGGCCCGTGACTTCTTCGAGAGGATCGAGGATCGCGCCCGCGGGACGTCGCTCGACTATCCGGCACGCTGGGCCCGCTTCAGCGCCACGCGGTTGCAGGCGCCCGCGCCCGCGCCGCAGCCCGGCGAGCACGACCGAGACTATCTCGACGATGCCGGTGCCCTGCGGGCCGCAGTGTAACTGTCTGGAGCACGCATGATGAACACGCAGATATTTTCCGGCCTCAAGGTTCTTGATTTCACCTGGGCAGCGGCCGGGCCGATCGCCACCAAGCAGTTCGGCGACAACGGCGCCACGGTGGTGAAGATCGAATCGACGCGCCATCCCGACAGCGTGAGGCTGGGCGGCCCCTTCAAGAACGACACACCCGGCATCAACCGCAGCGGCTTCCACGCCGACTTCAACAGCTCCAAGATGAGCATCGCGGTCGACATGACGCACAAGCAGGCCGCGCGGGTCGTGATCCCTCTGGTCGAGTGGGCCGACATCGTCGCCGTCAGCTTCCGGCCGGGCGTCATGGAGCGCTGGGGCTTCGGGTATGACCGGCTGCGCGAGATCAATCCCGGCATCGTCATGCTCAACACGTCGCTCTACGGCATCTCGGGGCCGTGGAACGCCGTCCCCGGCTTCGGCGCGCAGGGCCAGGCCGTCGCCGGCTTCACGGGCCAGACCGGCTGGCCGGACCGCCCTCCCGCCTCGCCCAAGGGCGCCTATACGGATTCGGTCTCGGCGCGATACGCGGCTGCCGCGATCGTGGCGGCCCTCATCCACCGCAAGCGAACCGGGGATGGCCAGTTCATCGAGATCGCGCAGGTCGAGACCGGCATCGAGTTCCTCGCGCCGCAACTGCTGCAATATCAGCTCACCGGGATCGCCCAGGAGCGCAACGGCAATTGCGATCCCACAGCATTGCTGCACGGCGTGTTCCCGACCAGCGGTGACGACAGGTGGATCGCGATCGAGGTCTGGAACCAGGAGGAGTGGAAACGGCTGCTCGCCGTGCTCGCCGCGCCGGCCGGCCTTGCACCGGACGAGCTCGACGCGTCCCTGTCCGCGGCCCCGCGGGAAGATCTGGAACAGTATATCGGCGACCTTACCGCGCCATGGGACGGCACGGAGCTGATGGGCCGGCTTCGCGAGCGCGGTGTCGCATGCGGCGTCGTCATGCGCCCCTCCGACCTGTGCGAGGACGTTTATCTGCGCGAGCGCGACCACTTCTGGTCGCTGCCGCACCCCGAGATGGGAACGCTGGACTACAACGGCCCGGCATACAGGTTCGAGAAGACGCCGTCGCGCCTGACCTCGGCCGCGCCTTGCCTCGGCGAGCACACCGACCATGTGCTGCGCGACATCCTGTCATTCGGCGACGACGAGGTGGCCGAGATCCGGGCCATGGGACTGCTCGTCTAGGACAGCCGACCCTGCCTCAAATGGAACATGACATGGCCGAGAAAGCCCATTTCGAAGCTCGACTGACCGCGATCCGCTACGAAGCGGAAGGCATCAGCTCGTTCGAGCTCTGCCCCTTGCCCGGCCGGTCGCTGCCGAGGTTCACCGCCGGCGCCCATGTGGATCTGCATCTCGGCAACGGGCAGATCAGGAGCTATTCCCTGCTGAACTCGCAGGACGAGGTGAACCGCTACGTCATCGCGGTCAACAAAGACCCGAACAGCCGCGGCGGTTCGAGCTTCATGCATGAGCGGCTGGCGGTCGGCAACATCGTCACCTGCAGCGGGCCGCGCAACAACTTTCCGCTGTTCGAGGATGCGCCGCACTCGGTGTTAATCGCCGGCGGCATCGGCATCACGCCGACCCTGTCGATGATCAGCAGGCTGCAGTCGCTCGGGCGCTCGTGGGAGCTGCACTATGCCGCGCGCAGCCGCAAGAATGCGGCGTTCCTTGACCATCTCAACGCCTTCGACAGCAAGCTCCGCCTCACACTGAACGTCAATATCGACGACGAGACCGGCGGCAAGCTGCTGAACATCACGGACATCGTCGCCAGCCACGGCGCGGACGCGCATTTTTACTGCTGCGGGCCGATCCCCATGCTCGAGGCGTTCGAGCGGGCCACCGCCGCCATTCCGGGCGAACGGGTGCATGTCGAATATTTCGCGGCCAAGGAACAGCCCTCGGTTGCCGGAGGATTCGAGGTGGTGTTGGCCCAGTCCGGCAAGACGCTGCACGTCGCGCCGGGCAAGACGATCCTGGACGCGGTGATGGAGGCGGGCGTCGATGTTCCCTCTTCCTGCCTGCAGGGCGCCTGCGGAAGCTGCGAGACGGCGGTGCTCGAAGGCATCCCCGACCACCGCGACGTCGTCCTCAGCAAGGAGGAGCGCGCCGCCAACCGCACCATGATGATCTGCTGCTCGGGCTCTAAGACCGAACGGCTGGTGCTCGATCTCTAGGAGGAGAGACCATGGACGCCGCGAGCAAGCGACCTGTTCCCATGCCCGACCCCGACAGCCTGCCTTTCTGGCAGGCCGCCGGCGAAGGCCGGCTCGTCATTCAGCAATGCGCCGCCTGCGGGCAGCCGTCGTTCCCGCCGCGTCCGGTCTGCAGGCGTTGCCACGGCGACGAACTCGGATGGACCGCGGTCTCCGGGGAGGGGGAGGTGTCGAGCTACGCCGTCGCGAGGATGAACTTCGTGAGCGGCTTCGCGGCACCCTATGTCGCGGCATGGGTCAGGTTGCGCGAGTTCCCGTCCGTGCAACTAAACGCCGACATCGTCAGATGCGACGCCGAGGCGGTGCATGTCGGCATGCCCGTCGAGGTCTGCTTCGAGAACCGGGGGGACGGCATCGCGGTGCCGCAGTTCCGGCCTTCGGCATCGAGGTGAGGCGATGACGCGGGTGAGCAACATCGCGGTGGTCGGCATCGGCGGCAGCGACATCGTGCGCAAGGCGGATCGAAGCCTCGGCTTCTACGCGGCGAGGGCGGCGTTGGCGGCCATCGCTGACGCCGGGCTGAAGCCGGACGACATCGACGGCTATGTCGGCTCGCCCGGCGCGCCGAACGCCTCGGCCGTCAATGCGGACGGCGCGGACGAGGTGTCGCACATCTTCATGCAGGACATTCTGGGCCTCGCCAACGTCACATGGGCGATGGACGTGTCGGGCATGCCGACCGGCATGCTCGTGGCAGGCGCCCATGCGCTCGCCTCGGGCGCGTGCAAATATGTCCTCGGCGTGCGCGCGCACTACAATCCGGTCGACCGGAGATATTCGCAGTCGAGCGCCGCGCTGGCCGCCGGACGCGAGCAGTTCACGCTTCCCTACGGGCACGGCCCAGGCGGCACCAGATTTGCCCTCTGGCTGCGGCGCTACATGCACGAGCACGGCGCGACGCGCGAGCAGCTCTACGAGATCGTCGCGCTGGCGCGGCGCAACGCCCGCAGCAACCCGCAGGCGATCTGGCGCGGCGCGCCGGAGCCGACACTGGCGGAATACCTTGCGGCGCGGCCGATCTTCGAGCCCATGTGCCTGCTCGATTCCGACATGCCCGTCACTGCCGCCGGCGCCTTCGTGATGACCAAGGCGGAACGGGCGAAGGACCTGCCGCACAAGCCCGCCTGGCTAGCCTCGTATTCGAACGCGCACGAGCCCCGCCGCCTCTTTCAAAGCGTGGGCATCGGGCCCGGC
>Ga0182738_1006242_pt1 | contig 12438 bp, 11 predicted proteins | sample eDN5th30CBELigMG_FD_128876 | JGI IMG/M metagenome (GOLD analysis project Ga0182738, IMG submission 128876) | Enriched Miracle-Growth compost microbial communities from Emeryville, California, USA - eDNA 5th pass 30_C BE-Lig MG (version 2)... ...
GACCTGGACCGGCGCCCGGAGCCAATGGAATCCGTGCGAATCGGAAGGCGTGGTCAGGATGATGATCGGGAGCTGCCACAGATAGATCGCGTACGAGCGGACCCCGATCCAGCGAAGTGGCCGACAGCCGATGATCGGGCCCAACCGGGTGGCCGGATGGGCAAGAACCGCCACCACGACCGTGGTCGCGAGCGCCAACAGGACCATCCCGCCCCGGTAGAGGAAGGGCGAGAACTCCGAGGTCTGCCAGATCAGGATGAAGATGACCAGCAGCGCGCCGATCCCGAGCAGGTCCATGTTGCGGCGGGCCTTGGGCGGCAGGTTCCGGTCCAGCCGCCGGCTCGGCCAGACCATGGCCAGAGCGGCACCGAAGAGCAAGGCGAACGCCCGGGTGTCGGTGCCCTCGTAGACCCGGGTGGTGTCGAAGCCCGGGGTATAGAGGACCGCCATCAGTACAGCCGAGACGACGGCGAGTCCGAGCGTGACCAGGGCGAGGTTGGGCCGGATCCGCTCGCGCCGGGCCCGCTTGCCGCGGTCACGGTGGGGCGAGATCTTGAGCAAGAGCAGCAGGAGCCACGGCCAGATGATGTAGAACTGCTCCTCGACCGCCAGCGACCAGAGGTGGCTGAAGACGGAAGGCGCGCCAAAGCGATCGAAATACGACATTCCCTGGCCGATCGCCCACCAGTTCTCGACGAAGAAGATCGAGGCGACCGTTTCCCCGCGAAGGTTGTCGAGTAGGTCGGGGTTACCGATCCAGACCCAGATCAGCACCACCGCCAGCATCGTGAACAGGGCCGGCAAGAGGCGCCGGGCGCGGGCCAGCCAGAAGTTCTTCAGGCTGAGTTTCCGGGTCGCCCAGCCTTCCAGCAGGATGTCGGTGATCAGGTAGCCGGAGAGCGTGAAGAAAACCCCGACCCCCAGCAGGCCGCCCGGCGCGAAGCCCACCTGAAGGTGGTAAGCGATCACGGCCAAGACGGCGATCGCCCGGAGGCCGTCCAGGCCCGGCATATAGCGCTGGCCTGATCGCCTTTCTACTGGTTCCGGCATGACCCCGGGAATCTATCCGGCGGCAGCATTGCCCATCTCTGCGCCACCGACCGTTTCAGGATCTTCCGGGTCGCGGCGATGCCAGCGGAAGAAGTACTCGTGGGCGATCACCCCGACCAGAGCGAGAACCAGCAGGACGCCGGTGACCAAGGCCGCCGGCTCTACGAGATAGGCGAAAAACCCGATCACGACGCAGGCGATCGCACCGCTGATCCGACGCCAGGGCAGGCCGTGGGTGAGCCGCCAGCGAGTCGGGACGAAGGACAGCAAGTAAAGCGTCGGTCCCGCCACCACGGCGATCAAGTCCGCGTCTTGCAGGTGCTCGGTCGGATCGGCGAGGACGATCTCGTCGCCGACCGCGCAGAGGATGATCCCGGCGATGATCCCGATGTGGCCGTAGGTGAACACATCGCGGCTGATCGCGGTGCGGTCCTCCGCCTCGTCCAACACCCGCTCCAGGGTGGTCGCCATGTAGTTGAAATAGAGCCACCAGAGACAGGCCGTGCTGACGAAGGCGGTTACGAAAGCGAGCGCGGTGGTGAGGTCGAAGTCAAGTCCGGCGGTCGTCGCACCGGTGAGCACGATCGTCTCACCGAGAGCGATGATCGTGAAAAGCTGAAAACGCTCCGCGAAATGGCCGCTCGAGACCTGCCAGGCCATGGTGCTGACCTTCTTGAGCCAGGGCACGTAATAGGTGACCAAGGGGCCGCCATAGTCGACCACCAGGGCGATCAGCCAGATCGCGATCCGAGTGTCGCCCTCGGCCAGAGCGCCGGCGATCCAGAAGACCCCGGCGAAACAGAACCAGTGGAGGATGTGGAGACCGCGCGCCCGGGCGATCGTGTGCGGCGCCGCGCTAAAGGTGAGGAAGCTCTGGCGACCGACCTGGATGAACACGTAGGCGAGCGCGAAGAGCAGTCCCTTTTCACCGAAGGCTTCGGGGATGGCCACCGCCATCAAGAGGCAGGCCATCATGATGATCAGCAGCGTGAAACGAACCGGCATCCGGTCAGGATCGAGTTCGTTGGTCGCCCAGGTCGTGTACTGCCAGGCCCACCAGACGACCAGCAGCACCATCGCCGCTTCGAGGGCACCACGCCAGTCGAGATGCTCCAGCAGCAGGTGCGAGACCTGAGTGATCGCGAAGACGAAGACCAGATCGAAGAAAAGCTCCAGGCTCGAGGCCCCGTAGTGCTCCTCCGGATTCCGGCGGGCGCGAGTGTTCGGCATCAGGGCTCGATCACATGGTTCGGATCGGGCTGCAGTTCGGGCGGCGCTTCCGAGTAGTCGCCGAAGTGGCCGTCCCGTTCGCGGATCACTTCGCCCACCCCGCCACTCTCGGCCTTGTCGATGAACTCGAGCGCGTCCGGTGTGTTGCGCATCAGGCCGTCGAGGATCGGGCCGAGAGTCTGGGTTGAGGCAAGGCCCATGTTCTCGTAGGCCTGGTTGACGACCAGCTTCATCGCCGCCAGTTGAGAGGACGGGATCTCGGCCAGGTCGGCCGCCAGCCCGGCGACCGTCTCTTCGAGCTCCTCGAAGGGGACGGCCTGATTGATCAGCTCGACCTCGGCCGCCTGCTTACCGTTCAACGGCCGACCGGTCAGCGAGTGGAATTTGGTCCGGGCCAGGCCGAGCCGGTAGATCCACATGCCCGAGAGATAGGCGCCCCACATGCGGCTGTAGGGGGTGCCGATCACCGCGTCCTCGCTGGCCACGATCAGATCGGCGCAGAGTGCGAAGTCACTGCCGCCGCCGACGCAGTAGCCGTGGATCTGCGCGATCACCGGTTTCGGCGCCCGCCATACGCTCATGAATTTCTGGGTCGGCGAGAGCTCGGGCGCGGTCGCCATCGCGAAATCCTTGCCCGGATCCCACTTGCCATCGGTCGCGAGGTACTCAGCCCAGTGCTCGAAGCCACCACCGAAGTCATAGCCGGCACAGAAGGAACGCCCGGCACCGCGCAGGACGATCACCTTGACCTCGGGATCACGGGTCGCCTCCCCTACCGCCGCCTCGACCTCGTCCGGCATCGGCGGCACGATCGTGTTGAGGCGCTCCGGCCGATTCAGCGTGATGGTCGCGATCGGGCCATCGGTCGAGTAGAGAATCGTCTCGTAGCTCACGAGCCATGAGGCTACCGACGAATTCGGCGCCTGAGTAGCGTCGAGATCCCATTTTCTGTCGGTATGTCCCACAAATCGGATGTCGCACCTGCAGGGTCACGGCGACTGCGAGAATCCGGGTATGAGCGCTGAAGCTGAGCCGATCACCGTCTACGGGGCAACTGGATACACCGGCAAGCTCGTCGCAGCCGAGCTGTCGGGCCGGGGAGTCCCGTTCATCATTGCCGGGCGAAACCGGGAGAAGCTAGAAGCGGTGGCCGACAGCCTCGGTGAATCTGGGCCGAAGCCCGAGGTCCGGGCGGTGGCAAACACCGACCCGCGCGGTTTGCGTGAGCTGTTCACCCGCAGTGGCGCGGTGATCGCCTGCGCCGGGCCTTTCTCGCTCCACGGCGAACCGGTCCTGGCTGCCGCGGTCGAGGCGGCAAGGCCGTACCTCGACACGACCGGCGAGCAGGACTTCATCCGGCGAGCCTTCGACGTCTACGGGCCGAAAGCGCTCAAGGCGGGATCGCCGGTCATTCCCGCGATGGGCTTCGACTACGTGCCCGGCGACATGCTGGCCGCGTTGACCGCGGCGGATTTGGACGAGGGGGAGGCGGTCGACAAGGTCCGTCTCGCCTATCACGCGCCGTTCCAGCCCAGCCGCGGGACGATCCGCTCCGCCATGGAGATGATCAAGGGCGGCGATGTCGAGTGGCGGGAGCGGGCCTTGCGGCCGGCCTCGCAGGCTGTCGGGCGGCCCGACTTCGATTTCGGGGGCAGGTTGGGCGTCCAGAAGATGATGCATTACCCGGCAGCCGAGCACATCACGGTGCCGACCCACCTTTCGCCGCGAACCGTGGAGACCGGCTTGACGGTGGCCTCGTTCGCCCCCGGCTCGGCCGGACAGTCTGCACTGCCCGCGGTCAACCGGACCCTCGGCTTGGCGATGCGGACGCCGCTCCGGCCGCTGATGTCGAAGGCGGTCTCGGCCCTGCCGGAAGGAGCCGATGAAGAAAGCCGCCGGGCGGCCAGCTTCACCGTCGCCTGCGAGGTGACCTCGGCCCGGGGTTCGAGACGCGGGGTGATGACCGGCACCGACGTCTACGGACTGACCGCCGCCATGATCACGGAGGGGGCGATCCGCGCCGCCCGCGGCGAGGTCGGCGGCAGCGGCGCGCTCGCTCCCGCCGCCGCCTTCGACCCGCCGGATTTCCTTTCCCGATTCAGTCGCTTCAAGGTCGAATGGGAGATCGAAGGGTCCGGCTGATCTCAGGAGGAGATCATCTAGTGTGACTGGCGTGACCGGGGATTTCGAAGCCCGTCAGATCATCCTTCACGGCCACCGTGTCATCTATCGCCGAATCGGCGCTGGTCCGCCCTTGGTGCTGATCCACGGGATGATCAACTCCTCCCGGCACTGGACTCGGGTTGCCGACAAGCTGGCGGCCGATTACACGGTGATCGCACCGGATCTGATCGGGCACGGCGAATCCTCCACCCCACGCGGCGATTACTCGCTCGGCGCCCATGCGGCCAGTATCCGCGACCTGCTCACGGCGATCGGGATCGAGCGGGCGACGATCGCCGGCCACTCTCTGGGCGGCGGGGTCGCGATGCAGTTCTTCTACCAGTTCCCCCAGCGCACCGAGCGGTTGATCCTGATCTCCAGCGGTGGTCTCGGACGCGAGGTAAGTCCGATGCTTAGGGGCGCCGCCCTGCCCGGGGCGGGGATCGGGCTGGGCCTGGCCGCCAACCGCTTGGTGATCGGCGCGCTCGGCCTCGCGAGCTGGCTGCTGAAGCGGGCCGGCAGCGACCTCGGCCGCCAGACCGAGGCGATCGCCCGGGCGCTGAAGCCGCTTTCGCCGCCGGGCGCCCGGCGGGCCTTCCTCGAAACCTTGCGGTCGGTGATCGACATCCGCGGCCAGAAGGTCAGCGCCACCGACCGCCTCCATCTGCTCGAGAGCACCCCGACCTTGATCGTCTGGGGCGAGCGCGACAACACGATCCCGATCGCTCATGGGACGAGCTCGCACGCGGCTATACCCCACAGCAGCTTCGAAACGTTGCCCCGGGCGGCCCACTTCCCGAACCTCGAGGACCCGGAAGGACTTGCCGCGGTGATCGCTGCTTTCCTCGCTGAGACCGACGCGGCGTCGGTGCCCGATGAGCGCTGGGGCAGCCTGGTCGAGAACGAGAACCCGGAGCGGGGATGAAGGGCGGCCGGCAGCCGGGGGCGAGGGTTTTCGTCGCCCTGGACCCGCCGGCCGAGGTACGGGCCGAAGCCGAAGCCTGGGCCCGCCACTTGGCTCGCAGCACCCAGGGCCTGCGGGTCGTGCCGGCCCGCAACTCGCACATCACGCTCGCCTTCCTCGGTCAGCGTGACGAGTACGAAGTCGACCAGATCGTGAGCGCAGTCGCCGAGACCGAAGGACCGGTCACCGGGCTCTCGCTGGGCGCCCCGGTCTGGCTGCCGCGGCGCCGTCCCCGCAGCCTCGCACTCGACATCCACGACGACCGCGGTGAGCTGAGGGAACTTCAGGCCCGCCTTGCCGGGGCGCTCGGGAGATCGCTCGGTTGGAAGGAGTCTCGGCCCTACCGCGCCCACCTGACCTGCGGTCGGACCGGCCGCGGCTTCGACCCGTCAGGGCTGCGGCTGCCCGTCAGTCCCTCGATCGCCTTCGAGTCGGAAGCGGTCACGCTCTACGCGTCGCATCTGAGTCCCGAAGGGGCCGAGTACGAAGTGATCGAGCGCTTCGAAGCCGGGGCCGGGGCTCAGTAGAAGCCGACCCGGGCGAGCGGCTCGATCAACTCCCGCTCCTCGTAAGAGAAATGAGACCTGAGCGCGTCGGTCAAGAGGTCGACCGCCTGCCGGACCTCCCCGATCCCGTCTGACTCGCCCGCGACCAGGGCGACAAGTGCTTGGTCGAGCCGGTCGAGCAGCTCGGTGATCACCTCGTGCTCGTCGCCCAGGCGGTCCAGCACCGGGGCAAGCTCGGGCGCGCTGCGCCGCAGGTGCGGGAAGACGCTGCGGTCCTCCAGCGTGTGGTGGCCGGTGACCACCCGGCAGTAGGTCTCGCAGTAGACGCCCAGGGTCCAGTTGTTCTGGCGGATGGTCATGCGGTTGATGTACGAACGGACCTCGTCCGCCTCGACCTTGCCCTGCTCGACCTGCGCGACCAGTCCGCGCAGCTGCTCCAACTCCTGCCGAAGCGCATCGTGGACGTCGATCAGGTGCTTGCCGGCCGCCTGCTCGTCCGGCGAGTAGAGCCGGTTTGGGTCGGGAGTGGGACCGCTCGGCCTGGTCTCGTCGTCCCAGGCCTGTTCGCTGCTCAGCCTCGGCCCGTCCGGCGTGGGGACCGCGGCGAACGGCGTCCTGGCCGCCCCACCCTGCGCGGCACCCTCGCCTTGACCCTCGAGCGACCCGCCAGTGTCGCCGGCCCCTGCAGCAGATCGTTCGCTCGACCCGCTCTCGCCGCGGGCCCGCGCGGCCTGGACCAGCTCCCGAGTCGCCGGCGCGACCTCCTCGGCGAAGACCCTGAGCTGGTCGGCATCAGTGACCGAGAGGATGTAGCTGCTCATTCCCACCTCGATCGTGAGTTCGGCCAGCTGCTCCGGCCAGTCGCCGGGCTCACCCCGCGGCCAACCCTTCTCCGAAGTGGGATCGGCGAGCAGGTTGTACATGCGCCGGATCTCGCTCGGGTCGCGGCCGGCCTCCCGGGCCGCCTCGTCGATCCGGTCGTTCATCTCCGGCAACTCGGGCGGATCGGCGTATCCGACCGACGGCACCCAACCGTCGGCCTTCGCGCCCGTAAGCGCGAGCATCCGCGGCTTGTACGCACCCAGCCAGATGCTGATCGGATGGACCGGCGCCGGCCCGGGATGGGCTCCTTTCACCGTGTAGTACTCGCCCTCGAAGCGGATCGAGCGAGCCTCCGTGTCCCAGAAAGCACGGATCACCTCGATCGCCTCGGTCAGCTGGTCGACTCCTTGGCCGGGGGTGAGTCGGCGGCCGCCCATCGCCTCGATCGCTTCCCAGAAGGCACCGGCTCCGAGCCCAAGCTCGGCCCGTCCACCGCTGATCACATCCAGGCTGGCCACGCTCCGGGCCAGAACAGCCGGCGGCCGAAGCGGCAGGTTGGCGACGTTGAGAGCCAGCCTGACGTTGCTGGTCTCACCGGCCAGCGAGGAAAGCAGGGTCCAAGAGTCGAGAAACTTCGCCTGGTACGGGTGATCCTGAAAGGTGACGTAGTCCAGGCCGAGCACGTCTGCGTCCTTGGCCAGCTCCACCGCCCCGGAAGCCTGGTCGGCGACCGGCGTTATGAAGATCCCAAACTCGAGTTCATGCCCGTAATCAGCCACGCCCAGATGCTCTCATACCCCCAACCTCACCTTTCCGGGGGCGATCACCCACGCTTTTGGTCGCCGATTCCGATGGCCCTTTCTGGGTGACCTTGGAGGTCCATACCACCCCCAACGTCACCCAGAAAGAAATCCCGCCGTCCACGGAGGTCATCGGAATAGGTGATCGACCCGCCACCCGTAACGCGACACCGTCTAGATGTTCAAGAACCGTTGCACGGTTTGCACACTTTTGAGCGTTTTTTCGCCAGCCTTGAAGGATGGTTTGCCGAGCCGAAACCGAGTCAGCGATCCAGTCGATATCAACCCGCCAGTTTGGGCTGATCACGCACTCTCAGCTGATCGGTGCGGGCCTCACGGGCACGATGGTGAAGAACCGGCAGGAGTCTCGTCGGCTTCTTCCCGCCGGACGAGCCGTCTATGCGGTTGGCCGCCGTGCCGAGGGTCGTCTGGCCGCCGGGATGGCAGCGACCATGGTGGCGGGAGGTGGGGCCGTGCTTTCCGGTCGAGCCGCAGCCGACGTCTGGGGAATCCACAGACATCGCGGCAATTACGAAGTGAAGCGGCGGAATAGCCGAAGGGCAGGCGAGTTTGTACTGGACAGTCGTGGAGTTGCGGAAGCGAGGCCGGTCTTGGTGCGCCGGAGTCGCAACTTCAGCCCCGCCCAGGTCACCCGCAAACATGGAATACCGATCCTGCGACCGACTTGGGTACTGCTGGACCTGGCCGGAGAGCTTTCAGACGACAGGTTCGGGCATGCCTTCAAGGAAGCGGATCGAATGGGGTTGTTGAACGAGCAAGAACTGAGAGCCTGCCTCGAACTGGGGCGAGGCATCAAGGGAATCAGGAGATTTCAGGATCTCGTCGCGCGTCGCCACCCGGATCTGAAGGACGCCAGGACTCTCCTCGAAGCGCTGTTCCTCGAGCTCTGCGCCAAGTACGGAATTGAAACACCGGCCGTAAACCATCCGAAAGGCCGGTACTTCCCGGACTTCAGATGGGATGACATCGGCTTGATCGTCGAAGTCGATGGATATGAGGGTCATGCCGGACGCCTGGCTTTTCTGGACGACGCTTCCCGGGAGAACGATCTCCGCCGGATGGGCTATCAGGTTCTGAGGTTCACCTGGGAAGAAGTGACCGAACACCCCGAGTTGGTCGCCCGTCTGGTGATCCAGGAGATCGCCCGGTGCCGGGCTCTCACCCAGACGGAGCGGTAGCCAGGCGAAGTCGGGCCCGGCTGGAGTCGGGCCCGGCTGGAGTCGGCCGATGGTTCTGGGTGACCTTAGGGGTCCATGCGACCCCCGAGGTCACCCAGAAAAGAAGCGATATGTGTGCCGGGGAGAGGAGCGAGTGCCCGGGCTGGGGCTACTTGACGCGGAAGGCGCCGCGCATCAACGGGTGGATGCGGCAGAAGAAGGTGTAGGTGCCCTTGGGCAAGTTCTTGGGGGTCGACCAGTACGTACGGCCGACGGTCGGTGCGTCGTCTTCGCCGTCGCCCGGCAGGTCGCCGAGCTGGCCCGACTCGAACTGGAACTTGCCGTCGGCGATCGGGTAGGCGATGCCGGTCGACCGGTTACAGGGCGTCTTGCAGGAAGTGAGCGAGTGCCAGATCTGCTGCCCGACGTCATAGTCGGAGAGCTGGAAGGTCAGGCTCTTGCCCTTCCTTACGACCGGCGGCCGTCCCGCTTCACCCGGCAAGCGGAAGTCAGCGCCGTTGTAGACGAAGTCGCTGATCACGAACGGGTTCGCCCCGGCACTGACCCCGTCGGGCAGCTTGGTCGGGTCGCGGGCGACCAGCGGCAGGCCGCCGCCGTGGTCGTCGTTCTCGCTGTAGTGGCCGTGGACCGGCTTGCCCTTGTAGTCGACCCGGGTCTTGTACGGGTTCCTCCCGTGCTCGCCCTCGGCCATGTAGACCACCATGATTCCCATCGACTCGGGCCAGGACGCCCGCTTGGAATCGTAGGTCGCACTGGTCGAGAGCACGTCACCCTTCTTGACCTCGACCTTCCAGTTGGCGGGCGAGCCGTACATCGCCATGTCCCAGGAGACCGGTCCGGCGGGCTCGAAGTACTTGACCCGCGAGCGGTAGAGGTGGACCTTGTTGCCGTGGACGTTCGGCTGCTTTTTCTTGCAGGCCCTGAACTTCTTACGGGCCGCGGCCTTGCGTTTGGTCAGATGCCGGTTTTTCCGTTTCGACCTCTTCGAAACGACTTTCGGTGTCTTGCATTTCGGACCTGAGTATTTGGCGCCCGGCCGCTGCAGGTAGAGGTCGGTCCAGAGGCCGCCGGCGTGGACGTGGCCCGCCGTCGCGAGCAGGACGCCGTCGCGGTCGACGGTCCACTCGTTCTTCTCGACCCCGTTCGGGTACGGGTTCTTCGCCTCGTCGGGATAGGTGAACTTGCCATCCCTGCCACCCGTGCCGCGCCAGACGTCGAAGACCGGATAGATGCTGCCATTGTCGACATCCATCCAGACCGGCGTGACCGGCTTCATGCCCTCGGCGGCCGGCGAATCGGCCGGGATGAAGTCGATCGTGTAGGTCGCGTAGACCGTCGCGGCCTGCGGCGTCAAGTTGTGGATCATGTGGTTGAGCAACCAGAAGTCCGAGGCCTTGTACTGGTAGCCATATCCGGGAGGGAACTGCGTGATGGTCTTCTCCTCGCCGGTCGCGAAGAAACGCTCCTGTCCTCCCGAGGTCGCGTCGCGGCGCGACATATTGAGCCAGACGCCGTGGTGGAACATGATCTTGCTGGAAAGCGGAACGGTCCCATCTTCATTCACCAGGTCGGGCTTGATCCGGGTGATCCAGCCGTCCACGGCCGGCTTCTCGACGCCAGACATCGGCCGGAAGGCGATCCGGTTCTGGCCCGGAGTCACGGTCAGCGGACCGACGCGGTAGGTGATCCGCTCGGCGCCGTTGTCGAGATGCCTGGTCGAGCTGTGTGGCAGCAGGGCCGAGGCCGACTGCGGAATCAAGAAGATCGCGAGAAAAACGAGGCCGGCGGACAACCTGCGAATGCTCAAGTGTTCACCTCACGCGGCGCGAAGCGCTCGCTGTCTTGCCAAACGGGACTTTCGCCTTCAGTTTGATCTTGGCGACCTTGACCTTCTTCAAAGCCTTGCGGCCCGCCTTGGTGAGTCGCAGGGTCACGGTCTTCGTCTGCCCCGCCTTGAACGTGAGCCCGGACTTCGAACCGAGCTTCACCTTGCCCTTGGTGGCAGTTACCTCCACACCCTTGCTGGCCGCGGTTGCTTTGACCTTGACCTTGACGCCGGCCTTGCGAACCTGCTTCAGCTTCTGCTTTACGAAACTCAGCTTCACCGAGGGCCGGGGCACCACTTTTCCCTGGCTTCCGTCGATAGTGAGCTCACCGCTCATCGACGGCCCGTGGATCGTGCAGAAGAAGGGGTAAGTGCCGGCCTTCAGATACTGGGTGCCGTTCACGGGCGTCGTCTGCCCGCCGAGGATCCCCTCCGCGGCAAACAGCGGCTGGCCGTCAGGGCCCGTCTGAGTCGACTCGACGTTATGAGGCGCGCTCGCTCCGGCGTTGTCAAAGACGGCGGTCTCGCCGAGGCCCTGGACATAAGGACCGGGCTCGAAACTGCAGCAATCGGGGCTGGCAACGATCGAGACACCGGTCGCATTCGCGGTACCGGCCCACATGCCGACAGCGGCAACGGCGGCCACAAGGCCCAGCGCAATTCTGGAACTTCTCCCTCCCATGGCGCCACATGATGACGCATATCAATTAACTACGCAAGCAACTCCCACCGGCAGAGGCCGGGGACTGCGACGACGGCTCGGCCGCGTACGGACTATCCAGGCGGCTCGGCGCGGCGGGGCAGCGTGGATCCTCTCGATGTGACAGTTTTCGGGAATGTCGCAGACCCCGGATGAACGGCCTGATCTGAGCGAGCTGAAACGGCGCCGTGCACTGACCGAGGACGAAGCCCGGCCAGAGGCGGTCGAGCGTCGCCACCAGCGCGGTGGCCGCACCGCCCGCGAGAACCTCGAAGACCTGGTCGACCCTGGCAGCTTCGTCGAGTACGGGCGGTATGCGATCGCCGCGCAGCGAGCCCGCTTCGAGACCGACGATCTGATCGGCCGCACGCCAGGCGACGGGCTGATCGCCGGCACCGCCCGAGTCAACGGAGACCTTTTTGGCGATGACTCGCGCTGCGCCGTTCTTTCCTACGACTACACGGTTCTGGCCGGGACCCAGGGGGCGATCGGCCACCTCAAGAAGGACCGGCTCTTCGAGCTGATCGAGAAGATGAAGCTGCCGACCGTCTTCTTGGCCGAAGGTGGCGGCGGCCGGCCCGGCGACACCGACTTCCCCGTCGTCTCCGCCCTTCAGGTCCGAGCCTTCGCGCTCTGGGCCAAGCTCTCCGGACTGGTGCCCCGGATCGCGATCGTCAAGGGTCGCTGCTTCGCCGGCAACGCGGTGATCGCCGGCTGCGCCGACCTGATCGTCGCGACCGAGGATTCCTCACTCGGTATGGGTGGACCGGCGATGATCGCCGGCGGTGGGCTCGGCGAGGTCGAGCCGGATGCGGTGGGTCCGGTCTCGGTGCAGGAGCCGAACGGCGTGCTCGATCTCGTGGTCGCCGACGAGGCCGAAGCGGTCGCGGCGGCGAAGCGGCTCCTTGGCTACTTCCAGGGCCGGACCGAATGGACCGCGGGCCAGGAAGCCGACCAGAAGGCGCTGCGCGAGATGGTTCCCGAACGCGAACGCCGCGCTTTCGACGTGCGCCCGGTGGTCGAGACGATCGTCGACCCCGGATCGGTCACCATCCTGCGCGAGAAGTTCGCCCCGGAACTGGTCACCGCGCTGGCCCGGATCGAGGGTCGGCCGGTCGGCCTGATCGCCAACGACTCGCGGCATATGGCCGGCACGATCACCAGCGACTCGGCCGATAA
>Ga0182738_1006243_pt1 | contig 12437 bp, 13 predicted proteins | sample eDN5th30CBELigMG_FD_128876 | JGI IMG/M metagenome (GOLD analysis project Ga0182738, IMG submission 128876) | Enriched Miracle-Growth compost microbial communities from Emeryville, California, USA - eDNA 5th pass 30_C BE-Lig MG (version 2)... ...
TATGAAAATTGAGGGAGTCTAAGGGGATGATCTCTTATAAAAATTCCAAAATCTTAAAAAGGGATGAGGATCAAAATGGATGATAATCACGAGAGGACACAGTAATTCTCTATCTCCAACTCCAAGACTTATTGCTGAATACAGGAAAAAGTTCGTCAGAAGAGTGTTTGCTTTGAGCCAATATTTCGTTCAATTCCAATGCCGATTCGATGATGAGAAAGTTCTTTAAATAGTAGGCATTCTTCTAACTCCTTTTCAATTCCGCCTCTTCAAAATTTTCGACTCGCTCATTTTCATTCAAATTAATTAATTCTTCCTGAAACGCGCTCTTTACCGTTCCCTCACTCTTTAATTCATTTTCACTCCTCCAAATCCTCCAAAAAAGAAACGCCTCCTATTATTTAAGCCTTTGCCTCAACATACAAACACAAATATAATAAAAAATCTCTAACTCAAACAAAAACTATGAGCACAAGAAAAGCTCAAGCGAGTCTTCTCCTTTTTGCTTTAATTTCATGCTTCATGATGGCTGCCCATGCTCAACCCCCAGTTGCTCTTTGCTCTTTGTGTCTCTACGCCCACAACACAAACACCGCTTATGACCCTAATCAAGGTGCTTGTTTCGGTGTTTCCCAATCTCCAAATCAGCCAGGTGGCGGTCCTCTTAGCACACCTTTTGTGGGAGATGATAGTGGATTTACTATCGACTCTTTCCGCTATGTTGGGCTCAAAGATTGCGATTACTGCACAATGACTGCTTATTCTTCTGCTGACTTGAGTGGAAAGAGTGCTGTGATTGAGGGTAACGGCGGTGGAGTGATAGATGATATTGGTGGTACTGTGAAGTATAGCAGCGTGGGTTTCTGTGCCAAGTCTTTGTACTTCTATTGTGATGCTTCAAGTGTTGGAGTTGAGGAAGAAGAAGAAGCTGAGGAATGGGAAGAAGAAGAATAAACTTGCCAAGAGAAGGAACTTTTGAGTTTGAGTATTAATTAAGGTTAATATTGTCAAAATAATTAATATGAAAAAGAGAAATGGAGATCATTCATTTTGTATTACTTTGTGAAACCATTTTATCATCAAACTATGTCACAATATCTCGAGGCTATTTTAGGGTTTTTGGTCTTTAAATAGTTATCAGAATATGGATAACAGAGTCCTCTGACATCAAGGAGACTCTTGAGGTATAATCTCTTGATCAAGACTTGTTGAAAGGCGGGTTCGGTGTTGTTGGAGATTGTGAGGTTGCGAGGGAGGAATTTGGAGGGAATTCGATGGGGTTGGAGGTCTGGCTGTGGGGTTAGGCGTGGAAGAGGATTCATTTTTTCAAAGGAAGGGAAGGGAAAAATTGCGGATTTCTTGAAGAAAGTGCTGGAGAGATAGGAATTAACGAATTAGATAGTAGAAAAGGTGAAATCTAGTTTAATAATTTTGATTATTTGAGCTGATATTTGAGTGATTGTTTTGTCGAAAAGGGGCTTGGATTAAAAGAACTCTGATAAAATTCTTCATTGAGGAGTGTTTTAAGAAAATTAAATTTAAGGGTTACTTTCATAATTTTGGCATCTTTTTGTGGAAAAAGATGTTTGCAAGACATTTATTTCAAACAAAACTTTTCCTCTCTGTCTCTATGAAACGACCTAAAACTCTCGAAGGAGAGAGATCCTTCTTTGACTCAAGCACAGATTTTCAGAAGGTGAGTGTCAAGTCTGAGCAAAGAAGTTTTTGAAATGTTTTTGAGTCGGACTTTATTTCATACTTTCAACCACTCAAAAAGTTTTATTGGAAATTTTGAGACTCTTCATTCACTCCAATTTTGACAAAAATATTTTCCCTTCTTTTTATCTTTAAATTTGGCCGATTTGAAAAAAGCTCGCGACTTAAATTTCCCACCACCTTGAAATTTTGAAAAACATTAATTAAAAAAAGTTTACTTCAACTTTTCGAATGCAACCATCTGACAAGTGTGTCGTCCTCTTAACTGGTTGTGGTGGCGAATATGATCATCGTCAAGTCATTAACATGAACGTTTGTGACTACAAAGTCGTCTTCCCAATTCCTCTTAATGATCCCCTCACTGATGCTCATCACAATCTCCTCCTCAAGACTTTTTCTCTCAACGTTTCTGAAGCTTACCAGTTACTCTCTGCTTTCCCAACAACCACAACTGCTCACAAGGACAACCTTCCTGCTCAGCCTGCTTCAATTATTCTCTCTGATCAACACTGCCAATATGTGAACGAACATTATTTAACAGCTTCAAAAAATCCCACCAAAGCGCTTTCTCTTGATCAAATGGCTCCAGAAAGATATAAGGCTTATCTTCTTCACAGCTCAGAACCTTGGTTTGGCTCTGTTGAGGTAATCTTAGATCCCAGGCAAATTCTTCAAGACCTTAATCAAATTCTCGAAAACCAAGACTATCGATACGATTACAAGAACAATAAAATCCAATTATCTTCAGAAACTTGCCTCCAAATCAAAATCCTTGAGTCGAAGAAGAAGCCTTTTGGCCCTTTTGACCATTTTGATAAAGTTGTCATTTCACTTTCAAACTTCCTTGAGTCTATCATCTCCAATATCAGAATCCCTTTTGTTTATCATGCTGATACCAAGCTGCTTGAAATTATTCCACGCCTCTACTTGGATGATGGCGGTGTTAACTTCAAGCCTGAGAAAGTTTGTCAAGATTTTGTTAGCATGTTCAAGAACCAGGCTGATTTTTACTACGAAGCAGTTATTCCTAGGGATGCATACCTGATTTGGGATGCCTCTAGAACTGAAATGAAATTTAAACTCTTTGATTCAAGAAACAGTTGCCAACATCAATAAGGCTTTTCGAGATTTACATTTGACTTTATTGAGTAAATGAGTTTCACAACAATAAACTAAATACGAGATTTCTATGTATGATCCTTCTTCTATCATGCAAAATAACCTTGTGACTTGATTTCTTAATATAACGTGAAACCTCTTTAAAAATAAAAGCACATTTTAGATTCATGGAAACTAAAAACAGATCGGGAGAGTCAAATTCGTGAATTTAGTCCAAAATTCAAAATATTTTTTATTGGCAATCAAAATTAAATAATTTGCGATGACAAACTTCTGAGTTGAGGATTTATGAGATTAAATCGGAGTCCTTTGATAATTAAAACAAACCTATTCAAATATGCTGTTCTTTTCGAAAATCTAGAGATGATAATTGAGAGAAAATTTTATTCTCAAGAAATCTTCATTTATTTCTTCTTTCAATAGTGTCAGGGCTCAGGTTGGAGGTTAAAAAAATAGAATTGGCAAGAATTTTGTTCTCTCTTTCACCAAGCTTTTGAGAGGAAACTTCTCATGAAAAAGAAACTGACATTTTTCAATTTTTCCTTCAATGATTCAGAAGAATCTTTTCATTCAGTTATATATTTCTATAAATAAACATACTCATTTTAATGTGAATTCTAGCAACATTTCGAGGTATAATCTTATAAACAACGACGTATAAATTATTCAATAATTCTTCTAGTAAACAAGTGATGAGATTTATACCATCCCGCATGATTTCTGATACAAACTCCACCTTTTCCCGCATCAATAATCTTTCCATTTCCCATATAAATTACCACATGAGAAATCTTACTTCTATCTCCCTTCAACAAATACAACAAATCCCCAACTTCCAGGGGCTCACTCGGATCCAACTTCCTTCCTGGCGAGTGAATACTATCCGCCTGTTTTCCACAATCACTCGAAAAACATATTCCCAATGCAAAACTATACACCCATGTTGAGAAATTCGAGCAATCAATACCCTGTCCATTCTCCTTAGAAACCCACAAAGGATCATGATGATGCTGATAGGGAAGTCCAACATATCTCGAAGCGACTTCTACCACTCTATGTCTCATCCATTCGACTGGATTTACCCCTAATGGGACCTTTGCTGGCGGGAATTTCGGTGGAAAAGGCCCCCAGCTTCCTATCTTCCCGTGTAAATTCTTTAGGTGATGCTGAGCTATGCTGTCTCTTTCAAGAAGGTCGTAATCGCTTGTAGGAGGAAGTTTGAAGTCGTACATGACGGTAGGAGCACATGGAGGGCCGCCTTTTTCAACAGTGCCACAGGTAACGTTGTGGTAAGGGTTGTGGGAGTGGATTGGGACGTTTAGTTCGGTGGTTTTGTCACCACAAAGGGCTTTTTTGCAGAAGTCCATTTTGAGGGAAGAGTTATTTTTGCTTAAAATAGAAAAAGTTTTTGAATATTCTTTTTTGAGTGAGTTGGAAATTTAAATTTGGGTCGGCTGAATGTGGAATTAGTTTTAGGAAAGCAGCACAGAATTGACAAGAAAAAGGATGATTTTATGAAAATTTCAGTTATGAAAGAATTTTCTTTAGAACGAGTAAGATTTCTCCGAGCGATTATTGACTGTGATTGAAACCTGAAGAATATTTGACCTTTCTTCAAGGTAAATAGAATATCTAGAAAAAACTTTTTTCACTGTAACTGTGCAAGTCTAAATTAAGAAGGAGTTTTTTGATTGGCTAATAAAAAAATTGGGCTAAATTCGGCCTCAATCTTCTAGAGAATTCAGATTTTGATTTCTCTTAAAATAACCTCAATACTTTCCTTTTGATTGTAGAAATTAATATATTTTAAGCATGAATCGTAATTTATGGAACGTTCGTTTAATATTCAAACGAAAATCCTGAATTAAAAAGTCTCAACTTGAAATTTTCCTTTGAAAAATGAGAAGGAGGAACTTCATACTTTCACACGATACTTTCCTTGATTTTATTTAATGATCTAATACAATGATATAAAATCCTTTTTCATCCAAAATTCTTACAAAATACTCAAAGATTTTCAATTTAAAACATAAGATCACATTTCATAGATTGTCGTTGATTAACTGTTTTGACAGCTTGTTTGAGTACATTAAAATATGGGGCAGCAAGACTAAAACTATAATAAAGCCTCATATTTATCTCTCTAACATTTTCCAATTCAAACACAGCAGAGCTTATTTTTTCCTCAACACTCCTAAACTCACTTCCATATTCACTCCATATCCGCACTCTCCTTAATCTTTCCAAGCTTGGCAGCATCTTCATCACATCTACAAGCCATTTCGTTTCATGTTTCTGGCCCTTAAAATTATGATTCTCAAATTCTAGTGAAGAATCCTCAAGATTTCTAAGTCTCTTGAAGTATTTGGCTAATGTTGGATTCCACATTTTTGATATCGCCATTTTCTTCTGATCCTTTGGTGAAGGATAATATTGTAAAGTGTTTTCGAAATATGCCATTAAACGTCGAGTATTAGACGTAGGACTTAGATCCGCATTAACTGATAAATGAAGCTCTTGAAGATTGGTTAGCTTAGATATTGCCTCAGCAAGATGGGTCAAAACGTTATCTTCAAGGACACAAGGAAGAATAACAGACAGTTTTTTGAGAGACCCTTTTTGATTCTTGATAAAATTACAGAGCCCTTCTAAGCGTTTCCATGGCTTTTCTTGGGAGATAGTCGTCTCATCACTTGCCTCAAGCTTCAACTCCTCAAGCTGATTTATCATAGTGAGGCTGCAAAGCGCTTTGGAGATGGTTCCTAATGACCAGAAAGCTGATCTTAGCTGTAGAGATTTGAGATGTGGCTTATTTTCGAAATCTCTTATCATATTTCCAAGATGAAAATTCTGTATTTGGTACCAATCAAAGGTTGGAGGCTGGCACCGTATCGAAGGACTGAAGGATTCCAAGTTATTTTGACTTCTCATAAACATCTCAAACAAAGCCCAGTCTTCTTCTTTTATAGAGGGTATTCGTAAAGAAAACCTTCTTAGTAAGGGAAAATGCAAGAAGCCTTTGAAGAGGTAGGTAGTCTCTTCAGGCCTACACATAATATCAAGCTTAATGTCTTCCAGTTTTTTGAGAGCCGAAAAGCTGGTCTCCACGAAGCTGCCTAATGCATAAATTATATCCTCTTGTGTTATGCTGAGTTTCTTTAAATCTGGAAAAAGCTCAAAGCGGTAAAATGGCTTCATTTCTTCTTGCTCTAGGACATGAGGTCCATATGAATTGAAATTCTCTGAAGAATAACTTGTATATGAATCATTTTGAGGCTCCTTTCTTGCGACTTCTGGTTCATTTCCGCTGGGAATAGAAGGCTCAATATTGCTTGTTGCTTCCCCAGAAGAATAAAGATTTGGCTCAGTATTGCTTGTTATGTCTCCAGAGCTATAAATATAATAGGGCTCTGGTCCGCTCGAGAAAGAAGAGTTCATATATTGGCTCGAATCCGATTCAAAATAAGGTCCAACTCTGTGAAATAAAATAGAGTCCGTCTCCTGACTAGAATCTTCTCCAAAAAAGGCAAAATTCCACTAGAATCCGAGTCAGAAAGTTCAGCAGATGACAGATATATTTTGAGTCCATTAATCCCTGGAAATTTGAGGCCTTTCCTCATTGTCTGCTGAAAGCCTTTTTGTTCTTCAGAGCCCAGAGAATAGACTATTTTATCCAATTTCCTGAGCCTCAAAGCTGTCTGACTATAATTTCTTAGCTCTCTCGGGATGTAGTTGTTATCTTTGTCTTGATCGAGGAGGCACCATCTTTGAAAATGTTGGAGATTTGGGAGTCTTCGGATAGATTTGGCAATTTTGTGGAGGTTTGAATTCTCTGCCGTTGAGTCTGATTTTACGAGATCAATGCGGAGGGATTGGACTGTAGCTGGAAGTTTCTTGAGAATATTGAGGATATTGATTACTTTGGTGTGAGGACTGTCAGAATTGAGACTGAAGTTCTTGATGTTTTTGGAGTATTTTAGGCATTCTTGAAGGTATGAGCGAGATAGAGAAGAGACCTTAATTTGCTTGAGAGATTTGGGGAGTTTATTGTGTTTAAAAGGCTTATAGGCGGCTTCTAGGTTCGTCCTGTTGCTTTCTCGTTCGTCGAGAATTCTTTTGAGATATACTCTTTTGACGCAGACCTTTTTGAAGATCGGTTCAGTATGGTCGGTTACCTTGAGAGAACGGAGAAGGAATTTGGGTTTTAAAGAGGAAGGAGAAGGGTTTTGGGAGGTCTGTTTGGAAAGGATTCGAGTTGTTTTTTTCGTGTTCATTTAAATATAAAAATGGAGGCTAATTTTAAAAAGATTTTTATTAGGAAGGCTGAAGCTGAAATTTGGGAGAATTAATTAGCAAATTTTATGAAAGGAGAAAGAATTTTTTTTATGAAAATTCTTTTTTGAAAATTTTTCTTTTTATTTACAAGAAAATATTTTTCATTGAAAAAATAAATTTGAAAGAAAATGTACAAAATTTCAACAGATGAAAATCAGTTTGTTTGTCATATCTTACTGTCAAACAAATTTTTTAAACAGTCAAACTCTTCAAGCTCTTTGATGAGAACAAAAAGTCATACATCTTCATTTGCCTGTCATTCACTTCTTCTAATGTTTTTCTTAACTGAGGTAGCATTGAATCTGTCACTCCAACAAAGTTTTCCTTCCAAAAAATCATATAAATCTCTCGAATCTTTCTCAACTCGAGCACAGCCTCACATAATCCTTTCTCAGTATTCTTCAGTTTCGCTTGTCTGATTTATATAAAAACAGTTCTGAGCCTTTTCAAACTTGAAAGTGCCTTTATGAGATCTAAAAACCACTGATGATCTTCCTTTTTATATAAATCAGACAAGCCAATCCTGAAAAGAAAGTCTTCAAGATTTTTAAGCCTTGGCATATATTGAGCTAGGGTTGGCTTCCAGGCCTGATCTTCAGCAGAGTTTATTGATAGATAATCCTTTTGAATTTTCTCATCAAAATATCTCTGAATTCCTTCAGTCTTTTTCGTATTGATGTCCTGGATTTGAAGGTCAAGTATTTTAAGTTGCGTTAATTTTGAAATTGCACAAGCAATCTTAGTGACTATCTTATCTTCAAAGACGAATGGGATGGCGATTTGAAGTCTCCGAAGAGACTTCTTTTGGTTTTTAATGAACTCACAGACTCCATTAATACGTTTGTGGGGCATTTTTTGGGACGTGACTGTATCATCAATTGCTCGAAACTTGAATGTGTGAAGTTGATTCTTCATAACTGGAAGGTGAGACAGTCCGATAGAAAATGATTCCAAGGAGCAAAAGCTGGTTTCAAGAGTGAGATCTCGAAGAAATGACTGGTTCTTCAGGGATCTTAGGAGGTTTTGAAGGTAAATATTTCGGTGTGAGTAATGTGATTTATTGGAGGGCTTCTCTCTGATATGGATGTGGAGAGACTCCAAGCGGTTATGGGATTCTAGGAATTGCTGGAGGAAGACCCATTCCTCACCTCTGATGAAATTGATGTCAAAGGAGAATCTTTTCAAAAACAAGGGAAATTTCAAGAACCCTATGAATAGAAATATGGTGTTCATTGGCCCTTTTCCAATGAAAATCTCAAAGTCTTCAAGTTTCTGAAGAGCTGCAAATCCATTAACGACAAAAGGTCCCAGAGGATAAAGGGAGTCTTCCTGTATTATCTTTAACGTTTTCAGATTTGGGAATCACTCAAAGCGATAGAATGGTGCAATTTCTTCCCTGATTTGGTCCCTTATTGTGGGCGGCTGTCTCTCAGAAGAAGGAAGGACTACAGTGCCTTTCTCATTTTGTTCTTGATAATGAGGGTCTATTGAAGATTGTGAGGAAACTGAGGGAGGTTCTGAGTCTTCTGGGATTTCATAAAGAACTGGTTGATGAGAGAGAAGTTGGTCCTTTGATTTTATTTCCTTAAAGGCAAAGGAAAGATCAAGAGCATCGAAATTTTTCGACCAAAAGAAACGCTCCAAGCCTTCATAGTCAGGAAAATCTGAACTTTTTAATTTGATTTCTAGTCCTGTGATTTCTTGAAAGAGATTGTTACTGTTCACAGCCCTTTGAAAACTTGAGGTTTCATTATGGCCAAAAGCGTAGAAAATTGATACTCTCCTTCGTAAAGTTGATTTCCTATAGATTTTGAGCTCCTTGAGGAAATGATCTTTCTCATCGTCATCAATGAAAAACATTCTGTTGCACCAGCGGTAGAAGTGCTTAAGTTTTGGAAATATACAGAGAGATCGAGCGATTTTGTAAAGAACTGGAGGGCCAATTTCTACGTTCAGATGGATCCTTTGAATCTTATTTGGAAGACCAGAACTTCATTCGTTGGGTAAAAACTGGCTTCATCAAGGGTAGAATTTATCTGAAGGCTTAGGAGTCTTTTTGAGGCCTTGAGACTCTCAGTAATATAGGGGTGATAGAGAGAAGAGAACTGAGCACTTTTGAGAGTTTTAAAGAGTTTATTGTGCTTAAAAGTCCGGAAGACTCTTTCTTGCCTTTGAAGATATTTTGGTGTCTCATCTTTGAGACATTTGAGATAGACTCTTTGAAGACAGACTTTTTTGAAAGGGAGTTCTGAGGGACTCATGACATCAAGATTTCGAGTCAGGAACTTGTAAGGTATTCGGCGCTTTGGGACTTTTCTAGCTAGTTTGGTGGTAGAATTCATTTAAATTCAAAGTTGCGGAGAGCTTTTTTAATAATCTAAATGCAGTTTGTCTGTTCAACTTCTCAAGAGATCAACTAATTTAATCAGAGAAAGTAAATACAAGCCAATAGATTTTATTACATAAAAGTTTAATTTCTTTCATTTTAAAACATAAGATCACAACAAACAGCTTGTCTTTCATTCACCTCTTTCAATGTTGCTTTCAGATTGCGATAACTCGGGGCAAACAAGAAATTATGCTCATAAAAACTTATCCCAATCTCCCTCACATTCCTAAGCTCCTTCACAGCAGCTATCAGTTTCTCTTCAAGATTCATATACAATCCTCCATAATCACACGTCACTGACACTCTTCTCAATCTTTCCAAGCTCGGAAGTGCCTTGAGAATGTCCAAAAACCACCTATAGGGGTCCTTTTCACTCAGATCCCTCATGTTAAAGGTCAACGAAAATGTCTCGAGATTTTTCAGCTTTTTCAAGTTTTTGGCTAGGCTTGGGTTCCAAGTTGCTGATTCAATAAGCCTTTTTTTAGTCTTTGCAGGGACGTTATGTTGCAGGGTATTTGTGAAATACTTTGCAATAGTGTTAAGATCGTGTAAGATGCATGGGTTGACTGAGAAATGAAAGTCCCGGAGAGCAGTAAGCTTGGAAATAGCTTCAGAAATGTGGTTGACAATATTCGCTTCTAACGCAAGCGGGAGGAATATACTCAGTCTTTTGAGGGAGTCTTTTTGGTTCTTGATAAAATTGCAAAGACCTTCAACACGTTTCCAATGTTTTGCTTCAGACGTGATGATTTCGTCACTTGCTCCGAATCTGAAGCTTTCCAGTTGATTTCTCATGTTTGTCAGATGAGCAAAACCTTTGGAGAACGTCTCTATGGACCAGAAATCTGATCTAAACTGGAGAGATTTGATGCGTGGCTTATTCACCAAATCTTTTATTATATTCTCAATGCAAGCATTTTGATGAAAATAGTTGGCTTTATTCGAGGCTCCTGACCGGACACTCAGGCTTAAAATTTCAAGATTTCTCTGGTTCTTTAAGAATTGCTCCAATATCGGCCATTCTTTTTTCTTTATAAAGCTAATCCTAAAGGAGAATTTCTTCAATAAAGGAAGCTTTAAAAATCCTTTGAAAATATTCGACGTTCCAACTGACCTTTCCAGGATATCTATCGTCAAATGCTCCAGGTGGATTAGCTGAGCAAATCCATCAATAACAAATTTCCCTAATGGGTACATATACTCCTCTTGTATTATACCCAGTCTTTTCAAATTCGGGAACAACTCAAAGCGGAAAAATGGCCTTATCTCTTCTCTCATCATGCAATTCACCACAAAATCATTATCAGGCCGAGGTCGTGGTTCAGCTTCTGAAAGAGAGCTGCTAGACACTGTGTCCATATCACTATCCATTTCTTCATCTTCCTCATCATCATCATCGTTATAGGGATCTGGTCTTCGTCTTGGTGGCTGAATTTGTGGGCGGTTACCATTGGCCAGTCGCCTCATAGCTCTTCCATTCTGGGAATTATCCTCCATTCCATTATCTTCTTCTAGAATATCCGTGGTAAATCTCTCATAGAAGCGTAGTTCTGCATCGTCCATATGCTCAAAATCATAAGATTCTTCACTATGTCGACTGTCTTCTGGTTCGAAAAATGGCTCAAGAAGGTTATAACTCGGGACTTCATCAGCTGTGAAAAACATTTTGAGGCCATAGATCCCTGGGTGTACATCGCCTCTTCTCATTATCCTTTGTAAGCAAAAGATCTCATTATGGCCAAGACTGCACATAAGTTTCTTCATTTTTGAAAGTCTGGAGACAGACTTGTCATAAAGGTTGAACTCCTTGGTCAGATGATTGCGTTTTCTGTTGGTGTCAAGCAAGAACCACCGATGATAATTCTGAAGTTTGGGGAGTCTTCGGATAGATTTGGCGATATTGTAAAAATGTTTTGGAGGCACAAGGCCTGTTTTGACGATATTAAGGCGGAGATTCTGCACAGTAATAGGTAATCTCTTGATACAAGGAGGGATTTTGTTCATCTGTGATTCGTCAGAGGAGGAATCAATACGGAAGTCTTTTATCCTCTTGCAATTTTTCAAACTTTCTTGGAGATAAGAATGGCCTATTGAGGAAATCTGGACGTTTTTCAGCGTTTTGAAAAGCTTATTATGCTTGAAAGGCCTGAAGATGGTCTCCTTGCTTTGTGTTTGTCTTTCTCTTTGGTCAATCATATTCTTTAGATAAACTCTTTTGATACGGATCTGTTGAAGGGAGAGGTGGATCGTGTAAGAGGCTTTGAGATTTCGCATAAGGAACTTGTAGGGAGGTCTTTTGGGGTCAGGAGGTTTTTGGGAAGCTCGCTTGGAGGTAGTACGGACAGTTTTTTTCGAGTTCATTGTGAATTATTTAAAATGAGGAAATGAAGGCTTTTTTTATAGATTTATACTGGAGATTAAGAGTCATTTGTAAGAGAATTTGAATAATAAGATTTTGTATCCGAGGAAAAGATAGATTAAGACTTTCGATAAATTTCTGTGGGTAATTCGAATTTGGGGGTCTTGAGTTCATGAGATAAGAAGTAGAAGCTGTTTTTATAAATTTGTGTTTTTGAATGATATTTTTCGGTCAATTATTATCCTTGAAAAATGATTGAACGAATTCAACCTCTGTAGATCAATTAGGATTCTCTAGGGATAAAGGCTTCTGTTGTGAAAATTATTGAAAGGATGGAAGTTCTCGGAATTTTTTCTGAAAAGTGGAGGGAAGGATTTAGCAGGGGTGGAAAAAATCTGGGAAAAAAATTGGCCTTTTTTCTGGGGCTCCTAGATTAAAAAAAATCTGGTCTGAAAATTTCTTTGTCATCAGAAGAAAGAACAAAGAAAAAACAAGAAATTTGCCGCTTTTTCTCTGAAA
>Ga0182738_1006245_pt1 | contig 12436 bp, 13 predicted proteins | sample eDN5th30CBELigMG_FD_128876 | JGI IMG/M metagenome (GOLD analysis project Ga0182738, IMG submission 128876) | Enriched Miracle-Growth compost microbial communities from Emeryville, California, USA - eDNA 5th pass 30_C BE-Lig MG (version 2)... ...
CTTGCTCTTGCTCTTCCTCTTCTTCTGATTCTTCTTCCTCTTCCTCCTCGGATTCAGATTCCTTCTTCTTTTCCTTTTCCTTCTCCTTTCCTTTTTCTTGCTTCTTATCAGCTTTAGTCTCATCAACCTTCACTTCTTCTCCTTTTGCAGACTTTTGAGGAGCTTCTTCCTTCTTTGCAACAGCATGTTGGAAAATAGGAGCGAGTGCCTTTTTGGGTCCAAGAGCCCACAACTTATCATCGACAATATGAAGCATAAACATGGCAACGCCGGTTCCAGCTTCTGCAGCACCACAAGCCAGAGCTCCGATAGCGATAATTCTAAAGACGATTTATAAGCTCATGCTCTCAAATAATTTTTTTATACCTATTGTCGCCTGTTTTAACATATCTGACATCATCCTTATTGAATTCTCCGAGAGCTTTAACATCCTTCACACCTAAAAATTCAAATATCCATCGAAAACTCTTGTTCACCTGCCCACATCAAATTGGCTCCACCAAGAATCAAATTATCCACACCTTCATTCACTTCAACTGATTTAATCAAATCGGGGCATTGTTGAACAGCATAAACTAACATGATGAGATTATAACTTTTTACTTTCTCAATTACTTGAAGGGAAGAGATCTCCTTTGCCAGTAGCATCAGCAAAGATGGGAACATCTCCAATTGTGTAGATCAGCATTTTGCTTCCAGAAAGCTTGTTTTGGGTCACAATCGGGTCGTTTTTCTCAATAAGAGCTTTGACAGATTCAACATCAAAGAACTTGGACAAATCAGAAATCAACTTCTTCTTATCTTTTCCAGTAAGGGCATTGCTTGAAGCGACCTTTAAAGTCTTCTTGAACATCTTTTGTTTGTCAAATTAGATTTTAAGCTTTAAAAAAGAAAATTAATATTTAGTATAACTCAAATAAGAAAATCAAACCTCAAACCAGATTTATATTATTAATCACACATCTCTTTCAATCAATGCCTTCGATTTCTGGCTCAAGTTCAAAATTAGGCATACCTTCTTATTCTAATCACTGCTGATGATGCTTTTTTCAATGCTTTCCACGAAACTTTTCGCTTGTAAAATATTTTATTTTCACGATTTCGAATGTTCTTTCCCTGCATTCTAAAGTTTCTGGATTCAATCTTCAATCTCTCTTTCTTTGAAAACTAAAATTCTAGAACTTTTCTGATTGCAATTAAATCAGAATTCATCTCCGAACTTATTTATTCCTAGCAATTTTCACAAATATTTGGATATTGAAATTTTTTAAAACTTAGAATATCTTGTAAACCAATCAATCGATTATTCAAAATAACTCGGGAATGAACTTTTGAAATGTTTTCCTGAATTCCAATAAACCTTATTATTCAATGCAAGTTTACAAAAAAAGAGGGAAAGTATTTTATTGACTCATAATCAAATCAAGATTTTGTTTATTTCTCGAGGCCTGATCTTTTCGTTTTTCATACCAAAAAATCGCAAGAAGTCCAAAGAGGGCTGTTAGCGTTAAGACTAGTAATTGGTAGGAAAGAGTTGATCCTCCCATTTGGGAGTCGCAAACTGCCACCTTACTTGAAATTAAAAAGTTCACACAACTCAATAAAAGCAATCCTTGAATCAAAACGCAGATCCCAGCGCACCAAGGCTTAAACAAATTCAATAGGAAAACAAAACCACTCCAGCCTAACAAGCACCAAGAGAGAATTCCAACGGCATAAATAGTTGAAACATAGGCAGAACAGTTCGTGATATTGTTAAGTTGAGTCATATACGTGTTGCTCTGTCCAAAAAAGACTCCCTTGAAGAGTGGTGTATACTCATCTGCAACTGTAAAACTGACAAATGCGCATAAGATGCAAGCAATGAGAATATATTTCTTTCCCGTAGCCTTGGAGTTTTCCATCATCTCAGTCATGAAGGTTTTTACCTCATGTGGCGATGCCGGTTGCAATGGCATAGGAGGTGGCCTTAAGAAGTAGGAAGGGGTAGCGCTTTGTGAATAGTTCATCTCGACGATTACTATTAAAAACCTGCAGACTTTCCTTTAAATCGAATTTAATTATATTTCTAATGATTTTTATCATCTCTCCCCTCTATCCAGAGACATGATTTACTATAAAAATATGAGAAAGAAAAGAAAGAAGCTCATGAGAAAATGTGGATCTTTTCTTTGCTACAACGTTTTATCTTCTTCTTCTCAACCTCTTGTTTTTCGAAAGTTTTTCGAAAGTTTTTCGAAAGTTCTCTTGGTGGATATTGAGAGATTTCTTCGGTCTTTCAAATTCTTCCAATAGTAAATTTCGAAATTATAAAATTAATTTGAGGTCGAGGAAAATTGATGATTTGGAGTTGCTGCTGCTGTTTATGAAGTTTGGAAAAGGTGAAATGAAGGATTCAACTTCTAGGATGGTATCTTTTTCGTGCCCCTATTCGTTCTTTGAGTTTCATATGTTATTTAAATTAATTTCACACACATAAATCAAAATGAATTGAGCCTTATGTTCTGGGGATCTCCAGCAACTTTTGCGGAAGAGAAAGAAATAGAGGAGAATATCGTACGGTATTTGAGAAAACAGACTCCCATAATTTTAATAAGAAGAGAGAAACCTGGTGCTTTTTATTAGTTGGATTTAAATTATATAATTCATTTATCTTAGTTCCTTTCTATCTGGATTCCTTTCTATTTAAATTCCTTTTCTACCTCAATTCATAAAGTAGATGGACCATCGAAATCTTTTACAAGAAGAGAACAATGGCGGTAATGAATTATCAGCAATGATCTTGGCTCAAAGTCAAACTCAACCTGATCAAGGATTGAAGACGCGTGAAGATAGCATGCTTTCATCTTCTCCAAGCAAAGATAATAATGCAAGAACTGATCTGTTCTTCAAGGAGCATTTAACCAAAAGGCTAAGGCAGTTAAAACTCTTCCCTATTTTTGGAGATCAGGAGCTCTCAAAAATCTCGGTCAACTATTGGCTCTATTTGGAGTTTTTCCATTCAGCCATTCAGTTGCTGGGAAAGGTATTTGCTGTAGCTGTGCTTTTTTATATCGTCCAGACATATGTCTTGAAGGAAGCCATTACCAGCATAGGTTCCAAGTACTACAATTTGTATGTTATTATAATGGGAATCGTGCTGGTCTGCTTTAGGTTGAGAGGGGAATCCAACCTCATTAGAGACAAACTTGTGTTCCAATTTCAATGGACTGAAGACTTGTTCTGCCTTTTAATCGAGAATATTCCGAACAAGACTTCGAGTGACGAGCTTGTTGCCTATTTTAATAGTCTGCTTCCGCTGAGAATTACAGGAGGATATGTTCGCAACATTCTCCTCATCAAAGACTATTATGACTACGCCTCCATTCTAAAGAAGCTCGAGGAACTCAACAAGCAATTGGAAGAAAACAAAGAGATGGATGACGCCACCAGAAACAAAATTGAAAGTCAGAAACAGAAGTGGATAGCTGAAATCTCTGCTGAAGAAAACCGTCTCAAAGTTTCCAGCGGGCATCATGGAAAAGCTATTGTCACTTTTAACAATATATTCACTCGAAATATGGTTTATAATCAACTCCAGCCCTCTTTTGTGAGGTCAATCACTGCGTCCTTTGTCAACTTGTTTACCTCAGATCTCAAATCCAAAATGTTGTGCGCAAGAGAACTGCCAGAACCACAAGATCTGGTCTTTGGAAATATCTGCTATTCAAGTATCAAAGAGTCTTTCAGAACTTTATTTGCCTATGGTAGTGGCATGCTTGTCGCTTCAGGCTTCATGGCTTTAGTCGCTTATATTCAAATAAACAATAATCAAGGAAGTGACGGAAAAGCAGCAATGCACCCATATGTGATCTCTCTGATCCTCATTGTTATCAACACAATCATGGAAGTCCTGTACAGGTTCCTCAACGGCTTTTATATTCACCTGAGTGAATCTCAAATAAAAATGAATCTGCTCAACTATTCTATCTACACTTCGATAACCCTCTATCTGGTGTTCCAGACTATTTTCATTCTTTATTCAGGCAGCACATGGGATGAGCAATTAACCAAGACTATTGCCATGTATGGTGTCAAAACGGTTGGAAAAAAATTTGGCTTTATGCTTCTAAACACCAAATACTTCAATGATCTTTTGGAAAAATTAAAGAGAAAGGATAAAGCTGGAAAACTTTCAGCCAGCCTCATTTCAAAGGCTCAAGATAAATCGACTGATTTTGACTATGTAGGAGGACTAACTAAAGTCATTCCGATTTTAGTCATGAGTTTTGGGTTTATGATATTGAAACCTCTCGTTTTGCTCCCAGCTGCCATGATTTCGCTTTATCTCATGGCAGCTCTTGACAAGCATAGAATAATCAAGTATTGCGAGCCATTTACGCTCAACTCAGCAAGATTTATGCTTCAAGCCTGGAAAGTGTTCCAGTGGGATCACTTCTGTGTCTTTTATGGCGCAATGACTGTCATTGTCATGTCAGAATCTAGACAGTCTATTAATCCAAACCTCACCGAAACCTATACAAAGATTGGTCAATCATTGATCGCTTTCTATCTGGTTGCTCTCCTTTTCTTCAAATCGCCCTCTTCTCTCAAAGATACATTCAAAGATCAATTCATCAAAGATAATTCAAGAGTATTTTATGACTCAATTTGCAATCAATTCACCTCTTTATATCATAAATGTGAACCTTCTTATCATTTTGGAACTTATTCATGGAAAAGTCAGCAATTAAATAATATATAAAATCAGTAATTGCTGCGTATTGATAAGTTTTTTATAATCATAATTTGAAATTTGATATAATTAAGAAATGTCAACAACTTCAATTTTATTACAATAGGCAATCACTCTGGATAAAAATTATTTTGCAAAGAGAAAATTTAAATAAAATATTTTTTCCACTCATTGAAAACTTTTGGAAAAAATTGCAGCTTAAAATTTTTTTTTAGAAAAATAACATTAATTCAAAAACTCCAAAAGGGAATTGAAAATTTGGTGTTCTTAAAATTCTATAAATTATTTATAGAAATTGGCTGATAATAATCAGAAGTTGAGGAAAAATCTCATATCTTTCAAGAAGTCTTGTTTCATTCCTTGAATCTTGATCAGAAAAAATGAGAACTGACATTTCCCCCAGAAAATTATTCACATTTCAGTTTTTTTTTCGGCTTTCTGAGCTGTGCACTGAAAAATGGAGATTAATGAGAAAAACTGAAGTAGTATGAAATTGGAATATTTCTCAATGAAAAAAATTTTTTTTAAAGCTAATTCATTTATTTGAATTAAAAACTTGAAGGTCAGTAAAATAATGATCTTGAACAAATCAATGCATTTTTCAAAAATCATTTTTATTCTCAAGTTGAATCGGAGTTAAAAAAAAAGTTTTTTTTCCTTGATTGATATTTTTACATACAGTCAATAAAAAAATTGAAGATTTAGTCAGTCATTAAGAAGTAAATAAAACATTCATACAATCAACAATGTTTTTATCTCTTAGAGACCTTTATAGAGGTCTAATTGAGATTTTATGTTGTTTTTAGCAACAGGAATTGAAACGAGATTTGTTGAATTCGTTTTTGGTTTTGAGACTTGAATACTTCCTTGCCCATTTTTATTCAAAGAAGAAGAGGATGTTTTCACTGTTTTAATTGTTTTTGCTGATGTTGAAATTGGATTTTTCAAAGTCTTACTATTTTTTTCTTCTTCGACATATTTTTGATAATTATTTCCATAGCTTTGCATAACCGATTTGTGAGTTTGATTGTACCATTTTGAAGCTTCTAAAAATTCATTGCCAAGCTCTTTACAAACAGCACCAAGGTTTTTATATCTTTCAGCAAAGCTGAAACCAATCGCATGTTGTAATTTTCTTAAGCAAACAGGGCACAAATAAAAAGGTTTACTCGCTTCTTCAAGATGGGTTGCTCCATTCATCATACATGAAAAGTAAATACAGTGCTTCAGCCCAAACATGTGTCCTATCTCATGTGTTATCACCTAAAGAGAAAAATGAGAGAGGGAGATCTTTCAAGACTCTTCTTACCATAGAAGATCTCCAAGTAAGTCGTGCTTGATCAAGAAAACCATCACATAATCGTGCAAAGGAGAAAACACCCACTCGAGCTTGATGTGATGCAAGACCATAAACTAGAAAGATGTTTGTTTAAACCACGTTGTGCGAAATTTTTCCAATACCGAAATTACGATCTTCTCTTGAATAGAGATCAGTCATTGTGACCCCCATAGTGCAGCACTCATTTTCAGAAAAGAGTGTTTCAAGCTTTTCTAAAACACTTGCTGCTTGATATTGAAAAGTTTCTGATTTCGTATTAACTCGAGATTCAGCTCCAAGTTCGCCGATGTTGATTGGAAGACAGATTACGACCCGAATTGGGTTGAAATAAGCTTGAGTAAAAGCTTGTAACACTCTTAAAAGTTCTTCATCTATATTTTCTTCCAAAGGCTGGATTCTGACTGTTTTTATCTGAGATGAGGTTTTCTTGTTTTTTACAAAATCTTCAAAAGTTTGACCTGTCTCATTGTTTTCTGCAAGCCAGTCACCTGGATTAGGCTGAGCGATTGGCTTAAAAAGGGGAAGAATTGAGTTGATTGCACCAATCGTAAGTTTTGATGCCCCTACGAATGAGCCAATTGCTTTTTTCCTAGAAGACTCTGTGGGAACTGTAAATACAGACCTAGCTTGCATTTCTCAAATTAAAATAATTTTTATGAAATTAACATCAGCATTTTCAACTCAGCTTTTCTGATCTGCGCCCAACTTGAGTTTATATTCTTCGAATAATTTGGTACGATCAGTTTTCAGTTTCATTTTTTTTCTCTGGGCACATCTGATATTCTTAAATGAAAATCCAATGTTTAGATCCTCTCGGTTTTAATTTCAAAAACAGGAGGGTCAGAAAACCAAATAATTTTTCAAGTAAAAAAATAAATTTGTCAGAAAAAATCGAATAATTATTATAAATTATCTTCTAGAAGAAGAAAAAATGCAGACAAAAGGTGGTTTCCAAGTTCCAAATGAAGAAAAAAGAAAAATTGCTCTTGGCTCTTTCCAAAAGAGCTCTAATCTTTTAAAGAATGCAATTGAAGCGATCGTCCCTTTGTGTAAGCCAGTCCCAAAGCCTCAATCTGGCGATTGGCTTGCTGCACATAAGGAAGAGGGTCAGTCTTTTGACGATTTTCTGCGAACTCCAAGAAACAAAGTTACTCCAGAGAGAAATGTAATCTACATTCAGCCACTTGAAGAAAAAGTCGACCATGACTTTCTCAAAGCCCTCAAACTATTTACTGAGGCATACTATAAAGATATCAAGGTTGAAATCAACCAAATGCTCAATGTTAAAGAGTTGGGAGTTGATAGTCGAATCAATGACTACTCCAATAAATTGCAATTTAACGCAGGACAGATTTTGAGAAGCCTTGAAAAACAAGTGCCAAAAGATGCTTATTGTATGATAGCTGTTTGTTTAACTGATCTCTATCCTCGAGATTCATGGAATTTTGGTGAGTTTTCATCAATTTTAATAGCTTGTTTAATCCTCCTTCTTAATTTAGTGTTTGGCCTTGCATCTTTACAATCCCGAGTCGGTGTTTTTTCATTTGCAAGGTATGATGAAAACTTTTTCTTGGAGCCTGATGATGAACCAAAGCCTGTTGATAAAGATACTATTATTTTCCGCTCCTGCATGGTATTTTTCTCAGTTTCTTGAGTTCTGATTATACAAAGGTGATGGTGCACGAAATTGGACATATGTTTGGTTTGAAGCATTGTGTCTTTTACGACTGCGTTATGAACGGATCAAACCATCTCGAAGAATCGAAAAAGAGGACATTCCACTTGTGCCCAGTCTGTTTGAGAAAGTTGCAGTCTGTTGTTGGGTTCAACATTGCTGAAAGATACAAAACTTTGCAAGAAACATGCGAGTCTCTCTCAGGCCGCCAATTTGGAGAAGCTGCGAAATGGTATGAGCAAGCATATAACGCAATCATGCAAAAATATGGCAACAATTACCAAAAGTTCATCGAAGAAGAGAAAGTCAGCAAATCCAGAGTAGATTCAAGCCTGGCCAAAAAAACACCAGAAACAGCCAAATCAAAAAATTCAGGTTCGATCCTTCAAGCAAAACAAAATCTTGATAAACAAATTGATATGTATAAAGATTTGTAAAAATTTGAAGATGATTAGAGAAAAATTCATGAGGTGTCCTTCTTTTTCGCGTATCTCTTATGATATATTCATTAATAACAAATTTCTCAAGTTGAGATTTTAATTGAAATATTTTTTGTTATGGATTTAGAAGGCGAATTTATTGAAATCTAGGTTTGTTCCTCAGAATTTTGTAATTTTCAAGGGAACAATAATTTATGTCGAGATCAAACAGAGCAGAACAGCTTTTTGAGTAAGAATGTGGTTTTTTGAAGTCGGACCTTCAAATGATCAATTCCGGCCCAAGGCCCAGTAATATATTAAAATGGATTTGCTCTATTTTACAGAATGAGAATCAGGCTTTCCACGCAAGAATTCTCCTTCTTCTTGGAATTAGCAATGATTTTTTTCTGCTTCCTTTATTCACCTAAATCAGAGCCTTTCTTATTCATATCCGGGTTTCATGATCAGAATTGCTAAAACTCAATCGAAAAATTATCTTGATTAGCAGGCAGGATAAAATGGAAATGGAAGGTAAAATGTTGATTTTTTTACGTTTGGAGAGTTGAAAAATATGGGATTGAGGGAGAATTATTGAAGATTCGGAAAGTAGAAAAATTTTTATGAAGGAATTTTTTTGGGGGGAAAATCTGAAAAATTTTCTCACTCTCTCAAAGTTCAGAATTGACCAAAGGCTCAGAAGAGCCTATTTTTTCAAGTGAATTTATGAAAAATCATCTTTTCAATTAATTCTTTGTTCAATCAATTTGCACTCTAGTTTGTTAACTAAATTATTAGAAAGAGTTTTATTGAATACATTTTATTTAGTTATTTATTAATACCGTCTTGCATCACAACAAACTGAATTTTTCATATTCCATCATGATTAATCATTAAATTGAACCATTTATTCTCAAAATTTTACAATTTGTAAATACCTCTAACATTTTGGATTTTAGCAACACAATTTTTGATATCTTCTTTGATGTTTTCTTGATCACTTTCGAGCTCTTTGGTTTTTTCTTCATATAAAGTAAAGACTTGAGCAAGCTTTTCTTTTTCTTGCTTACTGAGCCATTTCAAAATAGATGTTTTGAAACTTTCGAGCTCTGATAAACCTTTGGGAAAATGAGAACTCTTTTATTTTCAGAAAAGTATTTACCTGCAAAGAAATCAACAAAGATTTTAGCTGATTCAATGGGAAGTTTTTCAACTCCTTGGCAGTATTCAACAAATACGTTTGCAATTTTCATCAAATCATCAACAGCAAAATCAAGACCAAAGACCTTTGAATATGTTTCCTTTGGAATATTTTCCAAGTATTTGACTGCAATGTTCAATCTGTCCATTTGTTCGCAATTAAGCTTCAAAATTCGATCAAAGTATTTTTTAAAGTCTCTTGCATTTTGAGATTCATTAATATCAAGATTGCCTTCAGGAAGAACTGCATTTCCCGAGTTTTCTCCTTTATTCGAAAATGATATTGATGAAGCAGCATTCATAACACCTGGAGATAGAAATAAGGATCTTTTTGAATTTAAATGCTTACTTCTTTGATTAGTCATGCCCATAAGATCATTCATCTCGGTTGTCTTGACAGGTTTAATGTTTGCTCCAAGGACCATTTGTCTAAAGTTATCGTAGTCCATATCTAGAATAGAACATTTATTTCAATCATCAAAGAAATTGTTACGTTGAAGGACTGCTCTCTTTTTAGCACTATCAACATTTACACGCTTATGCTCTTCATTTATGCTGTTTTCCAGTTCCTGCTTGATATCAGAAAGTGAAAAAGTGATTTGGTTTGGAGTCAACTTTTGCTCTTTATGCTTGTACATGAATTTGAATTTCAGATTTTATTTTTAAAGAATAAACCAAACTCAACTCAGCTCGACTTAAACAAACGGAAACGGTTTTATATTTATTCGTTCTCAATATGTAAAAATAAATCAGATATCAAAGAAAATAAACTTTTGTTTGATCATATTTACAGTCATTATAGAGTATTGTTGTTATTCTAGAAAATTTTTCAGAAATGAATTTCTAATTCTTGCTGAGTTTTTTTCTTATTTTCGTATTTGTGATGCAACTTTATTGCCAAAAGACCCAATGACCCTAAGAAATCATGAATGACTTTGAAGTTTTAGTGTCGGTACCTGTTGACAAAGCGAATCCAATGATATAAGCAAAGATTTTTAAAGTGTAATAACACCATTTTCTTGTCCTAAACACCAAGTTTAAAAATATTCATCTCATTTATCCCAACCTTTTTGAAAAGTAGAGTTGGACAATTAGAGAACAAGTTGAAATGAGAAAGACTGTTGTTAACCTACGGCTATTGATTTTTTCAAAAAATTTCTCTTTTGAAAGGAATATTGCAATCCTTTCCAAGACTTGGAAATACTCTTTCTAAAATTGCTAAGATTTCTTGTAAAGGGAATATTTTTACGAACTCAAGCTTTTTAGTGGGTTCTGGGGGTAAATGTAGTTTTATCAACTTTTCTTCTCTCTTCTTTTTGAGAAACATTTCCAAGTTATCCCATCTTTCAGAAAAGGCTGATTGATTCTGTCGAGACAAGTTCTCATTATTTGGTTTATTCTTATGTTTTGTGCTAATAAGTTGTTGGGGTCTCTTTCTCAGAAATTTATTGCTCCCTAAATGATTCAGAATCTGACAACAAATCATAATCTACTTTGAGAGGAATTTGAGGCAGAAGGCATTGCCTCTTTTTTCTCTGTCCTTTGTTCTTGTCCTGATAAACTCTTAGACTTCTAGGAAGATTATTTATCAAATACGATCATTTTGAGAGATTTCATCACGGCTTTCTTGTGAATTTCCATTTGAAAGGATTTGAGAAGGTAAAACAGTATTTTTGATACACTGAGGTAGCAGATGAACTAAACCCTAGAAAATTTATGACCAAACTAGATAATTGGAGACTTTCTGCAAAAAGAATTTTTGGGCTGTGGGAGATAATTCTTTAAACTGATTTATTGCGGCTGAAGGTTCTATTTTAGCGAAAAAAGGCAAGAAAAGCACTCGAAAATAGAGCACAATGTCTGGAATGAACCAGATATCGCAAATGATATCAAAGAGAGATCTCTGCAAGAGAACATTTTGCAACTGGGGTGATAAGCAATACACAAACCCTTTTTTCCAAAACTCATAAAAGCTCAAACCTACAAAGCACAGAAAAGTTGTCACCATCAGTGAAAAACTGAAAACTGTTGATGCTGAAAAGAGAGAAAAGACAAAGATTATTGCAGCCAAACTCCAAGTCAAAAGCAAAGCTATTTTCAATTTCCTTGTCTTTCCAGATTTTAGGGTTTCAGCATAGCTTCTTGCAATGCATCTAGAGGAAGTTTTGATTGATTTTATCCACCTTTGCATTCGGGTAACCTGGAAAAAGATTCACAAAGAATTTTAATCTCAATCAAATATTGGTATAATTTTGATATTTAACGAGCAAAAAAATTTGAGAATTTTCGAATTAATTTTGTATTTGAGTATATGATGGATGATAATGGGCAAAAGTCCAGAAAAAAAATGACCACGTTACTTTTTGCAACAACAAAAAAAATCTGAAGTCTAGACTTGGAAATTAAAAGGTTTTGACGTTGTCATAATAAAAACTGTAAAATATGAAAATAGGGCTTAGATTTTTGTAAATTGCAAAAATTTCAAAACCATTTTGAATTAGGGGTGGCATATTCAAAGGTTTCCAGATTTAATCAGGAGGGGAGAGGGTAGGTGGTATCTGAAAAATTCTACTTTTGAAATCAGAAATATTGAAAGGGTGGACGGGCAGTTCCAGACTGAAAGATCAGGAAAAATTTCAATCAGATTGAAAAATGGGCGTCAATGGCTGTTGATGACTCAAGCTGAGAAGAGAAAGCATATGCTTGTTATTCAAAATACATTGGAAGGCCGAGATTTTTTAGTAATTTTTTATTCAAACGAATCTCATTTTATTTTCTTATCTCAAAATTAATCAAGTAACTCTCAAAGAGAAGATTTTTGAAGAAAATTATGGACGAATTTTTTTTCCTTATTGAAGACTGAGAAAGGTGGGTGGATGGTATTTTGGATTTTTATTCTGATTATCAGATTTCAATGGTGGGTGGGTGGATGGTCTTGAAATCACCCCTGATCAAATCTGGAAACCCTTTCATATGCCACGCTTAGTTTCTGAACTATTATCGACCTTCCCCCATATTGCGATTCTCGTTCAAGATCCTTTTGAATAATTTTTTTCTTTTTTGAGTCGAAA
>Ga0182738_1006247_pt1 | contig 12431 bp, 14 predicted proteins | sample eDN5th30CBELigMG_FD_128876 | JGI IMG/M metagenome (GOLD analysis project Ga0182738, IMG submission 128876) | Enriched Miracle-Growth compost microbial communities from Emeryville, California, USA - eDNA 5th pass 30_C BE-Lig MG (version 2)... ...
ATATTTGTTGGTGAACGTGGCTACAAGACCAATTTCTTCAACATTTTCAAATCTCCTCGCATCGAACAAAAGTTCTGTGAAGAGATCTTCATTCGCAATCGATTCCCCATACAAGGATTCTTCCTCTCTTCCTTTGTCCTTATCATTTCATACTTCCTCTCTTCAGATTGCTACCTTATTCAAAACTACTGTCGGCATGAGTATCTCTTGATTCTCAGCATGTTCTCCTGCATTTCTGCTTTCGCTGGACTCTTTTTCAAACTTCCACCTGCCTATATTCGAATACTAACGACCTTCATGTCCCTCTATCCACATATTATCATCATTGAGAACTTCTCCTTTGATCTCGCTTTGGTCCTCATCACTCTTTACACCAACTTTTCAAGTAAATTTCTCATTCATATTTCTCTTTGAAATTATTATCTTTGTGTGAGCTTCTTTTGAAATCTTTTCTAGGCTTTTTATTGTGCAGCGTCGGATATCTGGAGATCTTTTACAATGCAGTGTCATATTTGACTCTTTTCGCTTATTTGTTGGTGACCTCTGGGCTGTATTTGGTCAGAAGACCAGTCCTGCAAACTGTGCTTTATCTAGTTGGCTATAATTTGGTCCTTCTTTTTATCCTCGCCTTTGTTGAAAAGGGCCGAAAAGAGAGATGGGTATTGGTAGATACGTTCAAAAAGAGTGAGAGAATATTTCGATCGATATATGAGAAGCTGCCTTATGCATTTTTCGTGGTAGACAAGAACAAAAGAGTTCATTATACGAATCTTCAAGGCCTGGATTTGCTATTACATTATTTTCCTTATTGCAAATCCTGTAATCTTCAAAGAGTGTAAGTGCATTTTGGATATAGAGATCCCTGATAATTTGCCACAGGAATGTGAACTTACAGACGATAATACATAAGGATTTTGTTCCTTCATTGGAGGAAGCGTTGGCCAAGACAAATACTGATCAAACAGCTTCATGTTTTATTTCGTTAAAGGTGCCCAAGGAAGTGAGGGAGTCTGAATCTGTTTATGATATTCATGGAAATAATCAATATAAAGTGCTGATTAATCCGATCATCTGGAAGAATAATTATGCATATTTGGTAGGAAAATAGGGATTTGGAAATGGAATTTTATTGTGTAATAGATTGCGATAAAGGATTATTCTTCAAAGATCAAATCAGAACAGATTGCTACAAAAGCCTTTGATTATTTGCTGAAGCATATTGAACGTGTTACTGGTGAGGGCTCTTTGTGAGATTTCTGTGAATAAGAATTTCTTAGATTATTATGATGATCAAGCGACAGAAAAACAGGCGAAATTCAAGCTTAGAATGCTGTCTAAACTAACCAAATTCCGACTCTCTATTCTCAGCACGATCGTATATCTGAGTGTTTACATTTTCATGACGATGAATAGTTGATGTTTAATCGAATGTTTAATAAGAATCAGCCGTTATCTGAAGACCGAAACTTCAACATTAGGCAAAGCGTCTTAGCTACCATGGGGGTAAGGAAGCATATTTATGGAAGTATTCTGAGTCTTTTACAGGTGATGAGTTTACAATCAAGAGAGAAAGGATGTGATTTACAGGTGACATTTGAATCGAGTTTTCCTGAGATGGTTTGCGGTGACGAATATCTATTCCAACAGGTGTTTTCAAATTTGTTAAAAATGCTTCTTGATAAAGTTCGCAATACAAAGATCTCCATCCAATGCGGCCTCCAAGTAACCAAACAAAGGGGATTTAAAGGCTTAATTTTCAACAGGAAGTGATTGATAATTCATCATTTTTGCTGTCATTTGAATACGAGCTTCCAAAGACCGAGGAATTATCATACCAAAGCGTCACATTAAAAGCTGAAGCTGCTCGCCAGGCGACTTTGGACCACTTATTAGATGAAGATGAGGTCTCGTTTTATCTAGCGTTAATAAGACCAGCATTGGAGCTGTTTGAAGGGAAATTGTCAACAGATGAAATCGGGAATAAAGTCTTAATAAAGATTGAGTAAGGACTTTGTGAAGGAATAAATTAATTTTGCCTTAAAGGGTACCATTCCAGAATGTGGATAATACGAAGGCGAGAAGCTTGACGAAGTATAATACACTGAAATCATGCAATTTTAATGCTGGGCAATTGAGAGCGAACACTTATACATGGAGTCGTAAGAAAAATTATAAAGGGAATATTGAAGCTAATTTTTGTAGATGAAGAACCTGAAAATGAAAGAGAAGTCGCTGAGTAATCAAAAGAGCTTCGAATGGGATATTTATTTGTTATTTTTAGGCCGGTCATAGCGATTCAAGCTCCAGTTTCGCTTCCAAATAGCAATCAAGAAACTAAAGTGAATCCTGAAGAACCAAGTGGGAATATTAAAGAGGATTTTTTTGTTAATGATTGATGTATAGAAGCGACACCAAAGATTTCAAAGACAGCAACGAATACTCCAGGAAGCTTGAAGCTTTCAGAAAATAGTAAGGAAGCTTGGGTTAAGGGAAAACTAAAAATTGAATAGAGAAGATAAGAGAAGAGCTTCAGAAATTGACAATTGAAGGCACAAGAAACTTTGGGAATAATGAGAATAGTAAAAAAGAAATTGTGTATTTTTTTAAAGCTTTTGCAATAGTCAGAAGTCAGTTTTCGAAGTCATTGACAAGGACAAGGTCAGAAACAACCATCCCAAGGAAGGTAAACCTTGAATAAAAAGCTGTTTCCCAATAAATTTCAAAAGATAGAAGAAGTGAAGATAACAAAATCAAAGCATAATAGTATAGTGATGGCGGAAGGATCAGAAGACACTGAAAGAACACCAATAGAGAGTTCGTTTTGTGATTGTGGATAAAGATTCTCATTTCATAATATAGAGCCAAAAGAGATCGAAAAGGTCGAAAAAGTTGAAAAGGGAAGAAGTCTTGTGAAGAAATTGACGATCCCGCAAGACCCAAATAGAAAGGACGTCTTAGTGTTGGATCATGATGTGCCCAGCATTGAGAATTTGGAAAGATTGTCAGAATCTGTGAAGTTCCACGATAGACAGCTGAAGCTAGCTGTGACAAAAACCATATTGGGAATACTGGACACTTTTGATTCTCAATCAAGTAAGATATTGTAAAGAGGCTTTGAAGTCATAAAATAAGGAGATAATGAGGCAGATTCATCAGAAGAAGGAGTGACAAGAACGATCCCAATCTTAAGAGAAGGTATAGGAGAAGATAAAAGGGAGGGAATTTAACGGATTTTGGTAGTGGGAGAGCAGATAAAAGCAAGTGGGTTGAATGAATCTGAGATGAACAAAAAAGTATTGGGACATTTGGCTGATAATCTCGCAAATCAGAAATACAGAGAGAACTTCGTGAAGTTCATGAGACAATATAGAAAACAAGTCGAGGACGAGATTTACAGCTTACAGTCCTCAACAGAATCTGACAATGCGGTTTCGCTTAGCGATTTCCCTCCTGAGACCGAGCCATATCACTTTAGTAAAGAGTTTTGTCGAGGAATTTGTGGGTTAATTATGTGATGTAGATCCTCCGGATAGTCCTGATGTGTTGAGAAGAGCGTTGTCATTGAATGAAGGAAGTAAAGAGAAGAGGGTTTTGAAGGGTTCTTAATGGGTTTTTAGAGAAAGTATGGAATAATACGAAAGTTCATAAGAATGAAATGTTCTCTCCTCCTGGTAAAAGACTTTAAAAGGAGCCATTTTTAATAAAGGAATAGATTCAGAGAAGTCTAAAGGAAGAAGTTTGAATGAGAGAATATTATTGACACCGTCAGTAAGCAAGACAATAAGATTACAAAGCGGAAGGAATATAAGACAAAGACCAGAAAGCCAGCAATTTGCAGCATACTTCTCAGGGGTTCTTGGAAAAGGCAAAGCTAGCAGGAATATCGAGGAATTCAAGCAGAATCTTCAAGTGGAAGATGATAAAAATCCCAAGACAAGTCCAGATAGAAGATCGACTGCTTCTTCTGAAAGAACTCGTGATATTGAAAATGAGTAATTGGAAGGAATAAGCTCTGGAATAACCAATTGAAATAGGCAACTTGAGGATTTGAAGAAGAAGTTGATTCCATTTGGAAGTAGCATGAACTTGCCAGAGTGTATGATCATTAGAACTTTGACGAATAAAAGAAGATGGACTGGCAAGCCTAATGATGATATGGTATGTGATCTTTCTTTGGGTTCTTCTTTTTGGTTGAGGCATAAAATTTTTGTGTTGAAAAGAATGAGCTAAGGGGCATTGAAAATCGCCAAAAAAGTGTTTTTGAGAGCTCCCATAACAGCTAGTTCCCAAAGAATTTCCTTTCTTTGAAAAATTCTCTTTTCCTTTCTAAAAAATTCGTATAGTTGATGACAGCAAAGAAGGACTTTACATACAACAAAGTGTTTACAATCTTGGCAGTAGATGATTCTGATTTCGTCTTCAGAGCATTAGAAGTGTTGCCCACAAAATACGAGAGAAAATTAGAGCATGCAAAGAACGGAACAGAAGCATTGAAGAAATACTTGAATAGCATTAATCAAGGCGTTTTGTATCATTTGATTTTGATGGATCTTCAGATGCCTGTCATGGATGGCTTTGAGACTGCAAGAAACATTCGTGCAGAAGAAAATGACAAGAATTATCCAAGGACTTACATCTGTGCTATGTCCGCTTTTGAAGATGAAAGTAAGCAAAAGAAATAAAGGGAAATTCTAAGGGGATTTTATAGATACTATAAATAAGACAAGAAGAGAAGGAATGGATAATTTCGTTCAAAAGGCGTTGAGAGTGGAGGTCTTGAATAATTTAATGAGGACAAGAATGGAGCAAATTGGAATGAAGATCCCAGATGATCCTAACCCCAAATAAAAGGATTGATACAAGTGTTTATAATTAGAGGCAAACAATCAATTTTTGAATTTTTATGGAACAATTTATAAGATGAATAAATGTGTATAGAACTTAAAGCTAAGGAGAGAATTATTATATTAGGAGTTAGGTTGTGAATGTTTATTATTTAACCCTCTTTGTTTTTCGTAATGATTAATTTTATAACAAGAAAAATCTTGATTATTCATTTAAAAATCTCACATTGTCAGGTCGGGAAACCCTCAGGCTTGTCCCCAGGGATCCGCTGCCTAATAATAATTTAGTCAGAAAAAACTAAGATTTGGACCCTTATGGCTAAAAATTGAAAAATTCTGTGAAAAATTTTAGTGAAATAAACTAAAAAAATTTGACCTTGAAATTTTTCCTTCTTTCTTTTCTGAAGTTCTGTTTAAAAATCACTCTATTCTTCTATTTAATGAGAACAAAACATTTCAGCGCAACTAAAAGTCTTGGCTCATCACTAAAATTTTCACTTCAGAAAAAAGTTTACTTAGAACAACTAGCTTTTTTTGTAGGCCACCAGATCATTGAATGCCCCTCCAAATTTTGTCCGCATTTGTCAGGGACAGCATACAACAACAAAAAAAATCGAAAATTTCTTTGCAAACTTGAAAAGACTTTTTTATTGGGGAAAAACTTGTCCCGACAAAATTTTTGGGGTGAGATTTTGTGTGGTAGAAAAAAGCTTTAAGGGACATACTCTTGATGGAACAGTGTAGAACAAGCCCAAATACCTGCCCTCATAGCTGTTTGATAGGAAGAATTTTTTTGGTCACCTGTTTTTCTGTTTTTATCTTTTTGAAAAGGTGAACCTTCAGAAAATTTTTATTCAAAATTTTTTGGTGGAAAAATTGTCCCCTATGGTTTTTGAAAAGACAGAGAAAATTCAAATTTTTGAATGGCAATCAAAGAGCTCTCCCCTCAGGATTTTTGAAATTTCCTCCGATTGAAAAAATTTTCGAAATGTCTATTTTGACACGTCAGTCATTTTCCTCATTTAACTTTATCTTGCCAACCACCCAAAAATTTTCTCAAGAGCTCTCTAAGTGTAGGTAAAGGAGGTGAAAAAAGCGGCAATAGACTGATTCTCAGATCTTGGATTATTGTGGGTGAGCTAGTAAGGGGATAGGAGTCAGATGGGACGCGAAAAACTTAGAAGAAGAAAGAAAACTTTCAAACTTCAAAAATTCTTTACTTTTTTTCAATAGAAAAACCCGCAATATAAAGGTCGCTATGGACAGAAAGCTAAGGCTTTAGAGTTTAGAGAGAGATGGAGAATTTTATGGAGGAACTGTTTTGGAGAAGAGAGGGGGTGTGAGGTGACGTCAAATGAGAGAAATTGAAGGATCATGTAAAAATTGATTCGTATGATAATACGCTCTAAAAATTCAAATTCAACCTAATGAACCTTAATTTAAAACAGATTCTTCAGTTTATGAAACTTTTCTTTCTCTGTTCAACTTTCTTGGATCCTTGCCATTATTCAGCAAGACTTCATTAGAGAGGCAGATATCGATGAGAACAAACCAAAATCAAAGAGAGAAATAAAGAGGTAGAGGAGGATATGGACACTGAAAGCTTTTGAATTAGCCTTTAAAAAGCTTTCAAAAAGGAGGTCTTTTCATAAACTCTTCAAAAGTCTCTCTCATCAATATAAAGCGAAATTCAAGAAGCTCAAAATACAGTGTTATTTATGAAAGAATCCTACAGGAAAAGACCCTAAAGGGGAATTATAAAGAAAATTTTTAAACCGTAGATTATCTTCAAGAGTGACTATTTATTCGTTTCGGATTAAATCAAGAGTGTAATTCCTTCTTTAAAAAACACAAAATCTCAACACAAATTTTCACGAAGTCTTCTCTTACAACTTCTCTTACCAACCCCAACCAAATGTCTCTTCGGAAAGGGTCCAATACATCTCTTCCAGATGTCGAAATGCTTAGTCCTCCTGACCAACAAAATCTCCATACCATCCCATATCAAGACGATGAGCCAAAAACTGCCAAGAAAGTCTTTCTTGATAAAATCCTTCTCAATGAGGGCATTCTCCCTGTCAACTTTTACTCATCCTGGGGCTATGTTTTATTCCTGGGGATTATCGCCATTACATATACAACTCTTGAGCCGGAGTATATTCACAGAGAACTCGGGATTTCTGAGGCCAAAATGGGCAAGACCACAGCCTGGCTTTATCTTTACGATTACACTATAAGATTGTTCTGTGCTTTGTTGTACGGACCTCTTATTGATCATTATGGAAGAAAAACCGTGATGGCAGTCGGGATCTTTCTGGTGAGCTTGGGATACTTTGTGGTCCCTATCTTGAATCAGTCATTTTTCCCTGGCTATTTCGTCGCAAAAACGTTATATTCAGGCGGAATTATCGGCTTACAAATGCTTCCTCTGGCCGCAGATTATGTCGATAATTCAACAAAAGGCATTATGGCTGCTTTGAATTTCGGCGTTGCGTTTTTGGGAGGCGGTATTGGCGCTGGCCTTTTGAAGGTCCTTTCACTTTTCGAATCAAGTTATATCATTATCTATTGGACTTTGGCTGGGATTATTTTCTTTTTGGGCTTTGGAATTAGCCTTGGTATAAAAGGAGGCAACACATATTATAAAAAAGGAGCTGCTGAAGCTCAAGGCCAAGAATTAACTGATAGAAATGCTCGATGGGAAGGCGTTAAAAAAGCCTTTAGAGAAGATCCTTGGGTTAACATGTCTATTATTTTTGGTGTACTCGGAAACACAGACTTTTACATCTTGACCACTGGACTGGTTATCTGGATAAGATCCTTGGTCCCTGAGGGCGTCGATCCTATTGGTGTGACAGCTAATTATCAAGCGATTTTCGCATTAACTTCGTTGATATTAACAGGATATATGGCTTTCAAAATTGATAAGATGCCGCATATGAAGATTATTATGCCGATTTTGATTGTGGCGACTCTTGGGTTTATTTTGGTGCCTTTGGTGGGTTCAGCAACAAGCCCTTTGTTGTACATTTTCTTCTTGATTGAAGGAGCTAGTTTACCGGGAATATTGGTATATAGTTCATATTTTGCATATAGATACTATCCTTCAGAAATTAGAGGAACATTATCTGGTATTGCTAATGCGATTTGCTTCCTTGGGGCAATCGTTATTTTGTCGATTGGAGGCGTGTTGCATGATTCGTGGAGAAAAGATGCCAGTTTCTTGTTGTATGCCATGTTGATGGTGATTTCTTTGATTCTGGTCATTGTGATACAAAAGACGATGATTAAAGGTGGAGGAGTCGGATCGGATAGCGTTTCGATGTTGGCATTGAAGAAGAATATGAATATTGATCGTCATGGGCATCATCTTGATGGGGCTCATGGTGAATTTGATGATAGTGAAAATTAAAGAGACCAAGGGAAAGATGCAATTTGTCCAGGTTGGAATAAATAAAAGAGAAAGATAATTGTTGGTAATTTGAATTATTATGCATACTGCAGTCAATATTGAACGTCTTTGTATACCAGTATAGAAAGTTTAGACGTATTTTGTTTTGAAAATAAAGAATTCACCAAAAATAAGTTTTTTTCTTCTTTCATTAAATCGTAAAGAAGAGGAGGAAATCTTTGATGTTTGTTAACTGGATTGGGTCAAAGTCTCAATAGAGATCGACAAAGATTGAAATTTTTTCTTTCTCTGATCATCCTCAAGGATTCTTTTTAAAAGCTTCTATTTTGTAGGATTTCTATTTGGAAAAGGAAATTAATTAATAAGTCAAATCTAATTATTTTCTATTATCAGACCTCACCAACCTCTTTTTCTTCAAAACATTCTAGTCTCAATAAACTATGGAAGGCAGTAAAAAGTACTCCACTTCATTAAGAAATTCCTCTAATATCCTCAAGAAAAGTTGGTATTCTCGGTGGCACATTCGATCCTCCCACAATCGGTCATATTCAAGTTCATTCTTTTTCAGATTCTTTCCTCTCATAATTCTTTGTAGATGGCCGCAGAAGCGATAAACTTGAGATACGTAGATGAAGTCTGGATTATCCCATGCGGTGATAGAACAGATAAGAACGTCGGAGCTCCCGCAAAAGATCGTCTGCTTATGACTCAATTGTTAATCAGCGATTTCTTCCCTTCTGATTTCCCTGTTAAAGTAACAAAATTTGAAGAGAAATAAGGCTCAGAGGATCTTATAGGTGAATGATATAGAAATAAGGAATGGAAAGACAATCCCAACATATAACTTAATGCAAGAATTAAGTCGAGATCCAGCGAATTCTGAATGCGAGTTCTTGTTTATTATTGGTTCAGACCTATTGGAGAGTATGAGAACATGGGAATTTGGCAAGGAGCTTGCTGCAGAGTTTTCTTTTATTATTTTCATTCGTCAAGGTTACGTTCTTTCAGAGACAGTATTGCCAAAGAGCTATATTATTGTTCATACAACTTTCGTGGCTTCAAGCTCAACAGATATCAGAAACAGAATATTTGCTTTGAGGAATTTTGGATGTTTGGATGTAAGTAAGCCAGGATTGCAGAAGAGAGTCAGCAGTGATCAAAATCAAAGTTTTGCAAAGATGTACGAATTTGACATTAAGGCGCCTTTGAGAACGATCCCAGAAGATGAAGATTACGATGAGGAAGGAGAAGAGAATATATCAGAAGAAAGAAAATTGTTGGAGAAGTTGTACCTTGGAGTTTATGGAGTGGTGCCTCTTTCAGTAATTAACCATATTCGAGATAATAACTTGTATGTTATTCATCCTCAAGATGGTCATAAATCGAATGAGAATCATCATTCTTGAGAGAGAGAGTATATATGTTAACGAAGTGATCCTTTTGATTAACGTGTCAGAGTATATGTATGATTACTTTGATGTAATGTGGAGATTATTCAATATCGTAAGACTTTCAAAGTTATGACTACATAAGAAAGTGTTTAAAATAATAAAAAAACTTTTTCCCCAGTTAGCGAGCTCTGTCTATTGAGGCGTATCGGCGGTTTCTCCGTCCAATGCATGTCCATGTAAAATTTGTCGAAAACATGTCGATGACGAATTTTTATCCTATAGATACTCATCTCCAAACCATGAGGTGAGTCGACATCTCCCCTACATTTTTTCCAACCTCTAACCCAGAAAAAACTTTTCTTATTTCTGAAACAAAATACAAAAAAATTGTAATTGACATGTCCTCGACAAATTTTGCACGGACATGCCCCGGACAGACAAATCGCCGGCAATTTTAAAAGCTTACCGAAAAACTTTTTGAGAAAAGAAAGAGAGTTGAGTCTAAATTGAATGGGAAAAGCAATATTTTTTGGGAAATTATTTTTTTTTTTGAGCTTCCGATTTCAGCGAAAAATTACTTCAGATCTTTTTGAATTCTAACAAATTGAGTTCAGTGAATTCTCCAGAGGAGGAAAAAGTCTTGAAAAACGAATGGCTTTTTTTTTTTGCATCCTAGATTTGAGAAAAACTAGGATGCAAAAATTGCCTCATTTTCTAAGAATTCTTAGAAAATTGCCTAGGAATGGTATTCTGGGATTGAGCCCCTAAAATCTGGGATCCCAGGCAAACTTGAGGTTTTTCCACCCTTGAAATTTTCATGCGAGAGATGTTGGAAGAAGATGAATCCGACTGAAAAAGGTTTTTAAGGATCTTTTGAAAAGTATGATATCAAGAAAATTTTTTCTTTTGAAGCTCTAAAAAGAAGTCCAACATCTCATATGAACGAAAATAATGCTATTTGGAAACAAATTATGAAAATCTCTAAATGTTTTTTTTCACAGGTTGTTTTTCAAGAAAAGCTGAGAGCCGAAAACCCTGCTATTATACCATCTTTCAAGAACAGATGGACCGAGCAAACAAAACTGTTCATCTTCAGCATCTGAGAATGTAGTTTGGGTAATGGTTTCAGGCTGTAGTTTTTTGATAATATGAATTGAGACAGTTCGAGATTTCAATCTTTTCCTTTTGCTGCAATGCTCTGTCTACAAAATTCTAAATATTATGAAAGATCAAAAATAGGAATTCAAACCTTAAAGATTTTCAAAAGTTCCTTTTCTCAGTGAAGGAAACTTTTTGATTGATTGCTTTGTGAGAAAACAATTTCACTTTTGAAGAAAAATTCATGAGGACACCAAAGGACCTTTTTCAAGAAATTAAAGGAGACATAAAATTGAGTTTTTCGAGTCCGGAAGGCCTTTTTGTCTCAAGCCAAATGAACAAAGATTGGCTCTTTGAATTTTTGAAAAGAAATTTTTTCGAGTTTTTGAGGTCTTTGCACCAAATTTTCAATGTAATTTTCCGAAAAAATGGAAAAACGAAAAATCAATAGAATTGATTAAAGACTAGAAGAAAATTGGGAGACTTCTTTATTAATCGAGTTTCTTGGCATTTAAATAGAGGCAAGACTGGGCTATTAAATACACATAAAGTTTTACTTCTATCAGATCACACCAAGTCACCTTGTTCCCCTTGACTCACCAACAATGGAAGGCCCAAAAAAGTATCTATTCAGCCTCAAAACCCCCTCATATCCTTTAGAAAAATCGGTATTCTCGGTGGTTCATTCGATCCTCCCACTCTTGGACATCTTCAAGTTCTTTATTTATTTAATGACTTGCCTAAAAGAACTCTTGGTAGATGGCAGCAGAAGCGATAAACTTGAGACATGTAGACGAAGTCTGGATGGTTCCATGCGGCGATAGACCTGAGCAGAATGTAGAAGCTCCTACAGCAGCAATAGATAGATTCAATATGACGAAATTATTGATTGAAAATTTCTTCCCTCACGACTTCTCTGTAAAAGTAAAGGATTATCCTTCAAAAGGCCATTTAAATAGGAACTGTAGGTGAGTGATATTGAGCTAAAAAATGGAGAGGCAATCCCCACATACAATCTAATGCAAGAATTGAGCGGAGATTCTGCAAATTCGGGTTGCGATTTCTATTTTATAATTGGTTCAGATTTGCTGGAGAGGATGAGAACATGGGAATCTGGAGAGAAACTAGCAGAGGAAATCAAGTTTATTATCTTTATTCGTCAAGGTTATGAGGTGAAAGAAGAGGTTTTGCCTGAAAATCGAATTGTTGTGACGACGACCTTTGTAGCTTCAAGTTCAACAACGACCCGAAATCGGATCATTGCAATGAGAAATCCGAGAAACTCGGATTTTGACCAGCCTGTATTAAAAAGAAGAGTCAGCAGTGATAGAAATCAAAGCTTTTCAAATATGTATGAGTTGGATATTAAAGCGCCATTAAGAACAATTCCTGAAGATGATGATCTTCATGAAGGAGAAAAAAAGATATCAGAAGAGAGAAGGGAATTAGAGGAGTTGTACCTTGGGGTTTATGGAGTGGTTCATCGATCTGTCATTGAGTATATTCTAGAGAAAAAATTGTATTTGATGAATCAAGAAAATCACGAGGAACACGAAGAACATGAAGAACCTTCTACTCCAATTGCTGTGTCTGAGGATACTGGTATTATTGTGAAGAGAAATATTGAAATAAGTGTTGGATATGGCGAATAACTATTGAAGATTATTTTGTTCGTTTTTCAAAAAT
>Ga0182738_1006248_pt1 | contig 12430 bp, 4 predicted proteins | sample eDN5th30CBELigMG_FD_128876 | JGI IMG/M metagenome (GOLD analysis project Ga0182738, IMG submission 128876) | Enriched Miracle-Growth compost microbial communities from Emeryville, California, USA - eDNA 5th pass 30_C BE-Lig MG (version 2)... ...
AGCCAATTATCTGGCTAAATGGATCTTTTCAATCCCCAAAATGAGATGAGTTATTCCTGAGAAAGTAAAGGTATAATCCTTGCGAATTATTTTTACAAATTTCTAATTATTCAATCAATGGCATCTCCCTCCAGCCATATCTCTCTCCCTCTCAGAAACTTCTCGAATCATCATCCTTATTTCTCGGATCCTTGGTTCAGTAGCACCAGTCACATTTAAATTATCTTTTGATAAATCGTTCTTGACTTTGCTTTAATTTTATACTCCGCATCACATCAAATCCTCTTGTATTCGAAACTTTAAAAAATCAATTCCAATTTTATCAATCTTTTCCAAACATGATGGATACAGTCAATCGTTTCGCCCTTTCCGTTTTTGCAAAAAACTGCAGATTTAGTAATAACTTTGAGGCTCTCACAAGACGATTTCAGACATTGTCGCTTGTATACATTACCCTGCTGAGCATGGTTCTCGCATTCATCTTCACAGTTCTCGCGAAAGTAGTCTTGCTAATCCCTCAATATTATCTTGTCTCAGTCTTTTCTTTTCCGCTCCTCTTCATCAACCTTTACCTAATCAGCAAACAAAAACTGGATACTGCTGCTGTTACTTTAATCTTGATCTTTCATTTTACTAATAAAGTCGTTGCGGACTACCTTAATTGTCCTTTATTCGGCATGATGGGCTTTTTACTATATCCATACCTAGTCTCTTTTATCACCTCGTCCTTCAAAGTTATTCTACTGAATCTCACTCTCTGCTTTGTACAACTTTCTTATGATGCCTCTGTGGTTTACCAGATCTTTGATATCACTATCAACGAAGAGCAATCCAGACAAATCCTTTCACTCATCTGGGGCTTTTTCTATGTGTTTATTCACATCTCTTTGATTTCTGTCATACAGAAAATTGTCGACACCAATATTGGCAGAGTCACCCAAGCCAATTTCGAAAGATCAGAAAAACTCAACAAGGAAGTCATCGAAGCTATGGAAGCCAAAGACACTTTTGTTTCAATGGTTTCTCACGAAATCCGAAATCCTCTCAATTCTTTGAAAGGAAGCGTCGATTACCTTGTTCAAGTTGTTAAAGACCAAGAACACTTAAAAATCCTCCGTAGCGCCAATCTCAGCGGAGAAATCCTCTTAAATCTCGTGAATAATGTCCTTGACGCTGCCAAGCTCCGCTCCAACAAAATCGAAATTGCTTGTGTAGAAACAGACTTTGTCAGGTTGATCAACAAACTGCTGATGATCAATGCCGAAGCTCTCCGAGAAAAAGAAATATTTGCCCAAGCTTACATCGATGAAAGCCTTCCAAGGTTATTAATGATAGACCCATCTCGCATGTTGCAGGTTCTTATGAATTTAGTCACAAATGCCGTTAAATTCACACACAGAGGGGGCAAAGTCGACATTTACGTTTCATGGTGTCCTTATCAACAAGAACAAGCTGCTCTTTTGGCTCCTATTGTTGGTGTCGGAGGAAATCTCTACTTGAAAAGAAGAGACATTTCTCCTCATAAAAGACTTGAAAGGTCTCCCAAGAATTCTCTCATCGAAGTAGATGGCCTCTCGCGAATTGAGGAAATGAACCCGCTAGAAACAGAAAGCTTTATAAAAAAATTAAGCTCAGTCTCAGGGTATCAGATCAAACGATCCAAACTCCGTGAAGGTGCGAACCCTGACCTCTCGCCTCAACAAGGGAGAATCGATAATTGGTCCATTCGCAGGACCCAATTCCCCAACCATAAGCTCTTCAATCAAAGGCTGAACAATTCTGGGGCAACAGACTTCTCCAGACAGCTCTCCAATGGTAGAGGTTTTCTCAAAGTTGAAGTTCTAGACACTGGTTGTGGGATTACAGAAAAAGATTTCCCCAAGTTATTTGGCATGTTTGAGCAATCAACTCAGCATGCGAGATCAGTCCAAGGAGGGACTGGCCTGGGGCTTTGGATCTGCAAACAAATCTGCCAAAAAATGAATGGAGATATCGCGGTCCACAGTCAATTCAGAAAAGGGTCCTCCTTTGTCTTTTATATCCCTGTCAATAATGGAGCTTTGAGTGCTCCTGAACTAAAAAGCCCAATTCGCAGTCAGAATAAAATCAAGGCTCTTGTTGTCGATGATTATCAAACAAATCGCTACATGCATAAGCTTCTCCTTGAACAGCAAGGAGTTCACGTCACAACCGCTTCTAATGGTCAGGAAGCCGTTGAAAAATACCAAACTCAGGTCAATAATCCATACAATTTGATTCTAATGGACGTGCATATGCCAATTATGGATGGCTTTACTGCAGCCAAAATCATTCGTGGATGGGAAATAGAAACTAAAAGAAAACCAACTGCCATCTACTTTGTGACCGGCGAATACTTTAACGAAGAAGATGTTTTAATGAGGTTTAGAAGTGTTGGAGGATCTAGTCATGGCATGAGATGCCTTAAAAAACCTCTTGATGGTGATATCCTCAAAAAACTTATCGATGAATTAAGATAACCTGACTCTGTGTTGTAAATAAAATAATATTTAGTATATTACATATTACTCTGAAATGAAAAAAAAAAATTCAATTTAGACATCACTCTGAAAATCTAATTTCTGATATATTTATACAAGATTCGTTTTAAGACAGATTCTTTTAATGGTTTACTGAGATGATCGCACATTCCGATTTCTGTACATAATTGTCTATCGATTTCACTATCATTCGCGGTTAAAGCTACAATGGGAATTTCAGGGATCCTTTTCTCTCTCATTAGGTCTTTTAGAGCTTTAGTTGTTTCATACCCATCCATTACTGGCATTTGACAATCCATCAAAATCAATTTTATAGGAGGCTCTTTCGTATTCTGACAATGTTCGGTGACTTCTTCGATTGCTGCTTGTCCAGAAACAGCACTTTTTACTTTATATCCCAATCCGATAATTAAATGTTCAGCCACAGTCAAATTAAAAGGATAGTCATCCACAATTAAAATATACACATTGATTTGGGTTTTTTTCCTTGGACTCTTTCCAATCTCCAATTCTGATCTAAACAATCCACCCATCTTGCACAAATTATTTGGACTCTCAATATTCATTTGCGTCATATAATTCGTTAGCTTTGTTGGAACCATTTGCTTCTGCTGATTTGCCGCAACCAAGGATGCAATATGCAAACCATGAAGAACCTCAATATTACTTGGAGCAAGCATTGCATAACCTTGCATTCTTTGCTCCAATCCGAGAAATCCTTCAAGGCTTGCGTCCAATGAACTCGGTTCAATTTCTATGCTATCAAAACTATCACTCATTGTAATTTCTGCCAGTTTTTTCTTGATACAAAAAGAAAACGTCGTACCTTCTCCAAACTTGCTTTTGACAAAAATTCCATCATTATTTTCATTAAGCATTCTCACAAGATTGTTTGATATTGTGAGGCCAAGCCCTACACCTTGGCAATTAATGTTTCTATTTGACTGTTCGAGTCTTCCAAACATTTGAAATAGTTTCTTCTGGTCCTCAGCTTTGATACCAATACCAGTATCTTCGACGCTAAATTGGAGTTCATTTGGACTCTTGGCAGCATGAGTTATTGACAATGTTATCCCTCCTTTAAAAGTGAATTTTAGAGCATTTCCAATCAGATTAATCAAGATCTGGCTCAATCTGTTCTTATCAGTAATGATAGAAATTGGAAGGTTTGGAGCCATCTTTAGAGCTAAAAATAAACCTTTCTGCTTGCATTGAAGCTCAAACAAGCAAAAAAGGTCCTTTACAAGCCCAGAGAGACTGACTCTCTCTGGAAATAGCCTCAACTTATTGGATCTAATCTGATTCAAGTCAAGGATTGAGTTGACTAAAGCCATCAATAAGTTTCCGCTGTTCTGACATATTGATAAATAATGTAAAAGTTCTGCGTCTCGAACTCTCTTCATTATAATCTGAATCATTCCAAGCATCCCGTTTAAAGGGGTCCTTAATTCATGTGAGACGGTAGCCAGCACTCTATCTCTATGCGAATCTGCTGCCATTTGAGGAACACTTTGAATCATTATACCAATTGCAGAATTTCCTTCCCACTCTGTTGAAAAGACTTTTGCCGTCAAAAGAGATCCTTCTTCATTCCTTATAGTGCAAGTTTGTCCCGTATGATTTGTTTGAAGAAATGATAATAATGAAACACCACTATCATGTTGGGGAACAACAATTAATTGATTCAATATCCTCATCATATCATCATTCTTAAACATCTCACGAAGGAATTTATTCATAAAGAGGCCCTTCTTAAGGTCAGTTGAGATGACAGCAATGCCTTCAGGAATATCATCCACAAAAGACTTGGCTAATCTCACTCCAGAATTTTTAGAGAAAAAATCATTTTCCAAACTTTTTCTTGCGAAATCCAAATATATTCCAACACAGAAAAGAGCTATTTGGTGAATATAAGATCCTGCTTCATCAGGCTGAACGAGAATAATGTTTCCAAAAAATGCCAAGACCTGAAATAAGGTTTTGAGGCGAAATGTCGGAATATTCTCGGCTAAAAGCCTTTGAGAAAAAGCCATCGCCCAGCCACAATAGTAAGAGCTGGTTAAACTTTCAAAGATAATCAGTTCGCTCTGAAACTTGATGTAAAGGCAAAATATTTGAAGTCCAATGCAACTTCCTATAATCACCATCTCAAAATGACAAACAAGGCCTTTTGTGACTTTCAAACTGATCAAACCAAGGCCAAGTGCGACTGGTAGCTGACTCAAAGCAAGCGAAAAGTTCGTCAAAATTAGAAGATTCTGTAAAGTCTCAAAGCATATCATAAAAAAACAAGTCAACATGAGGACCTATTCCGGGAGATTTTTATTTTTTCGAAAAGGGAATTTTCATTACTTTGATGAGTTTTCGGAAGAGAATGAGCTTGAAAGAACGGTAAGAGTCGTTTGCTGAGGCCTTTAAAGGATCTGGATTCTTGTCTCCCATGGGCCTTGTAAATGAGATTTTAAGATTAATTTTTTTAAGAAATGAATTATATAACTTCTGCATAATATCTGACAAGCATTTTCACATGAATTTATTACTTACCTTGTTGAAATTACCTCGGTGGAAAAGGAGGTTTTGGGAGAAATTTTGCTCATCCCTTGAGATAGTCTCTGAGATTATTCACAACAATAAATTTTAGCTTTCATGTCCTTACTTCTAGCCTTGATTCTGAATTGATTATTTTTTCCGAAAGAAAAATAACTTTCTCAAGAGACTCCTCCAGAAGATCTTTGGAAATACTCGCAGTCTCTCTTAATGCTTTTCAACATCATAAAAATATCCCCTAAAACAATTAAATCTCCTTTTCATCAATTTCCTGAAGGGGAAAAAAAAACTGAAAAAGCTTTTTAAAGTCTTTAAAATCGATATTATTTTAAAAAAAATTTTTCCTCTCTTTGATTCAGAATTTTCCAAAGGTCAGTTTAAATATGTTTTGAAATAGGAGGAAAATGCTTCTCCTTGTCGCTATTTGTAAGAGAACAAATATGAGAAGCAAAGTAAAGACAAAGAGACACTAAAAAATTCTTTTGAGGAAATTTTGTCAGAAAAAAGGAAAAATTGACTTTTTATTCTTTAAGATTTTTAATAATATTTTTCGTCGTGAAAGAAACTTTTCTTCTGAATTTTCCAACAATCTCAAGTCATGAATCTGATTTTCAATATCTTCCTCTCCAATTCCATAACTATTTGGGAAGACAGAAAATGAAAGTTGCCAGATTTTTTTTTTTCATTTTCAGTTGATCGTGATGAATTTGCGAAAAGAAAAATAAAATTTCTCAATTTTTTTTTATTCCAGATTTTATGACACAAAAATGACTTTGTCGAAAAATTGTAAAAAGATTTGGTTTGAGTCTATAAAAGCCTTTTTAATTTCATAATTGGTCTTTTCTTTCTATTTTAAATTCATTTCGGCTTTCTTCTATTTGAGATTAAAGTCGCTTTCTTTCGAGTTCGAAGAGCAAGAAAAAAATGCAGATAATTCACATTGATCTTGAAGGGAAAAAATATCACATATCATATCACATATCACAGAGAGATCGATTTTTTATATCATTAAAGTTGTTTTTTTTTTAACAATTTAGATGTAAAGAAATATTTCAATTGAAGGGTGAGATTTAGATAGATAACTACCCAACAATTTCAATATTTCGTAGTTTTTTAATAGATAGATAGAGAGGGAAAGAAACAATAAATAAAAGACTCGACATCAGGTAAGGGCACACGTTTAAATAGTATCTTGTGCGCTTATCAAAAGCAATCTCTTACATTGAGTTTTTTTATATACACAGTGTGAATCTCTTATGAGCCATTAATCCACCAATAGATTCAATGCCTCATAAACTTCACTCACTTTATCCACATAATATCTCGCATTGGATGGCTTCTTCCCTACTGTACACGTAAACCAATGCACCTTCTATTGGAGATTTAATAAATAAAAAAATTTCTCAATCGCTTACTTCGTCGTCTTTTCCGTCCCTGAGCATTTTACCAAGCCGACTAAACATTTCTTCGTCTTTTCTTGTTCCGCCTAAGCAAAATACAAAATCAGGGTATTTTCCTTTTATTAATCTTTCTCTATTTAATATCAATTCTGATGCCACTCCCTAATATAGAGTTATATTAAACACAATCTCTCATCTCAATATACCTTGTTTACGCCTGCAGCTTTGACTTCGACAGTATTTTTGCCACGGATAACTTCGAGATTTTGAACATGAGTTAACACAGTAGCGAGATGACTTGCAAGCTCAATTTCTTGGACTTTGACGATTTCATTATCCACATCTTTATAATCCCACAAAATCGAACTTTCTTTCACTTCAACTTTGACACCACCAATTCTTACAGCATAATTCTGCATTATTCTCTGGACAATTCCTTTCCAAGACCAATCGCACTCATACATGTTGTACCAATTTGTCTCATAAGACATCTTGTAAAAGAACCCGTTTTCGGCCAATAAAGACACGTTTGGCACTTCTTCAAATATCCCGGCCAAAGTATCGACCTTCTTTTCAGAAATCACAAAGAATTCAACACTGGGATCCATACAAAGACGCTTGATCACCTCAATTCCCTCTGTTGGCACGTTCACAGGCCCAGCAACTTCGGTATTCCCACTCAGAACTTGCTCCAAAATCAAAGTGTCTTCATAGCTGCAAATAATCACCTTTCTGTGGGCTTGTTTGAAGGCTTCCTTCAGGTCATGTGGGTTCAAGGAACGGAAAGCGCCTTTTACGGAAATGACTTTCATTTCGTTATTCTCTTCAATCAACATCAAATTCAGTTTATTCTTTATTGTCTGAGCACGCTTCATATCAGTAAATAATTCATAATATTGGTCCCATGCTGTATATCTGCCTGCCAAAGTCTGATCTGAGCTCATCAATGACTTGAGACGATTTTTGTCCAGACTCAAAATCTTTGTTATGGCCTCAGAAATCTTGGTTTTGCTAAAGGGATTCACTGTCATAGGAAGACTAAATTGTCTTGAACCTCCTGAAAAATCACTCAATAAAATGCCGCCCTGACTGCGCTCATTTTTTACCAAGAGATATTCAAAAACTTTGAGATCGTTTTCAATATAAGGTGAAAAAGAGATCAAAAGAGAAGCAAGTTCAAGGAGAGCAAACTTCTCAAGGCTGCTCAAATCTTCTTCGATTAATTCAATACTTGAATTTGCCAAAGCTTGATTTATGCTCATTATTTGTTGCTTTATAGTGTTACAATAGCTGAGTTTTTCGGGAGTTTGACTATCCAAAAGGTAAAAGTCTTCATTATAAACAATCGCCAAATGGTAACTCTTGTCTGTTTGATTGCTTTCAGCGAGCGCCTTGAAAGCAGCTAATAAATTCTCGACTGCTTCTTGTCTCTTCAAATAGCAAAATCCAACAAGCAAATTCTTTCCATTGTATTTTTCAGCCAATTTCTCCTTCACTTTCACAAATTCATTACTTCCCTTCATAAATCCAATCCCTTGAACGTCCACGCAAGGTTGAATCGTTCTCAAATAAATTTTTCTTCCGCCTCTCAATACATACATGTGGCCGCCTCTTTCAGTTAGCAACTGAGTTCCAGCAGCTTGAGCAGAAAATCTTGTAAAATTCTTCAAGTGTTCATTTGAACTGAAGCATAACAGATCGCTGCATAATAAAGAGTCTGCCAATTCTCTTCTGTTATAAAAAGCTTTCACGGTTTCTAAGCTTGGGAAGGGGGTGTCAAATATGTAAACTACAGTGAGTTTTACATTCTTCTGAGCAATAAACCGAGGGACCATCATCAAATGGTAGTCTTGCACCAAAATTAAAGTATTCAAACTACCAGTATGTTCAAGAACTTTGGAGGCAAAAATCTGGTTCACTTTGTTAAAAACATCAATGTAGTCTTCTTGTAAGGGGATCATGTCTGGGGTCAGATTTGCAAAAAATGCGTTATGCAAAAATTTATTGCAATACCCATACAAAAACGACTGCACCAGTTCCTCCTCAAGGAACATAGGAATACAACTGTATTCCTTATACAAGAAAGTTGCCAGCTCTTCCCTGTACTTTTCCTCGACAAAAGTCCCGATCCATCCGATCCACACCAAGCCCTTTGCCTTCTCATGTCTAAATTTATAAATCGTGTTCAGATGTGAATCGGTATCTTCAGTCACCCTCCATTGTTTTGACACAGGCCCTTCATTAGGGTTCATCAGGCTCACAGTAATAGGCAATTTAAAGCATGTCACCAAAACAGTCTCATTCGACCCAAAACTGACCAACTCGTTCTCCAATTCATACACCAAAAGGTCTTCTCTGCTTTCGCTGTTTATTAAAGAGGTCGCCTGGTGCTTTGACATCCCTTTCTCGTTCCTGTGTTTCTGGTACAAAACACTGAAAATATCAGGTCTTTCATCATTCAAGGCCTGAAGGGTTGTCTCAAGATCGCTGACTTCGTGAGGATTCAGAGTCTTTTTTCTTGGAGCAGGTGATAATCGACGGTTCATCATCTGTCTTTCGAGTTTCGCAGGCTCGTGGTGGTGATGCATTTCCTTGGAGTTTTGGTTATTGTTTTGAGGAAAGTCCATCTCGGTTTTGACACCCTCTGTATCTTGAGTTTGCTCTTCATTGTGGAAATAAAGACCTGGATTATTGAAATATCGAGGTGAAGTAAAATCTTCAGAAGATATCTTGTCCATTGATGATTCATCCCATGATTCCGATGTCTATTAGAACATTATTGGCAATTCTAAACTCTTCCTTACGAATGAATTTTGAGCGTTGTCGAAGGGATTAAAAAATTGTTTAGTTTTCTTCACCCTTTTATAATCATCAAGATCTAAAATAATGAAATTACAAAATTCTCTTCTTCCCAAATATTCTTACTTTCGAGGGACTGACTGGACACGAATTTTTTCAAGATTGTCTCGTTGATGTTCAAGTCAGCCTCGCAAGATTGGAGCATCACAGAGTGGTACCTTGCTCGATAATATCTATTCTCTGACAATGTTTCCCATCTTTTCAGATGATTATCAGAAAACACAGCAAGCTTAAATTCCAGTTTGGCACCTAGATATTCTCATTAGACTTGATACCCAGCTCCAAAATACCGATGGGAACTTTGATTGGAACAGGCGATTCCCAATATGGGTAGATTTCGGGGTTGGTTGTCAGGATCAGACCAAAGGAAGGACGCCAAGCGCCCAGTTGGTCGATATTGCCCAAAAGACGCAAAGAGTCGTTGAATTCTGTGTGAAACTTGAACCGAAAATGAATACTGCAGTACGTCATGACTGGTAACAAAAAAAATAAAAAAAGCTACGACTTTATTAGAGCTAAAGAATTTTAATTGTTGCATGTGATGAGTTTAAATGACGCAAATAGCAACAAAACAAAGAAAACTGAAATCAAAAATAATTTATCGACGTAGCTTTAATTATACATTCGAAAAATTCCTAACCTGGGATGCGTCAGAAAAGCCTTCAGCTTCTTAAAGATTTCGGGCCTGGTCAACTAGTCAATTTGAGAATTTGGTTTGTGCAACTCAAGCTAGAGATTAATTTCGGGCAAATATTTGATAATCAATTAAAGTGCGAATAAACCAGTCAGCCAAAATGGTCATCAAGAAAATCTAGAAACAATTTCAATACTATCAATGACATCTTTAAACGAGAAGAAAGCCACTTTTTCATTAGAAGAAAAGATCGGTTTGCGCGATTCGAAGAAAGAAAATGTACACTAGCACTTACTCGGTTTATGAATGGAACTAAAAAAGAAACGTGGCTATTTCATTAAGGTATAAAAATTAACAGTATAATCGACTGATGTCTAAAGGGAAGAAAAAATGAAGAATTCGAGAGAAAGAAATTAAACTTTTCCTTAAAATTTTTACACTTGCCCTTTAATGAATATAGTTAAAAATATCCAGTCCAAACTAAAGTTAATTAATTCCTTTAATCTATTCAAGCAAAAGCTATCTAAATTTTTCGGTCAAGCGCGCCTCAGCCAATTAGCTTTGATTTCAACCAATCGTCGAAATCGCGGAAACTAATCATCGAATGTCTCTTCCTCTAATTGCTCTAACTCGTCCACCATCATACTTGTACTGACCCTTTTCCATCTATCACTTGTTTTCTTTCATACTCTAGAGAGTAATCTTTTTTCTTAAACATTGAAACATCTCATTTCTCAATAAATGTGTTGATTTCAACACCCTGAAAATCCTCATGATCTGCTGAGTCATTTTTAAAACATCTTTTTTTCATAATGGACTATGATAATCTTTATAAAAAACTCTACATGATATGGGAATACTGGAGAAGATAATTTTGGCGGTGCTACTGATGCGGAAGGACTTTATACTCAATAAATAATTATCCTTTTGGAGCTTAAAATGATTTCTTCATTTCAGTCAAATCAAATCAAAAGCTACTATAGCCCATTATTGTTGAAATTTTAAGCTTAATCTTTGCCGCCTACAAAATTATTGCATTTTTGAATATCTGTCTTTCTAAAATTCAACTTCTTTTTTCGCTTAGACACGCATTTGATTTCTGAAAAGTCTTTTATGCTTCAATTAATTCATCAAGTAGTCTTTCGCGTGAAATCTTCTTTCAACTCTCTTGTTTGGCTGAATTTAGGATTTTCAGATTGCTTTTGGGGTTTTTGTCAGTCGAATTAATAGATTTTGAGGGGAGAAGAACGTCCTAAAACTGAAATGATCACTGCGAGCCTTTTTGAAGCAATTTTCTATTTTGGTTCAAGTAAATTAGAATTAAAAATTATTGCTTAGAAAAGGACTTTGGGATTATTCCAATCAAAGAAATTTTCTCTCTCTGACAAAAAATTAAACCTCAAAAGTTTAAAACAAATAACCGATCGTCCATCTGATCCAAATGAGATTTTCTCAAGATACTCGAATTTGAATTGGTCTCTTTCTTGAATTCCTTTGTTAAGCTCATTGCTTGCTTCGAGAAAAAATCTCTAAAAAGCTATTCAGCAAAAAAGCTTTTTCATCAAAATTAATATTGTTTTGACAGAATCGTGACATAATCTTCAAAAAAAAACAATTGTAGAAAGTAATCAAGTTGAAGAATCAATACAAGGTCTGGAAAATTTATATTTTTTGGCAAGAGAGAATCACAGCAATTATAAATATTATCTCTTTTTCAGCAAATTTAAAATTAAACCCTTTCAACTAATTTAGTGAAACTCTTCAAGAATGAACGAAGTGACTATAGAATAAGAAAAGGTCATATCAAAAGAAAATTTTTCAAATCTTATTCTTCATCAGATCGATTCTTGATTTCCACTTCCAAACAAGATTTTTTCTGTTAAAGTAAATGAAATCAGGAAACTGAGTTTTCGTTCTCACCATTTGAGCCAAGTCTACAAAAAGGGAATCTTTAAATTTGAGATTTGGCCTTTGTTCATTTGATTGTGACTCAAATGATTTTTTTTACTTGAATTCTTTGAGAGAAAAATATTTTCTTAATAAAACTGATTCATCTAATTTTTTACTAAAAGTTTCTTCCCTGGCAATCAAAATTATCGGAAGCTGGCTTCTCAGAAGTCTCTGGAATTGAAAGAAATCTAGTTAATTTCAAAACTCCATGTTGATTGACTGTCTTCATAATTCCAAGAAAAAAAGATTATATGGGTCATGTTTTTCTAAATCATGTCAGGGGTGATCCAAGCCTCCCTTCAAGCCTGAGGTGCGTGTGTGTCATTCTAAATCATGTCAGAGGGCCTGGCTTTTTCCTTGCGAGCCGTGACATGTTTTAGGAAAATATACCTTCTTTCAATACAAGGAAACACCATTATTGGCTTTGCTTTTTCAAAGGATTATTTTTGAAGAACAATCAATTTAACCGTACGATTTTTCATTTCCATTTTATCAAAAACGAAAGTTACTTTCCAAAATCA
>Ga0182738_1006250_pt1 | contig 12425 bp, 14 predicted proteins | sample eDN5th30CBELigMG_FD_128876 | JGI IMG/M metagenome (GOLD analysis project Ga0182738, IMG submission 128876) | Enriched Miracle-Growth compost microbial communities from Emeryville, California, USA - eDNA 5th pass 30_C BE-Lig MG (version 2)... ...
CGCTGATGGTGATCGGCGGCAGTTCTTTGCGGGTCATCGTCGTGGTCTCTGTCGTCATGGTCTTGTGCCTTTCGGTGGAAATCCCCTTCTGGAGTCTGTTGGTCTGGGGTGAGCGTACCTCCGAAACCGGTGCGGAGCACCTTCGGACAGCACGCAGGTTCGCGGTGATGGAGGAAAGAGGAACGAAAAACGGCCCCGGGCCGACGACAAAAGTCGCCCGGGCTACCTGCCTGCTTGCAGGTGTCCCGCGCGCGAAAAGCGGCGAAGCTGATGGCCGAGCGATCCGTTCATAACGACCGAATGTAGGGCCGAAGTCCCCGAAGTCAATGCGGCGGGTCGCTTCCCTTTGCCGCGCCGTTTGCAACACAGCCCCCCGCACCCTACATCTTGAGGCGTTACCGGGGGATCAAACCGCAAATCGTCTCAATAGGTTTCCCAAATATGTCTTCCAACGAAATGCCGAGCTGGCACGGCACCACGATCCTGACCGTCCGCAAGAACGGCACCGTGGCGATCGGCGGCGACGGCCAGGTGTCGATCGGCCAGACCGTCATCAAGGCGAACGCCAAGAAGGTCCGCCGGCTCGGGAAAGGCGACGTGATCGGCGGCTTCGCCGGCGCCACCGCCGACGCCTTCACGCTGTTCGAGCGGCTCGAATCCAAGCTCGAGCAATATCCCGGCCAGTTGACCCGCGCCGCGGTCGAGCTGGCGAAAGACTGGCGGACCGACCGCTATCTGCGCCGGCTCGAAGCCATGATGATCGTCGCCGACAAGGACGTCTCGCTGGTGCTGACCGGCACCGGCGACGTGCTGGAACCCGAAAGCGGCGTGATGGGCATCGGCTCCGGCGGCAACTACGCGCTCGCAGCCGCCCGGGCCCTGATGGACAGCGACTTGACCGCCGAGCAGATCGCCCGCAAGGCGATGGCGATCGCCGCCGACATCTGCGTCTACACCAACACCAGTGTCACGCTCGAGCAGCTCGACGCAGCCTAGGGCGGACAGGAAACCTCATGACCAATTTCTCTCCCCGCGAGATCGTCTCCGAGCTCGACCGCTACATCATCGGCCAGAACGACGCCAAGCGCGCCGTCGCCATCGCGCTGCGCAACCGCTGGCGCCGCCAGCAGCTGGAAGGCCAGATGCGCGAGGAGGTTCTGCCGAAGAACATCCTGATGATCGGGCCGACCGGCGTCGGCAAGACGGAAATCTCGCGCCGCCTGGCGAGGCTCGCCGGCGCGCCCTTCCTCAAGGTCGAGGCGACCAAGTTCACCGAAGTCGGCTATGTCGGCCGCGACGTCGAGCAGATCATCCGCGACCTGGTCGAGATCGGCATCGGCCTGACCCGCGAGAAGAAGCGCAAGGATGTCGAGGCCAGGGCGCATCTCTCGGCCGAGGAACGCGTGCTGAACGCGCTCGTCGGTGAATCCGCCAGCCCCGCGACGCGCGAAAGCTTCCGCAAGAAGCTGCGCGCCAACGAGCTGGACGACAAGGAAATCGAGATCCAGGTGCGCGATCAGTCGGGCGGCATGCCGCAATTCGACGTTCCCGGCATGCCCGGCGCCTCGATCGGCGTGATGAACATCGGCGACATGCTCGGCAAGGCCTTTGGCGGCAAGACCAAGACGCGGCGCGTCACGGTCAAGGACAGCTACAAGGTGCTGATCGACGAGGAATCCGACAAGCTTCTCGACGACGATGCGCTGACGGCCGAGGCGATCCGTGTCGTCGAGAATGACGGTATCGTCTTCCTGGACGAGATCGACAAGATCTGCGCCCGCGAAGGCCGCTCCGGCGACGTGTCCCGCGAGGGCGTGCAGCGCGACCTGCTGCCGCTGATCGAGGGCACGACGGTGGCGACCAAATACGGGCCGGTGAAGACGGACCATATCCTGTTCATCGCGTCCGGCGCCTTCCACATCGCCAAGCCGTCGGACCTGCTGCCGGAATTGCAGGGCCGCCTGCCGATCCGCGTCGAGCTCCAGGCCCTGACCCAGTCCGATTTCCGCCAGATCCTGACGGAGCCGGAATCGAGCCTGATCAAGCAGTATGTCGCGCTGATGCAGACGGAAGGCGTCAACCTCGTCATCGCCGAGGACGGCATCGACGCGATCGCCCGCATCGCCGTCGAGGTCAACAGCTCGGTCGAGAACATCGGCGCGCGCCGGCTCCAGACGGTGATGGAGCGTATCCTCGACGACATCAGCTTCGCGGCTCCCGATCGCTCCGGCGAGACGGTGACCATCGACGCCGCCTATATCGAGGCGCATATCGGCGATCTCTCGCGCAACATCGACCTGTCGCGCTACATCCTCTGATCGCCCTGCCCTGACAGGCCTGTCCGGCCCCCCGACTTGACCGTCGGCGGGGCCGGCTTGCCATCGAGGGGCTTTCTCCGGCCAGTGTGGCAGGGAAGCCGTTTTCGAGCCCGGTTTTCCGATGCTATAAGGCGCGGATCGGCCGATCCGTGACGGGGTGCGGTCATTCGATCGACCGAGCGACGGATCCCCCATGCGTCTCCTGCGCAGTGCCCTGCTTGCTTCCATCGTCGTTGCGACGATCCTGCCCGCCTGGGCGCTCGTCGCCGTGCCGCCGGGCAACCGTTCGAAGGAACAGCCGGCGATCGACATGAGCTCGATCAAGCGCTCCGGCGAAACCCGCGAGAGCTTCGAGGCCAAGTACAATCGCATCTATGCGCTGCTGAAGCGCGACAAGAGCCTGATGCGGTCGATCAAGCGCGCCGCGGCTACCTATGGCGTCGACCCGGTGCACCTGATCGGCGCCATTGTCGGCGAGCACACCTATAATGTCGGCGGCCTCGACAGCGCCCAGTCCTATTACGTCAAGGCGCTGGCCTATCTCGGCACCACCGACCTCGCCTTCGGATACCAGGGCGAATCCGTCACCCAGTTCGTATCGCGGCCGCAGTTCCACGCCTGTGACGGGCTCAAATCCGCCTATGACCTGTGGACCTGCCGCGAAGACGTCTGGGACAAGGACTTCCGCGGCAAGAAGGTCGACGGCAAGTCGTTCCCGCGCGACCGCTTCTCGAAGATCTTCTTCCAGCCGCTCTATGCCGGCCAGACTTTCGGCCTGGGCCAGATCAATCCGCTGACCGCGCTGACGGTGACCGACATCGTGCACCGCAAGAGCGGCCTGCCGCTGCTGGACGCCGAGCGCGCGCCGCAGCTCTACCAGGCGATCATGGATCCCAACATGTCGCTCGACTACATGGCGGCGATCATCCGCCTGTCGATCGATGTCTATCGCGACACGGCCGGCGTCGACATTTCCAACAATCCCGGCATCACCGCGACGCTCTACAATGTCGGCGACGTCAAGGTGCGGGCCCGCGTGCTCGCCGCCGAGCGCAAGCGCAACAGGAACGCCATGCCGCAGGAAAACTACTATGGCTGGCTGGTGAACGACCGGATCGACGATCTGCGCAAACTGCTCTGACGGGCGCTCAGGCGCCGTCGACATGATCGCGCGCCGCCGCGTCGCGAACCGCTTTCTTCAGATCCCTCAGGGATTTGGCGCTCAGGCCGCCGATCTTCGCCGCCAGCAGATGCGCCAGCTCGGTCGCCGCCGGATCGAGGCCGGCCGTGTCGACGGTGACGCGCGGATGCGAGGTTTCGGCCAGCCGCTGCAGTTCCTCGGCCTCGTCCCAGATCACGTTGAAATAGGCAATGATGCGCTGGACCATGAACCAGCTCGGACTGCCGCGCCGGCCGTGCTCCAGAGCCGAGAGATAGGAACTGGAAACGCCCAGAGCCTCGGCCATCGTCTTCAGCGAAAGGCCGCGCTCGTCGCGCATGGCGCGCAAACGCTGGCCGAACGGCGTCACGCCCCGCCCGCCTTGTGCGCGGTCCGCTTCTTGCGGATCCGGACATAGAGCGCGCCGCCACCGCCATGGCTGCGATGCGCTTCCTCGAAACCGATGACGATGTTGCGCAGGCCCGGCTCCGCCAGCCATTGCGGCACGCGACGGCGCAGGATGCCGCGCTCGTTCATGCCAAACGGGTCGTCGCCGCCGACCTTGCCCTTGCCGGTAATCACGATCACCAGCTTGGAACCGCGCGACTGGGCGTCATGCAGGAAGCCCCGCAGCCGGTCGTGCGCGTCCAGCTGGGTGAGCCCGTGCAGATCGATGCGGCCGTCGATCTCGATGGTGCCGCGCGCGACACGGGTCAGCGTGCGGCGCTCGATCGGGTGCAGCGGCGGAGGCGGAGGCGGCACGGCCTTGCCCAGCTTGCCGGCCTTGGCAGGCGTGCCCGTCCCTTTGGCCACCGCCGAGACGGCGACCGGCGTCTCGGCCGCCGGAGACGGCGGAGGCGGGACGGTGTCTTCCGGCCGCAGGGGCGCTACGGTGCGAGCGACGGTGGCCCAGAGCGTCCGTTCCTCGCCGGAAAGGCTTCGCTTGCGGCGCGTCATGGAGCGCTCCGCGGCGCCAGGACGACAAAGCCGCCGGCAGCCTGCATGCGCCCCGCGATCCGGCCGGCTTCATCGCCCGAGCCGAAGAAGATATCCCCCCGCGCCGGACCGAGAATGGCCGAGCCGGTATCCTGCGCCATCATCAGGCGACGGAAGGCGCCGCCCCCCTCGGCCTGCGGCAGCACGGTGTCGATCCAGACCGGCGCGTGAAACGTGTGCAGCGTGCGGTCGACGGCAAGGCTGCGCCCGGCCGTCAGCGGCACCTTGGCGGCGGCGATCGGACCCAGCGCCGGATCCTGCACCGCCGCTTCGCGGAAGAAGATGTAGGAGCGGTTCTGCCAGATCACCTCGGAGGCCTCCTCCGGGTGGTCGGCGAGCCAGGCGCGGATCGACTGCATGCTGACGCCGCCCTTGGGCAGCGCCTGCCGATCGAGCAGGACCTTGCCGACCGACGTATAGGCGTGGCCCGACTTCGCGGCATAGGTGACGCGCAGCATTTCGCCATCCGGCAGGCGCAGGCGCGCGGCACCCTGGATGTGAACGAACAGCGCGTCGACGCGATCGGCGAGAAAAGCGAGTTCCAGCCCGCGCCCGTCCAGCGCGCCGCGCTCGATCTCGCCACGATCGAAGAACGGTTCGAATCCGCCTTCCGTCCGGCGCGCAAAACGCATGCCGGGCTCGAGGCCGGGTGGCGGATCGTGCTCGTCGACCTCGACCAGTTCGGCCGGCGGCGCCAAAAGCGGCGCGGTAAAGCCGTCGGTCCGCGTCCGCGACGCGGCGACTTCCGGCTCGTAGAAGCCGGTGAAAAAGCCGCGCGCAGGCTCGGCGACGACCTTCATCGGCTGGAAATGCGTCTCGAAGAATGCCCTGGCTTCGTCGCGGCCGAGCTCGGCCGGCATGGCGGCGGCGATCCGGGCGATGCGGGCGAGGGCGGCCCCGTCAATACCGAGGGCCCGGGTCTTGGGCTCGTGCTCGGCAGCGTAGACGGCGCTCAGACGATAGGCGCGCCAGGCCTCGGCATGATCATCGTCATGCCAGCCATCAAGCGCGCCAAACGGCACGGACACAGGCCGGGCGTTTCCATCCGTCGACACGAGCGATTTTCCCGGTCATTCAACGGTTTCGGTGGCGACGAGCAACCAGTTCGGATCGCGGGAGGAGACATCGCGCGCAAAGGTCCAGATGTCCGTGACATCGGCGATATGCACGGGATCGCCGTCGACGATCTCGCCGGCCTTGTCGCGCGTCGCCGAGATCAGCTTGGAGACGAACTTGACCGAGACCTGGGCATTGCCGCCCTTCAGGGCCGCATCGACCATCTCGACCTTCTCGAAGCCGACGAAGTTGAACTCGACCGTCTCGCCGCGCGATTCGCGCTCGCTGATGGCGCTGGAGAACCCGTCGAACACTTCACGGCCGAGCAGCGGCTTCAGGGCCTTCTGGTCGCCCTTGGCGAAGGACGTGACAATCATCTCGTAGGCCGTGCGGGCACCATCGATGAACTGCTGCGGGTCAAAGCTGCGATCGGCGGCCATGATCTGGCCGACCGCGGCGGCGAGCGGCGTGCCCGGGGTCGCGACCGCCGAGATGCGGTGATCGACGTCCTGCGCGGCGATCGTCGCGGCCGAGACATCTTCGCTGGGGCGACGGGGCAGAGTGACGACCTTGCCATCATTCGCCGCTTCCGGCTCCTCCACCTTGCGGCGCGTGAACGGATCAAAGGGGGGACGTTCGCTGCCGGTACGCTGACCAAGAACCCCGCGCAGCTTGAAGAAGATCACCACCGCGAGGACGAGGAAGATCAGCGTATAGATATCGACGAAGCCGTTCATGCCGAAGGCGTCCTGTCCTATTCTGGGGTGTCCATGAAGCCGATTGCGCACGTTCGAGCGATCATAGACCCAATGTGGTAATCGTTGGGCGTCGATCCAAGTCCGTCAAGGACACAATGCCAGGCGTGGCGCGCGCATGTCTCCGACGAGCTTGGTCCAGCCGCTTGTATCACCGAGACGGAAGTGTTAGCGAGCCCACTTGTTAAGATCAGGCCATTCGGCCGATTGTTCCAGGGGAGCCGCCTTCATGGCCGATGACAACGAAAACGGCGCGGGCCAGCTCGCCCAGCCGAACCTTTCGATCCTGTTGCAATATGTGAAGGATCTGTCCTTCGAAAACCCGGGCGCCCCGCGCTCGCTGGGTCCGCGTCGCGCCGCGCCGCAGATCAACATCGGCATCAATGTCGGCGCCAATCCGCTGGAAGGCGACGACTACGAGATCGAGCTGCGTCTCGAAGGCCGCGCGACGGACGGCGACCAGACCCTGTTCGTCGCCGAGCTGGTCTATGCCGGCGTCTTCCGCGTCTCCAACGTGCCGCAGGAAAACCTGGCGCCGATCCTGATGATCGAATGCCCGCGCCTGCTGTTCCCCTTCGCGCGTCAGATCCTGGCCGACATGACCCGCAATGGCGGCTTCCCGCCGCTGCTGGTCGATCCCGTCGATTTTACCCAGCTCTACCGTCAGCGCCTGATGGAAATGGCCGCCGCCCAGCAGGGTTCGCGTCCGAGCTGATCGCATCCGCGACCGCTTGCCTGAAAAAAGCTCCTGAACCGCCGGTTCAGGAGCTTTTTTATTGGTGCGACGACTCGAGCCGCATTCAGGCCGGTTCTGACTCCTGCGGCAGATAGGCGTTCCAGAGCGCGCTCTCGCCCATCTTGCCGATGAAGGCGCGATGCGCGGCCTGCTCTTCCGGCGTGACGCGGAACAGGCGCGGCACCGGACGCTGCTGCGGCGGCGCCACGATGATCAAGCCGCCATCGTCATTGACCTCGGCGACCGCATCGGGAACCAGCACCAGATCCGGCTGCCGCCCGCCGATCAGTTCGAGATAGACATCGGCCAGCAGCACGGAGTCGATGAGACCACCATGCACGGTGCGCGAGCTGGTATCGACGCCGTAGCGCGAGCAGAGCGCGTCGAGCGTATTGGCGGCTTTGGGATGCTTGCGCCGCGCCAGGGCGAGCGTATCGATCACCCGGTCGGGCGGGATCGGTGGCTTGCCGAGGCGGGCAAACTCGGCGTTCAGGAAGCCGATGTCGAAATTGGCATTATGGGCGATCAGGGTCGCGTCGCCGATGAAATCGATGAATTCGTCGACGACGGCGCTGAACAGCGGCTTGTCGGCGAGAAACTCGGTCGACAGCCCGTGCACGCGAAACGCCTCGTCCGGCATCGAGCGTTCGGGATTGATGTAGACGTGATAATGGCGACCGGTCGGCAGATGGTTTAACAGTTCGACCGCGCCGATTTCCACCAGCCGGTCGCCCTTGAGCGGCTCAAGTCCGGTCGTTTCCGTATCGAAGACGATTTCGCGCAAAGATCTGCTCCCGTTCGTTCCGCTTCTATCGCGGCGCGGGCCGGCGGCGCAAGAATTACACCACCGGCGACGTCAGGTGGCGGCCTTCGCCGCCAACGCCCGCACGATGTCGGCCACGGCATGCGCCGCCGCTTGCTTGCTGCCGCCGGTATCGACGATGAAATGCGCCCGCCGCCGCTTTTCCGCGTCCGGCATCTGCCGCGCCAAGATCGCCTCGAGCCGCGTCGGCGTCATGCCGGGACGCTCCAGCACCCGCGCTGCCTGGATCTCGGCCGGGGCGCTGGCGACGACGACCACGTCGACGCGCCGTTCGGCCCCGGTTTCGAGCAGAAGCGGCACGTCGACGACGAACATCGCGCGCCCCTCGCGCCGCGCCGCTTCCATCCGCTCCGCCTCGACGGCCTGCACCATCGGATGCACGATCGCCTCCAGCGCCGCGAGACCGGTCGGATCGGCCGCTAGCAAGGCGGAGAGCCGACCGCGGTCGACCACGTCGTCGAGGATCGCATCGGGAAACCGCTCGGCCACCCGCGGCACGGCGGCCCCGCGATAGAGCGCATGCACGACGGCGTCGGCATCATGCAGGACCGCGCCATGCGCGGCGAACAGTCGGGCGGTTGTCGACTTGCCCATGCCGATCGAGCCGGTGACGCCGATGACGATCACGCCGCCGCACCCGTTTCCGTAATGCCCATGTCGGCCAGGATCAGGCGGCGCAGTTCGGCCGTGACGACCGGCCGGCGGCCGAACCAGCGTTCAAAGCCCGGAACCGCCTGGTGCAGCAGCATGCCGAGCCCGTCGACCGTCCGCAGTCCGCGCGACCGCGCCGCCTTCAGCAGCGGCGTTTCGAGCGGGATGTATACGATATCGGTGACGAGCAGGTCATCGCGCGCCGTCGCGAGGTCGATGGTCAGCGGCGGCTGGCCTTCCATGCCGAGCGAGGTGGTGTTCACCAGCAATCCCGCTTGCGGCAGCAGGGCAGGGAGGTCGTCCCAGCCGGCCGGCCGAATATCGGGACCGAAACGCTCGGCCATCGCCTCGGCGCGGTCGCGGGTGCGGTTGACGACATGGATCGGCGCAAAGCCCCGTGCCTGCAGGGCCCAGATCACGGCCCTCGCGGCGCCGCCCGCCCCCAGCACGATCGCCGCGCCCGGATTGGCGTCGAAGCCCGGCGCCCACTGATCCAGATTGGCAATGAAGCCCTCGGCGTCGGTGTTGGAGCCCATCAACCGGCCGCCTTCGAGCCAGACCGTGTTCACCGCGCCCAACGCGGTGGCGACGGCATCGGCATGCGCGACCGAAGCAAAGGCCACTTCCTTGTGCGGGACGGTGACGTTGCAACCGATGAAGGGTCCGCCGGCGAAATTCGCGAAAAAATCCGCGGCATGCTCCGGCTCGACGGGATGGCGCACATAATCACCGGTCAGGCCAAGCTCCGAGATCCAGTGGCGATGGATGATCGGCGAACGCGAATGCTTGACCGGCCAGCCAATGACGCAGGCGGTGGGCACAGCGGAAACCTGGAGCGAAGAAGGGGTCATGGCGCCTCGTCAGGACGGAAGGACGCCGCGCTGGCGCAGGATTTCGAGAAGCGGCAGCAGCGGCAGGCCGAGAATGCTGAAATAATCGCCCTCGATAACCGAGAACAACTGGATTCCGACGCCTTCCAGCAGATAAGCGCCAACGGACCACAGTGCCGAGTCTCCGGCCGCGTCGAGATAGCGTTCGATGTCTTCGTCATCGAGCGGCCGCATGGTCAGGCTGGCCGTGGTGACGAGTTCCCAGACAATCTCGCCTGCCTCCGCCAGTACGACCGCTGTCCGCAGCCGGTGCGTCTTGCCGGCCAGCCGGGCAATCTGGCGCGCGGCGTCGGCGCGATCGGCCGGCTTGACGAAACGCTCGCCATCGAGATCGAGAACCTGGTCGCCGCCCAGCACGAGCGCGCCGGGGCCATCGATCGCCAAAGCCTTGGCACGCGCAAGGGCCAGTGCGATCTCCGCCGGCGATGCCCCGGCCGCCAGCAACGGCGTTTCCAGCGCGCGTTCATCGACTTGAGGCGAAATCGCCTCGAAATCGATGCCGGCATTGCGAAGCAGAGCGATGCGGGTCGAACTGGTTGAAGCGAGAATCAGCCTCATAGGATCGAGCCGTCCCTGGCGAGCGCGTCCTTGGCGCCGCCGGCCTGCTTGTTTCGCAGCGCCAGAATGGCGGCGGCGGTCTCCTCGATCGAGCGACGGGTCACATCGATGACGGGCCAGCCATTGCGCGCGCAGATCTTGCGCGTCGAGGCGATCTCGTTGGCCACCGCGGCGCGATCCACATAAGGATCGTCCTCGCCGAAGCTCGCATTGGAAAGAACGCGGTTCTCGCGCATCTGCACGATCCGGTCCGGCGTGGCGACAAGCGCGACGATCAACGGCTTCGTCGCTGCTTCCAACTCGGCCGGCAGGCCGATACCCGGTACGATCGGAATATTGGCGGTGCGCACGCCACGATTGGCAAGATAGATGCTGGTCGGCGTCTTCGAGGTCCGGCTGACGCCGATGATCACGATCTCGGCAAGATCGAGATCCTCCGGCAACTGGCCATCATCATGCATCATGGTGAATGTCAGCGCTTCGATCCGCCGGAAATAATCGCCGTCCAGGGAATGCTGCGCGCCGACCCGAGCCTGGCTGGGGGCGCCGAGATAGGACTGGAACACCTGAAGCACGGGATCGAGTACGGAGAAACACGGCACGCCGATGTCGCGGCAGCCCTGCTCCAGCATCATGGCCATCGATCGGTCGACCAGCGTGAACAGGACGATGCCGGGCTCCTGGCCAATTTCAGCGACCAGCCTCTCGATCTGCTTGGGCGCGCGGACCATGGAATGCATGTGCTCGATCACTTCGACGCTCGGATACTGGGCGGAAGCTGCGCGGCCCACGGTCAGAAGCGTCTCGCCCGTCGCATCGGATATCAGATGAAGGTGCAGGTGTCGGGCCTCGTTTTTCACACTGTCATCCCCAGGGCTGTGGACAGGACGGGGATAAACTCCCGGTCCGGTCGCGAACGCCCGCCTTGTCCCCGATGGCCGGAAAATCATCAACAGCGGCTGGGCCTGGGGACAAAGATTCAGAGCTGTCGAGGGAATTGCGCGTTAAGAAGTTATTAACCAATACCTTAACGACATATGAACAGCCGAATCCAGATAGCGAAGATTGTAGGCATCGAAAAAATCGAAAATGACTCAAGGGGATAGTGCGAAACGATCGCTGTTGCTCCCCAAATGGATTCACAGCCGGCTGGAATCGGGCCTGTTGGCAGCCGGCGTCTCGGTCGCATTGTGGACAGCGCTGAATGACGGTAATCCACCGTCTAAAAGAAGAAGAAACTACAGATAGATCTCTTTCTTTGGTGATGGTGGTGCAGAACAGTTCGACGGCATTGATGACGAAGGCGCGCCTGCTGCGCGTGCTGGATGGCGAAGCCATCGCCCAGCCGCCCATGTGGCTGATGCGGCAAGCGGGGCGCTATCTGCCGGAATATCGCGCGCTGCGGACCAAGGCCGGCTCCTTCCTCGATCTCTGCTACACGCCGGAACTGGCGACGGAAGTCACGCTGCAGCCGATCCGACGCTTCGGCTTCGATGCGGCGATCCTGTTCTCCGACATTCTCGTGATCCCGCATGCGCTCGGCCGAGACGTTCGCTTCGTCGAAGGCGAGGGTCCGCGCCTGGATCCCATCGACATCGCCGATATCGAGCAGCTGACGACCCATGCCGTCCTCGAACGATTGGCGCCCGTGCTGGAGACCGTCAGCGCGGTTCGACGCGAGCTGGCTCCGGACAAGGCCCTGATCGGCTTCTGCGGGGCTCCGTGGACCGTTGCAACCTACATGATCGCCGGCAAGGGGACTCCGGACCAGGCGCCCTCGCGTCTTCTGGCGGCACGCGACCCGCAGGCGCTGGACCGGCTGATCGACAAGCTGGTGCAGGCCTCGATCGTCTATCTGGTGGCGCAGCTTCGGGCCGGCGCCGATGCGGTGCAGGTCTTCGACAGCTGGTCGCGCGTGCTTTCGCCCACCGCCTTCGAGCGCTGGTCGGCCGGGCCGATCGCGCGGATCGTCGCCGGCGTTCGCGCCGAAATCCCCGATGCCCGCTTCATCGGTTTTCCCAAGGGCGCGGATCGCGGGCTGGTCTCGTTCGTCGAAACGACCGGGGTCAATGCCGTCGGTGTCGACTGGACGGTGCCGCTGGCAACTGTCCGCCAGGAAATCGCCGATCGCGCTGCCATCCAAGGCAATCTCGATCCGATGGTCCTGGTTGCCGGCGGAACCCAGCTCGATGATGCCGTCGATGAAATTCTTGACGCGATGCGCGGCGCAAGACTGATTTTCAACCTGGGTCACGGAATCGTGCCCCAAACGCCGATCGAGCATGTCGAGCGTCTCGTTGAACGCGTGCGACGCTAGGGCAGGGGAAGCACATGGCCTATTACGACTGGATCAAGGCGCTGCACGTCATTTCGGTGATTGCATGGATGGCGGGGATCTTCTATCTGCCGCGCCTTTTCGTCTATCACACCGGCGCGGCGGTCGGCTCCGACAAGTCCGAGACGTTCAAGGTGATGGAAGCCAA
>Ga0182738_1006251_pt1 | contig 12424 bp, 8 predicted proteins | sample eDN5th30CBELigMG_FD_128876 | JGI IMG/M metagenome (GOLD analysis project Ga0182738, IMG submission 128876) | Enriched Miracle-Growth compost microbial communities from Emeryville, California, USA - eDNA 5th pass 30_C BE-Lig MG (version 2)... ...
GGGAAGTATGGCGCTATACTGAGGGCGGACACCGCGTCCTCCGGGTTCGAGTTTGAATGGGACTTCGACATCCTCATTCTGCTCGACCAGAAGGCCGGTGTCCAACTCATTTCTGCCTACTCAACCCGCGGAATCGCTGCACCCAGATTCGCGATGAACCTTAGATTCACCGGCAGCCGCATGACACTCACTCTGACAGTCACCGCGCTCGCCTTGGCGCTCCCCTGCCGCTCCCGCGCTCAAGAGCGCTTCCGCGAGATCGGCCGTCTCGTCGCGGGAGGCGGGGCGATCGTCGTTCGCGCAAGCGGCTCTGGGTTCGTGGAGCTGGTCATGGCCTCGGGCCTCACCGCAGCCGGCATCCGTGTCGATCCCGACTCCCTGGACTGGTGGCGCGACTCGGTCACAGTTGTCGCTAGGCTGCAAGCGCCTCGCGAGCGCGGTCTAGAAGTGCAGTACGACGGTCCGGAGGTCCGGGGCTTCAATCACTTCACGTCGCACGAGTCGGGGCGCCTCGGGTTCTTTCGCGTTGCCGGGGGAACGTCGCCGGGGATGATCGTTAGCGTTCGCGAGATCGGCGGCTATCCCAGAGCGCACCTGGCAGTCACGTCATCACAGCTCGCGACGCTCACCAGATTGCTTGAGCAGGCGGCTCGCGTGACTCGTGACATGACACCAGCCCCAGTGCGGACAAGAGCGCCAGCACTCAACGAGGGTATCTCGCGCGTACCCGCGCTTTCGGAGATCGCACCCACGGTTCCCCCGAACGATCCCGCAGCCGGAGGGATCGTCGTGCGTACGGATGGGGTGGACTTCCCATTCCCGGGCTACCTAGAGAACGTGGTGCGCCAGCTGGCTCTACGATTCCTGCCGCCCTACAATTCCACTGCGCGTGCCGAGGTGATGGTCCTCGTGCACCGCGACGGGTCCGTGTCCGATGTGCGTTTCCTCGTCCGCTCCGGTAGCATGGCGTTCGACCTCGAGGCGGAAGGTGCAGTCGAACAGGCGGCCCAGGTGAAGGCTTTCGGCCCACTCCCCGCTGGCTTCGCGAATGACGTGTTGCCTGTCGTTGCGACGCTCGGGCACGGTGAGCGCGCCGAGGCGCCCACGTACTTCGAGTTTCAGGTGGACGTGCCCGCGCGTGCGGACCCACGCAATCTCACCGTCCCGTACCCCGAGGTGCTCAGACGCAACCGTGTCGAGGGTGACGTGCTGGCCCAATTCGTGGTCGATACGTCGGGGCGTGCAGAGATGGCGAGCTTCAAGGTGCTGAAGTCGACAGACGAGCTTTTCTCGGAAGCGCTCCGGCGCGCGCTCCCCTCGCTTCGCTTCACCTCGGCCGAGAAGGATGGCAGGAAGGTGCGGCAGGTGGTGCAGATGCCCTATAGCTGGACGTTGCCGCGGTAGCGGACCCACCGGGCGAGAGCAGGTTCGGGCGATACCGGCCAGAGCGCCAGCCCGCGCCGTACGACCCGAGAGGCTAGCCTGGTCGCGTCGGCGAGCCGTGGCATCGCTTGTACTTCTTCCCGCTGCCGCACGGACAGGGATCGTTGCGCCCGAAGTGTTGTGGCGGGGGAAGTGCTGGCGGCGCGGCACCCTGTATAACGGTCATGCCTGCGATGAACATGCCCGCTTGGCGTTCTACCCGCTTCGAGTAATCAGGTAGAAGCGTTATCAACGCCTCGTGGGCGATCTGGCGCACCGCGGCTTTATCAGCGCCGCTCAGTGGTGTCTCCACGGTTCCGCCAGAATAGACCCACCCAAGCGAGTTCTGCCGAGAGAGTCTCGTATACGCCTCGTCCAAGCTCGGGTCTACGTGTGCTCCACCGTCCTGATTGGCGATGGCAAGAACCAAGTCGCGTCGCGAGAAGGGAGTCTTCCTGTCGTCAACGAAGACCGGTTCGGTCCACCACTTCGCAAATGGCATCCATCGCTTGTGGGGGACATCATCGAGCGAAGCCACGTACTCTGCACCACGATCCGAGAGGATTATGGTGGCGAGGCCGACATGGCCGTGCACCTCAGACCCATTTAGCGGGCTGGCTGTCGACAGGAATTGGCCGCCGAGACGACCGAGCTGGCCGAGAAGGGAATGCGAGCTTCTCGTGTCGTGAAACAATACTCGCAGTGAGACGGCTAGGCGCTTCGCCTCACCGGTCTTGCCTGAATCGAACGCGTCCCCAGAGTCTCTGAGGAACTGAATATGGTCGGCGAGGTGCGCCTCAAGGTCATCTTGTGACTGACTTATCCTAGCCATTGTGTAAGGCCCGTTCCGTGCTGGCCTGTATGCCTGGAGAGTCTTCAGTGCGGCATTGCGGTGAGATGCAGCTTGAGCAGTGTGGAGCCTATTCGTAGGGTGTGCAAGTGGCGTCTCCCGTCCGTACCGGCTATCGGCTACATTCGCGTAATGACTCGTCGCACCGGTAGCTCTGCGTGGTCATCCTGATCCCTGCACCGGGCCGACGTCCTGATGGCCGGCCGTTGAACACGAGAGAACTGACGGATCTCGCGTGGCGTTTGTAGCGCTTCAGCCCAAAGTGAACTTTCGGGTGCCGTGATCGACTGACACTTTTCCCTCGTACCGGCGAGTGACCGGGGATCGTAACATGGGGGAAGAGAGCAATGACAGAAAAGGGATTGGGCGGTCCGAAGGGACGGCGCTTCAGCGTGGATGAGAAGCTCCGGATCATCGAGGAAGCCAGGTCTCCGAACACCACGGTGGCCGAGGTCCTGAGGCGCTACCAGCTCGATGGCGCGACGTTCTACAACTGGGAGAAGCAGGCGAAGGCAGCTGCCACGGCAGCCATGCGAGAGGCACTCGCGAGACCCTCGGGCGGAAGAGCTAGAGGAGGCGGCGGAGCGAGTGCCGCAGAGCGCGCGAAGGATGAGCGGATTGCTCGCCTCGAGGCCGAACTGGAGAAGAAGAGCCGGGTGATAGCGGAGGTTGTCGAAGAGAACCTCGCGCTAAAAAAGGGGCTCTGAAATTGGGCACGGCAGGGGGTTGTGCGACGCGCTTCAGTGCTCAGGTGAAGCAGGAAGTCCTCGATCTGGTCGCGCTGACCCGGGTGCGAACTGGCTGGACGCTGGAACGCATCCTGGGTAAGCTCGCTCTTTCCAGGTCGCGCTATCACAGTTGGCAGCGCCGAGCGAGGCGAGAGAAGCTGGAAGACAGTGCGACGGTAAAGAGCGAGAGCCTCGATCAGCTTCTGAGCGAGGAGAAGCACGCGGTGATCGCCTACGCGCTCGCTCACCCGAGGGACGGATACCGTAGGCTCGCCTGGCAGATGATCGACGAGGACGTCGCCTTCCTTTCGCCATCGAGCGTGTACCGCGTGTTGAACGAAGCCGATCTGCTTTCTCGCTGGAAGCGGAGCACGAGAATTGGTGATCCACCTCCGAAGCCCACGAGGACGAACGAGCGGTGGCACACGGACATAATGTACTTGAGGGTGGAGGACAGCTGGTTCTTCCTCGTGACCGTGATCGATGCGTACAGTCGCTACGTGGTGCACTGGGATCTCTTGGCGAGCATGACGGCTGCCGATGTACGGCTGGTGATCCAGGAGGCGCTCGAACGGAGCAGGATGGCAACCGCTCTGGTCAAGCCGCAGATCGTCAGCGACAACGGAAGCCAGTTCACGTCGAAGGACTTCAAGCAGCTGGTCCGGCAGTTCGAGTTGAAGCACATCAGGATCCGGACGTATCATCCCGAGTCGAACGGGGTGATCGAGAGATATCACCGGACGACGAGGGAGGAGATCGGCGAGGAGGAGTTGAGGAATCTCTCGCACGCAAGGGAGATCATCGCCAAGTGGGTCAAGCACTACAACGAGCGCCGTCTGCACGCTGGTATCGGCTACATGGAGCCGGTGGTGTACTACAGCGGCGATCCGGAGGAGCGGAAGGCTTGTCGTGCGGCGAAGCTGCGAGCGGCACGCGAAAAGCGGCGGAGAATCAACGTGGAGCGGCTCCAGCTAGCCGCGTGATTCAGGAGTGATCGACCGGAGAAGTGTAAGTGGTTCCGACACGCGAAAAGTTCAAAAGGCGCTGAACCAGTACACTGGAAAGGGGAGGAAGCGATGGGTCTCGCGCAGTTATATCCTGCCTACATGTGAACCGCGCGCTTGTGACCCGATAATGGCACCATCACCGTGTACGGACCAGGCCTGGAACCAGAAGAAACCCGCCCCAACTTGGCGTCACTCGATCGTAAGCCCGCCCTCTTCGCACTCATATGCAGCCATCCGCCGGTAGTGACTGCGTATTTCGCTCGATTGGCCTCCCCCTCGGCTTGAGCCGTATTGCCGGGCACTTCGACCGTTTTGGGGATAGAAAGCCCGAATGCCGAGGTGGCCCGCCCTGGGATTGCTGGGCCTCCCGCGCTTCGCGAGAATCAGGCAGCAGGGAGTATCGGCGGCTAGCGGGTCGCAGTGGCTGCGTCGGGCAGCGTGCGTCGTCGCTAGTCGCGCGGATGCGAACGACCGTGCTACGCGTAGCCTCATCGTCCTCCTACTCCACCCCGCAGGCGGACAAGATGCCGCGTCTGCGTATCGAGTAGTACCGCTGCCAACCTCTACGGCCACTTCTCCGCGCTTCACCCGACGCGCTGCGGAGTCGTCCACCGAGAGCTTGACGCGCCACGCTCGCCAGGCGTCGCCAAGCGGGCCTCGAACCGGTTTCGGGACATGTTCGCGTTGTGCGGGCTCAGCAATAATCGCATGATTCCTTCGCGTCCGTACGGAGATCTGTTGTTTGGCGACGAGCCTTACCCTACGGGGCGCGAGGCAGCGGAAGTCCCACACCCTCGCCAGGTTCTCCTCCTGTCTACACCAACATCCACGCCATTTGTCGGCTCCGCGGCCGACGCAGGTACCTCAGCCGCCGCCACACTCGACTCGCGAAGCTCGATGGGCGCTGGGTTCATGGGCCACTGGGTCGAAGTCGTGACACATGACGCACATGGGAACGTCAGGGTGCTGACGGAGCGTAGTGGCACCCGCGATGACGCCGTGTCGGCGCTCTGCGATGTCGTGAAAGATCATTTGGTCGGCGCTGACATTCTCTCACGCATCGGTTATCCTCGCGCAGCTGCGCTCGTACGCGAGACGCTGCCGACCGTCATCCGAACTCAGTCTGGCGACTTGGGGGAAATCATAGCCACCGTGTACATCGAGGAGTACACGGAGTTCGGCGTCCCACTCAAGCGGCTTCGCCACAAGGACGACCGTGATATGCCCATGCGCGGTGATGACGTGATCGGTCTGCACAGGACAAACGGCAAACCAGTCGTGCTGAAGGCCGAGGTGAAGAGCCGGGAGGCCCTCGCCGCCGCGGTCGTCGGCGAGGCGTGCACCTCGTTGGACGCCCACCGCGGTCGGCCCAAACCCGCCACCCTCGCCTTCATCGCAACTCAACTCCGCCGCACGTCCCGTGATACCGAGGCAGAGCGCATCGAGGACCTCATGACGACGCGTATCGGGGCACGCGATATTACGCACCTCGTTTTTACGCTCTCCGGAAACGATCCTGCCCCTTATCTAACGGCGCACGCTGAGAACCGGCACTGGATTGCTGATCGTCGCTTCGTTGGCCTGCGCGTACTCGATCACCAGTCGTTCATCCGGCAGATTTTCAACCGACTTCACGAGCAGACGCTGGAGAATGCCCCAGTCGCCTGATGATATCACGGCCCGGCTCAACGTCGCGACGCAGCCTGGAGCTCGCGAGTATCTGGTTCGCCGTGGCTTAGCACGTGGGATGATCTGGCGCGATGGCCACCTTCCGCCGGGGGCGCCACCATTCTCCGCGAGTTTGACCGAGGATCTACTGGATCATGGGTACGGTGTACTCGCTCAGGCGCTGCGACTACGTGAGGTGGGAGGCGCCCCTGCTGACGTTGAGCGAGCGCTTCTAGTGGCAGCAGAGAGCATCGAGTCTGCGGTCCGTCGTGGCGCAGCCGATCGCGATCGTGACTTCCACCTTGTCATAGCGGCATGCGCCTTCCACCTCGCGCACTATGCCGCGCGCGCATTCTGCCTAGTGCCGTCGCCCGAAATTGAGCCCAACCTTTCTACACCCGAGCGAGCGCTCGTCGCGCTGATGCGTCGCTCCCTTAGCCCGCTCCGAGAGGTGTGCGCTCGCTGGCTTCGCGACGTCGCTCATTCGGATGAGGTGCTCACCGCGAGCTTGGGCGGAGGAGGTGACTACGTGCTCGACGATGTCGAGCAAATCGCACTCACCTCGAACTTCGTTCGCTCCATCGCGACTTTTCTCACAGCTCTCGAGCGCGGCGATGCGGAGCTGGCAGCCAAAGCGACGGATGGTTTCGCGGTCGGCGGAGAGGCAGCTGGTCAGTGCCGACATATTCCGTTGTGGTGGGCGAACACACTCGCGCTCCATCTGACAGACGACCTCTGGTCGAATAGCCTTCACCACCGCTTGCCGCTCGTTCTCGATGGTGCTGCGGGAAGTCGGTGGGAGGCGCTGAGGCGTCGGTACATTCAAGTCTTGCGCGGCCGTAGCACGGCCGAGGTAGACCTTTGGCCGTCGCAATGGGAAGCAGCACACCGTTGCGTGGACCCGACCGACGATCTCGTCGTCGCACTTCCGACGAGTGCGGGTAAGACACGGATCGCCGAGTTGTGTATCCTGCGAGCGCTTGCCGATAAGCGACGCGTCGTGTACGTGACCCCGCTACGTGCGCTCTCCGCGCAACTGGAGCGAACGCTTGGTCGTACTTTTCGCCCATTAGGGTATACGGTCACGGCGCTATATGGTGCGAGCGGCGTTGCCGCCGCTGATGTCGCCACCTTGCGCGACGCCGACATCGTCGTTGCGACGCCTGAGAAGCTCGACTTTGCGCTTCGTGTCGATCCGGCCGTGCTCGATGATGTGGGGCTCGTTGTGTTGGATGAGGGGCATATGATCGGCCTCGGCACGCGCGAAATAAGGTACGAGGTGTTGGTCCAGCGCCTCCTTCGGCGCTCCGACGCCAGCCGGCGTCGTATTGTATGCTTGTCGGCCATCTTTGCCCCAGACGGCGGCGCCGATGACGGGTCGAGCTCTGTCGAGGCCGTGAGTCAACCGGGGGGTGCCATTGCGTTCCGTGACTTCACGGCGTGGATTCGAAGCGATGCGCCCGGTGATCCCATCGCCTCAGCGTGGCGACCCACGCGCCAGCGCTCCGGAGTACTACGCTGGGGTGAGTCGGGTGGCCGGCTCGAGGTGACAGTCGATAAAGAAACCCCCTACGTTCCGGGCTTCGTGCTGCCGGAGGCGCCTCGTGGCAGGCGGACGCGAGGTTTCCCGAAGAATGACAACGAGTTCGTACTCGCTGCCGCCAAGGCGTTCCTGGCGGACGAGCACCGGGTTCTGATTTACTGTCCACAGCGGCGGTCGGTCGAGACCCTCGGGGAGGAATTACTTGTCCTCGAACGTCAGGGTTACTTCCCGTCCGTTCTCCAGCCCGAAGCAGACATTGCACGGGCACTCCGGATAGGCCGCGAATGGCTAGGCGAGGATCACGTCGCGCTACGTGCACTGCAGAAGGGTGTCGCGCTACATCACGGCGCTCTCCCGCGTGCATTCCTATCCGAGATCGAGAACCTGCTGCAACGCAGAGTCCTGCGCTTGGTGATAGCCTCGCCGACGCTCGCACAAGGAATCGACCTGTCGTGTAGTGTGCTCATCTTCCGGTCGATCTACCGTTTCGGCAACGAGGTCATTTCACCTGAGGAATTCGCTAACGTCGTCGGCCGCGCCGGCCGCGCGTACGTTGACCTCGATGGTATCACTGTATTCCCCGTCTTCGACACTGGTTGGTCAGGACGCCAGCGTGTCACGCGCTATAAGCGATTGGTTCGCGACTCGGCCAATCGCCGCCTCGAGAGCGGGCTCGTCATGCTCGTTGAGATGCTGATTGACCTCCTCAGCAGTGGACTCGGCGTCACACGCGGCGAGCTTCGCGAGTACGTACTTGATGTTGGCTCTGCGTGGGATGTCCAGGTCCTCGATCCCGCCATTGACGGCTCGCAGGGCCGCGAACTCGTAGCCCCAGTGCTTGCGGAGCTTGATGCGGCACTGCTTGGCAGCATTGAGGACCTCGCCTGTTCGCCCGAACACCTCGCCGATGCGCTCGATGCTGCGCTCCATGCGTCCCTTTGGGTTCGGCGACTTGCTCATCGCGAGGAGGCGTCTGCAGAACTGTGCCGTGACGTTCTCGTCGGCCGCGCAAAATGGCTATGGGCGAGGACGGCGCCTTCCGCGCGCCGCGGGTATCATGCTGCGGGAGTTGGATACGCTACGGGGAAGTTCCTCGACGAGCACCAAGTGGCCCTCGTCCGCCTGCTACGCTCCGCCGAGGCTTCGCTATTGCTCGGCGACTTTGAAAGAGCGGCAGATCACGTCGTTGAACTCGCGCGGCCGCTTAGCAGCATCCCTCCGTTCGCGTTCGAGCACGCTGCTGGTGATTGGGAGAACACCCTCGGCGCGTGGGTTCGAGGTCAGCCACTGGCCAGCGGGGGGCTCGGCAATGCTGTCGCGTTCGTGCAGAACGATGTTGTGTACAGGTTGGTTTGGGGAGTCGAGGCGATCCGAGTGCACGCGGTGCAAACAGGGGCAGCGGACGCGGACTTGCTCACCGGTACGGTTGCGGCCACTCTAACGTATGGAGTGCCGACATCAGCGGGAGTTGTCCTTGCCCAGTGCGGGTTATCGTCCCGTTCGATGATCATGCGACTGCTCGCCGCCTTTCCGGCAACATTCTCCTCGACGAACGGGCTTCGTGAGTGGCTCGCCGAACACCGCAGCGCGAGTGAGGCGCATGACTTCTGGGATGATCCAGAGTCGGCCGCCATGTGGCAGGCCTTTGTCCGTCGGTGGGTGGATGGGGGGGCCGAGCGTTGGAGTAATCGCCGCATGGAAGCGGAAGTGCTCTGGACGGCGTCGGAGGCGACCCCGCGTGCTGATACCTTCGTGTCGCTGGTACATGATTCAGTAGAGGACGTGACTTATGTCTGCGGACCGGATCTCTCGACACTGGGCCGGCTCACCGCGCCACTAACGGGGGAGAACGGGGCAGTTGAAGCGCGGGTTGGGATGGGAGCCAATCAAATCGTGATTGACACGTTCGGCCCGTGAACTCCACCATGCGTCGCGCACGCTAACTGCTCGACTAAGCGCAAATCAGACCGTGGTTGTCGCCCCAGGGGTTCCCGGAGAGGCCAGCTATCTAGATGGCTGGCCTCTCCGGGAACCCCTGGGCGATCCGGCCGATGGCCTTGGATAGCACGGTCCCAATCAGTCTGGCGACGGGCGGTGTGGTCGTGCTTGCCAGTCGCGGTTGGACATCATGAACCGCCCCGGATTTGTCGGCTCTCCCGCATTTTGCGTGGATCGGGACATATCGTGATCCCGGAGCGAGCTTCCGTCAGCCGAGGTATCCGCCATCGACACGGACCTGGCTACGATCATCCGCACAAAGTGCGGGAGAGCCGGAAAAACCCGGCGCGGTTCAATCGGGGTAATCAAACAGCCAGAGGCTTTGACCCTATGCTTCGGTTAGAACGCATTGGTTGACAGGGCCTGCCGTCGTTGGGCTTCGGCGTGCCAGCCATAGGATTCGTACCCGATCGTCACATCGAGATCCTTGTCGATCATGATGGCGAGGTCGTTGTTCGAGTCTCCCTTGCTGTATCCCCACATCGCTATGAAGTGTCCCTTCCCGATCGCGATTGCCTGCTCCTCGTATCCATCCCCGTCGTAGTAGGGCGACTCGAAGAAGGCAAGCGACTTGTCGGGATCGCCATACTTCTCGATCAGGAGGCCCAACATGCGTTGATATACCGATGTCGCGTCACTACTGGGAGTTTTGAGCACGACCATGACCTTCGTCGCCCGTCCCTTGGGATCCATGAATACGTACACGTGCGCCGGGTATCCGAGAACGGTTCCCTTGAAGTTGTAGTCGCCGTCCTTGTCGACAGTCACGAATTCGTAGCCATTCTGTTGAAGAGCCGCCTTAACCGCGGAGCTCGTGGAGCCCCATGGCATACCCGCGAAGGTGTACTTCGAGGTGTCGGCTGTGGCGCTCTGTGCCCGTGCCATACCAGGCGTCGCCGTCAATGAGAACGTGAGCGCACCCAGAAGTACCACGAAGGACTTTGCTAGGCGCGTCACGGGGTGCGGCATGCAACGACTGGACGGTTTCATCATCGACGCCTCCGGACAGGGTTGAGGTTCGGCCGAGCCGCCGGTGATAACACGATAGGGGTCGGTGTTTCGCAACCCGCGCATCACGAAAGGGCGCACACGCTTCCCGGCGTCCGGACCACGCTAACGCCGATCACTGACAGCCCAGGGTGTCATGGCGCCAGGCCGCGGCGCGATGGGCACTAGCGACCGTCATCCCGGACAACGGCGGGGAACTGGCCGCGCTGGGTGCCAACAGACACGAAAAAGGGAGTTAAGGCCCTCTAGAAGCCCGGGCGCACTTTTTCGGGTGGATTTTGGGCGGCGGCGACGATCAGGTACGGAGGCGCCATGCAGACCTCTGGCGATTCCCCCGCTCCGGCTCCGCTCTATATCAAGTCCACCCGTGAGGCCGCCCGCCGGCTTGGGTACACCAGTCTGGATGCATTCTACGATGCGCTCAAAGCAGGGTACATCGCCGGCGCCGAGCGCCGCGGGAACGGGCCGCGGCCGCGGTATTGGTACCGCATTGCTGAGCTGGCGTACATTGGACCGGTCTCTCGACCGACCGATCACCGCGAGCGCTTGGAGCTCGAGCGCCGGGCCCGCGCAGAAGCGGTGCGTCCTGTTGGAGGCTTCGTCAACAAATTCTTGCGCACGCGCAAGGCTGTCGCCTGACGGGCGGGTGCCTCCCGCTTCGCGCGCTTCGTCCCCGTCGGTTTCGATTTCTGCTTGGCCTTTCCGCTCGGCGTGAGCGCCGCTTGGTGTTCTGCCCACGCTCGCGCGTAGTCGAGTTCTACCCACCCTTCCACGGGGTGTAGGGATTCGTGTGTGTAGATTTCAGTTACAGCCGACTTGGCGGTGTGACCCACTTCGGCTTGGATGTCGACCACGTGCACGGGCCGCTCGACCACCCGCCCACCCTCGAGGTGCCGGGCGTACATGCGCGACCTGGCGGTAATATACGAATGGCGGAACGAGTGGTCAGTGATGTGCTTCGTAATGCCCGCCGCTTTAAGGTCCCTGGCCATCGACTCGCGGAGCTCCCGCCACATCCCACCGCGCGGGTTCGGAAACAGTAGGCCGTCGGCCGGCGGCCGCTCGCGCTTCACATAGGCCTTGAGAATCGCCGCGTGGCCGGGCCACAAGGAAAACAGGCGCCCCTTGCTGTCCTTGCGCTTCAGCCGCCGCCACCGATTCGGCCGAAAGTGCAGGGTGCCGGCGCCATGTTTGCCGCCGCTGAACGACAAGTCACGCACTTCGAGCCCGAGGATCTCGCGCTCTCGCGCTCCGGTGTAGGCTTCGGTTGCCAGGATTTCCGGCCAGGCGCGGCACGCCTTGTGGTTGTACGATTCACGCCCCTTGACCGACGTCTCCAGGAGCTTGCCCATCTCCCACGGCTCCAGCCACTCGCGCTCGAACGACTTGTCTAGGGAGGGCACTAGATCGTGTCGGTGTACCGGGCTCGACTCGATCTTCTCTATTCCCTCCAGATGCGCGATGAATCCTTTCAGATAGTTCAGATGCTTCAAAACCGTGTTGATCTTGATGGTGCGCCCGTTGTACTCGAGCGCATAGAGCCCATCCGTGAGCCCTTGCATATGCAGCTTTCTGAACTCGCGCCAGCTCGAGAGCTTGTACTCCTTCTGCAGGATCGACCAGCAACGAATGATGCACGTGGTCGCGCTCGCACCCGTGTGCTGTGTCATCTCGCCAGCCCTCATCTTGCCTTCGATGTATTTCTCGATCTGCGTTATGGGCCCCTCGAGCGCCTCTCGCGTTCCGACCGCCTGGCCGTCGGCGATCGCCGCGAGCTCCTTAATCGCTAGCTCGCGCGCCTCGCCGAAATTCTTCGTCCCATTCGCGGCCCCCGTGGGCTTGAGAGTTGGGCGGCCGCGCGAGAACTTCCTGAGGTCGAGCGCATAGGTTCCTTCGGGGCGCTCTTCGATGCGCGCGCGGAGGATAGAGCCGTCTTCCTTCGCGTATTCGACAACGTGATTATCCGGGGCAGTGCGGGGCATTTGTCAGGGTCGTGAGTCAGACGCAGGGGAGTTCAGCCGGATGACGAGTGGATTTTCCCTCTGTAACACGTCGGAGCAAGTCTGACAAACGGAGAACTCAAAATCCCCCGGCCTTCGGGCCTTGCGGGTTCGAGTCCCGCCCCGGGTATTCCCACCTCCAATAGCTCCCACATTCGCTGGGGGTGTGCGTCGTGCAAGTACCTGTTCCAGGATCGGGA
>Ga0182738_1006252_pt1 | contig 12423 bp, 16 predicted proteins | sample eDN5th30CBELigMG_FD_128876 | JGI IMG/M metagenome (GOLD analysis project Ga0182738, IMG submission 128876) | Enriched Miracle-Growth compost microbial communities from Emeryville, California, USA - eDNA 5th pass 30_C BE-Lig MG (version 2)... ...
GCGAAAAGCGCCGTTCAGGGCATTGATTTTCTTTCCAGGCATCCTATTGATTTGCTGGTTCTTGATTGGAATCTCGGCGGGATCTCCGGGGAAGATTTCATCAAAACCTTTCTGGAAAACAGAGAGCGTTTTCAAAACTCCAAGCAGCTTTTTTATCTGGTGACTTATTCGGGAATGGACACGCGCGAGATCCGTCTTCCTGAAGAGTTTCACGGCCATTATTTGGGACACTTCAGAAAGGGCCAGTCTTTTTCCCAGATGAAGGAAAAGTTCGGCCGTATTTTTAACATGCTTATGATTCGGGAGGGATTCAATGACTAACCATCAGCAATTTATCACTCAAGTGGAACGGGACGTGGACAATTATCTCCATTCCTGCGGTGAAACTTCGATGAAGACGGGGGTGAGGCATCTCGCTCCAAAGCGGGCGTCCATGCACCGCAAGGCACTGATCGTGCAGATGACGGGCGACGAGCCGGACTCTCCTCTGGTGGAGTATCTGGTAAAAAGGGAGTGTGGAGTGATTTTCAAAACGGCGGATCTTCTGGAGGCGATCACTTTGCTTTCGGAAAATGAAATTCACCTTTTGATGGTGACGGGATCGAAAAAGAGCGGACGTCTTCTGAGGTTTTTGAAAATCATGGATCAAGTCGCTTCCGACTTTTCGGAGTTTCGGCGTCAAGAACGGCCTTGGGCTTATCTTGTGACGGCGCGGGAGGTGAAAGAAGCTCCCTTCTTTAAAAATTTCAAGTGGGGAGGGGTTCTTTCCCCCTCCGAGAGAATGGATGTTTTGGAGAAAAAGCTTGAACGGCTCGCCGGGAACTTCACTCGAGCGGGCGGTAGACGTAGCCCAGAGTATAGACCGTCTGTATGAGATCGCTGTGAGCGCCTAATTTATTTCTGAGTTTATTGATGTGACCGTCCACACTTTTTGGTTCCATGTGGGGGCGGTCGCGCCATACGTTTTGGATGATGCGGAAACGGGAAAGCGGTTGGTTCGGGTGAGCATGAAGAAACTGAAAAATGCGAAACTCCGTCGGCGTCAACCCGAGGTCTTTTTTTAAGGAACCTTCAAGCCGGTAGATTTTTTGGAAGCTCCAATCAATCTTTAGATCTGATGGAAGATTTCCTTCGCGGTTTTTCTCCGTATGCCGAAGGCGGGCGTCCACGCGGGCTTTTAATTCCGCGGATCGGAAGGGCTTGGTGATGTAATCTTCCGCGCCGATATTGATTCCGTAAACGATGTCCGCCGAGGTGTCTTTGGCCGTCAGCAAAATGGTGGGAGGAAAATCCTCACAATCCCTCAGAGCCTCCTCCAAAAAAACCAACCCCGATCCGTCCGGCAAATTGATGTCCAAAAGAATGAGATCCACGTCCTTCATGTTGAAGGCCTGTGCGTCTTTCAGCGAACTCAGATTCTGGACCTTATGAGCGGGTTCCAGACATTTTTGCACGTACTGCAAGGTTTCAATGCTGTCATCAATGTGCAAAACGTTGGCCATTTCAGAATCCTTTCGAAAGGGAGCCCCTATTTACTTAACGGAATCCTTCGAGGACCTATCAATGGTCAAAAGGCCGTATTCCTGAGCTTTGAGCAGGCCTTTTGTCTTTAATTCTGAGGAAAGACAGGCTTTCCAGATCTCGGATCCTTTCGGACAAACATTGCGGTCCATCTTCGTTTGTTGCGAGAAGAATCTGTGCCGGATTTTTGCAGACTCATCCTTTCCTCACGAAAGGATGGTTATGAACCAAGTCGGACAGGGACAAGAAACTCAAAGAAAAGATCAATTTTTAACCTTGATGGAGCGGCTCCAGGAGGAGGAAAAGCGCAAACCAAAAGATCGGAACTTAAAACACGGATTTTATGACCGGATCTTTAACGGCGTGGCCGAAGTGGAAAAAGTCGGGAAAGTCAGTTTGCGTTTGAAAAGGGAGAGCGGAAGTCCTTTAGGAGTTTTGATCGTCACTCCCGAAATCGTCAAATACGCCAAAAAGGAAGACCGTCTTCTTGCAATGCTTGGCCAGCGAAACGGCCAATGGCATTTGATCCATATCCAGATGATCGCCAGTTGTCTGGGAACTCGCAACGGAATGTCGGACATTCACCTGTCGGTGAGCCGGTGGGCTCTGGGTGGAGCGCAGCCATGAAGACCTTCAGAACATTGGAGCTGGCGGTTGAGTTTTATGAATTGTCTGAGAAGTCGGAAGTTAAAGGGATCTTGAGAGATCAGCTCCTTAGAGCAGCTTCGTCAATCTCACTGAATCTGAGTGAGGGGAATGGAAAATTCTCAGCTAAAGAAAAGAAGCGGTTTTATAAGATAGCCTATGCGTCGCTGAAGGAATCCCAAACGATACTGCGATTAGCGAAAGTTTCAGATGATGAGTTTCTGGAAAAGGCAGATCACTTGGGAGCCTCGCTTTACAAGCTGATACAATCGAATATTTCAGCCATCTGATTCTGTATACTGATCTGTATTCGGAATACGGTTAACGGTATTCTGAATACCGTATTGTGAGTTGGCGTTCCATGGTGCTGCGTCTTCGAACTGAGATCCTTGAACTAGCCATCTAACGAAACTTTTCGCCATTCGCCATCATTGCCAGAATCGTCTTCATACGTTTTTCACGCGTCTTAGGTGTCTTTGCTGTTTGAAGTCGATAGCTGATCGAATAGAGATTGGCTTTATTCAATGTCTTGAAAAACGCCTCTGCCTTCTTGTTTCGACTAAGCGCCTTGAGAAAATCTTCTGGGATGCTTGCATTGCTTGGAGAATCGTAAGCCGCTTTCCATCTCCCATCTTTCTTCGCTGCCTCGATTTCAGCAAGCCCAGATGGCTTCATCTTTCCGGCCTGTATGAGCCGGTTAGCATGCTCGGTATTCTTTTTTGACCAGCCACTTCGAGGACGCCTGGGTGTAAATTTCTGGAGCCACGAATTTTTATCGTGGCGATTTTTTTGTCCATCGATCCAGCCGTAGCAAAGAGCAGCGTCAAGTGCTTCAGCGTAAGTCAGAGACTTTTTGGCGGATTCCCTTTTTTGGATACACAGCCAAACTCCATTTGATCTTGAATGGTTTATCTTCAGCCATGCTTCCCACGCCTTCACTGATTTGGGAGAAATGAGATTTATTTCGCTGGTTTTTTTCTTAGTTCGAACACCCTTCATGGCGTCCAGTATAACTGTTTGAAATAATTATGTAAATAAATTGGCGTTCCATGGTGCCGGGTCTTAGAACTGAGTTGTTACAATACGCTATTTCTTAGGGAAGTTTTTTTCGTACTCTTCGTCAGTTTGCCAACGAGTGAGAAAAAGATGATTCCCATCTGGATCATGAACCTCCGCCGTTACACCGCCGAAGGGATGAGGAGTAGGCTTGACCGAAAATTTAACTTTACCCTCTAGGCTCTGACAGTATTCTTCTAAGTTCGGAACATGAAAACTAAAGCTGACGTTGCTTGTCGGTGTTTCATGAGATTTCCAAGGCTGAATAGCGAAGTGCAGATCTCCGAAATCAGCTTCTGCATGTAGGCCTCCACCGTGATTGTTAACCTTCAAGGGTACGCCCAAAGCTTGGTAAAAGCTGATGAGCTTTTCCATATTTTGTGTCCGAATAAAAAGTGCATTTACTGATTTAAGCATCATAAACCCCGAGTTCGAATTACCACTTGGGCATATCTCATAAATACTTGAAAATAAAGGTTCTTCACGGTTGAGGGTTGAATGCGGTGAGTCAGAAAGTGCTGGGTAGAGGCGGCTTCGGCCGGTAAGATTTTGTTACCACACAACATTTTACTGAATCGGAGACACGCATGCCCAGCTCACAAAGATTAGCACAATTCCTTGTACTTCCTGAACTGAAAGCCACAGCTTTTAAGAAAGTTCAAATCGCAAGCAATGTGATTCAAGCCAGAAAAACTTCTCAATTCGAAGTTTGTCCCAAGTGCGCCACTCCATCTTCTGTCGTTTATGACCACCGGATCGTGCGTTTAAGAGACGCTCCCGTGCGAGGACAATCTATGCGACTCAGTGTGAAAAAAAGAAGGTTCTTCTGTAAGCCCTGCCGAAAACCATTTACCGAACCCTTGATCGGAGTTCGTAAAGGGCACCGAACAACCCTTCGCTATAGAAAATCTGTGCTGTGGGCTTGTGAAAACTTCTCCGATCTTTCGCGCGTAAGAAAAGCCATGCGTTGCTCTTCGGGCTTTATTTACCAAACTCTTTATGAGCAACTTCAAGAACGGCTCAAGAAAAATCTCAACTACTCCTGGCCCTCAACCGTTGGAGTCGATGAGCATTTCTTCACTCGAAGGAGAGGGCGGGCAGAGTTTGTAACCGTCTTCACAGACTATCAAAACAAACGCCTTCGCGAAGTGGCCTTTGGAAAAGTAAAAGGAGAGCTCATCGCGCAGCTTAAGAATATTAATGGACGTGAAAACGTACGAAACGTCATCATCGACATGAGTGATGGTTATCGCAGTTTTATAAAAGACTTCTTCCCGAATGCCCGCATCGTTGCCGATAAGTTCCATGTTCTGAGACTCCTTACCCCTGCGATTAACAAAAGAAGAGTTGCCATCACTGGCGACAAAAGAAGTCTTCCCCTTCGAAGACTTCTTTTAAGAAGAAGGCATCGGCTTGCATACTATGAACGCGATGCCCTTGATCGATGGCTTTTAGATCATGCGGAACTCCGCGATGTGTACACGGCGAAAGAAGCAATGTTTAGTTTTTATCGAATAAAAGGAAAAAACCGAGCAGCAAAAGCTCTTACGAAACTCACCGACTGGCTCGCTCACTCAAAAATTAAAGAGCTTAAAAAGCTTCGTCGAACCCTCATGAGCTGGAGGCATGAGATCCTCGCCTACTTCGAAACACGCCTCACTAATGCCCGAACGGAAGGATTTAATAACGTCGCAAAGCTTGTACAAAAGAGGGCTTACGGATATAAGTCGTTCGAAAATTACCGGTTAAGGCTGTTAAATGCCTGTCTATAAAGCGTTTTAGGCGTATGCCCACCATGAACTGAGAAGAACCGAAGAACCAGAACCGAAGAACCGAAGAACCGGAAGTGAGTGGATGGGGCGGCAGGACTCGAACCTGCGAATGACAGAATCAAAATCTGTTGGCTTACCAACTTGCCGACGCCCCAACATGATTGGATATGAAATCTCTTTTTGGCCTGAACTCCCTGAAATGGCAAGGGAAAATTAGGGCTCTTCCCCACGGGGGATCTGCTTGATGGCGTCTCCAAAGGATTCCACTTCGGCTTTGTAGGCATCAAACACGGATTTTTCAATGTGATCGCGGGTTTCCTGGTTCAAGGGGTGGGCGATGTCTTTGAATTGGCCGTCTTTGCGTTTTTTTGAAGGCATTGCGACAAAAAGTCCGTCGTGACCTTTAATGATCTTAAGGTCCCTGATCACGAAGCAATCATCAATGGTAATGGTGATATAAGCCTTCAGGCGGTCTTCATTGACAGGGAATACCTTCACATCGGTGATCTTCATTTAAGACGTCTCCCGGTTGATTCACGTTGTTCTTTCCACTTGTCGGCGGAAACAGGACTGGACTTAAGTGCCTTGTTTTGAGGCATTTTTCCCCGCTTAGGGGGTATAGGCATTCACCAAAACATAGACATAGGAGCCCGCCCGCTTGAGCGAATAAATGGTGTGATGGTTAGTAACGCGGGCCCCGTTCGTAGAGGCAAAGCGCACGTTGATCGTCCCGCCGTCCGCTCCGTTGGTGGAACTGGGAAAGTTGCATTGAGCCGTACCGGAATCGGTCACAACAATATCGTAAGACCCTCCGTCTCTGAGATTGTTGAAGGTGAAGGGCGTGGAGCAGTCAAAAGAAGTAATGATCGTATTGCTTTTGGAGAAATCAAGAACACCACTGGAACCATTGTCAAAAGTCTTTGAGGTGACGGCGCCGGTTGCGCGCACGTCTCCACTGACGTCCAAATTTGCTTCAGGGTTGAGCGTGTTGATGCCCAAGTTTCCCGTGGGAGTGACGATCAGATGGGGAACGCCGTTCGTGGTGAGTGCCACCGAATGAGTACTGTCCTGACCGGCAAGTTCAATGAGATTCTGGGTGTTATTGATCACGCCCACTCTCCAAGCGGGGTTATTGGCGAAATCACTCCCTTGAATGAAGTTTTTAAAACCTGCGGAGGAAGAAGGGTTGTAAGGATCCTGAATCATGAATTGCCCATAGCTGGTAGCACTCGCTGAAATCTGCAGAGACGTTTCCGGAAACGTGGTTCCTATGCCGACTTTTCCCGCGGCATTGATCCGCATTTTTTCCGTGCCGCCCGTGGTGAAACCCATCGCGTCCGCGCTTGGCAGATACATACCGGTGTCCGAATCCGAGGCAAAGGAGATTGAAGGCGTCGTGTTCATTCCGTCCACGGCGGCGACGCTGCTGGCGCTGCCCCCTCCGATACTATCCGTCACGCAGAAAAAAACCGCACCGTTTGATTTTAACACTTCTCCCGTCGAACAAACAGGAAGAGCCGCTTTCGCGAAGGCTTGAACCGTAGGATCACTTTCCGAAGTCAAAGGCGTGAACGCCGTCCACCCGCCGCTCCCGTTGGAAACAAAGCTCTGACCGGAGGTAAGAGTGGGCAGGGTGGATCCCCCAAGTTCTCCGGTTTTCGCATACAGACCGGAATTCCCGTTCATAAGATCAAGCAAACTGGTGTATTGCGCGGAACTGATGGGAGAAGTGTTTCCGAGATTCACGCTATCGGCCACGCGCAAAAGAGAACCGGCGGGAAATCCCCCGACCGAGTAAGAATCCATGGACGTGGGAACGGTATCCAGCGGATAGGCGGGAAATGTTTCCCATCCCGCCCCGTAATCCACCGACACCTGTGCCATGCGTGGGGCGGTGGGCCCGGGCGTGTAACTGTTCCCGGTGGTACAGTCACCTCCGTTAAAACTAAAGGGGGCTCTGTTTGAAAAGACGTCGTAAAGGTCCCAGGAATGGGAGTCGGTTCTTGTTCCCGTTCCATTGCCGATGGCGAGAGCAAAACGGCCGTTGCTGCCGGTCATGTCAATGGTTTGCGCTTCCTCGTAAAGCAGACAATTTTCAGTGCCGGGAGTGCGCACTTGGAATTTAAAATGAACGGCGGAAGCGGTGACGGGATTGTCCGAAGCGTCTTTCAGTGTGCCGTCAAAAGTGAACGCCCGGGCTTGGAGACCTGCCAGAGCCAAGGGGGCTAGGAAAAGAAAGTAAGTAACGGCTTTCATTTTAACTCCTTCTCTTACTCATGCAGATAAAGTTTCGTTCCACTCGGTGACGTCAGTACTTGTTGGGTGTGAATGCTTCCGACACGACTTTTCAAATGAGCTCCGTTGGGAGTTCCCACGCCCACGGAACGTCCGGCACTCACGCCGAAGGAGGGGACAACCCCCGACGCAAGGGTGGTGCAGGAAGAGGCCGCGCCCAATGTTTGCGCGAGAGTCTGCGCCACGCCCGGAAAATTCATGGTGATGTTCACGACAACTTCACTTTTGGTGATGTCGATTCCTTCTTTCGTGGCGACCAGATAAGTGTTCAATAACTGTTTGGCGGAAAAGTTCGGTTGAAGGCGCGGACAGGGAGTGTTCTCACCGGGAGCTTCCAGAAAAACATAAAGTTGAATGCTGCGATTGGTTCCCCTTGGAACGCTGGCGCTGATGGATTGCCCAGGTTCCACGAAGCCGGCCAAAATGCCGGTCTTGGGACTGCAAGTGTTGGGAATTTGCGTGGGAATGTCTTCCGCCGTGATGCTGACTCCGTAACAGGCCTTGCGGTTGGCGGGAAGGGCTTCCAGAACACCGACTTTGCCGAGAGTTTTTGGGACTTGAATGGTCAGAGTGGAGGAGCCTGTGAGCGGGCGGTTGCACCCGAGCAGGGGAATCAGCAAAATGAAGCAAAGGGATAACCAAAAACGTTCCACGCTCTCTTTTTTCCTCTTATGATTGATATTATCGTTTCGGAACGGGGAGATTTTCTCTTTAAGGAAATCTAAAGTGTCTCAAAGTGAGAGCACTCAGCGCGCCCAGCGCTTTTGTAAACCTAAAGACAAGGTTTTTCCGAGACTGGTATTGACCGGACTTCCAAACAGGGTTTGATCCGCGTAACTCAAAGTTCCCGTCCACTCGTCCTCGATCAAATACCCAAGACTTAAAACACCGGTGGCGAATCTTTCCACGGCACCCGGCGAAGGGGAAGGGCCATCAATTTTTACGGCATCTTCATAAGTCCAGGTCACGGCGGCGCCGAAGCGCCAGTCTTTCAAATTGTAGCCCGCGCCCAGTCCCAGACTTCCGCCAGAGCCGGGCTTTAAAGTTCCGCTCATTTGCGCGTTGGAAAATTTCTTTTGAAAGGAGCGGTGGGCTTCCAAGGTCGCGAACAAATCATAAGTTCCGACGATTTTGGTAAGAAGAGTGCCCACGCCGAGAGCGAAAAATCCGTTTCCCTCACTGTCGAGCCCGCCGTTTTCCGATTCCGCCCGCGCCTTGGCCGTGGGCAGAGTGAGCTGCAAGAATCCGATCCCCTTGGGGCGGTAAGGGTTGTAATCCCAATCCGTGAGATATTCGTAGCCCAGGGAAGCGGCGACGTCGCCCAGGCCTTCGTGGGTTTGTTTCACGTGAGAGCGTTTGACCACGGGCAGGGTGAATCCCGCCTGCCAACGATCCGAAATCAGATGTGCTCCTTCCAAACGGAAAGTCTGTACTTGCTGGTGCTGATCCCATTTGTGCCAGACGCCGTGAGCGTCGACGTTATCGACGGCCACTTCGGTGAAGGAATAAGAGGAGGTGATCAAGGCGCGGTCATCTCCGCTGATGACGGCGGGAGCGGCGGAGGCTCCTCCGCAACAAGCGGCGGCCCAAACGGTGCGCGCGATAAAAAGAACGACGCCACCGAGAAGGAAACTCTTAAAGGGTAAGCGAAACCACCGCTTCATCAAGAAGTGCGCCTTCCTTTTTGAATTGAAATTTCATTTCCCATTTTCCCGGCATGATAAAAAATACGTCGGTCGCGCGAAAGCTTCCCACGTCCACCGGCACCACCTTTGTCGGCGTGGATCCGTGTCCCATCTCCGGCATCCAAAGAATCAACTCCGCCGTGCCTTCCACGTCCACGGGAACCGCGGTGCCGTCCAAAAGATTCGCGCGCACGACTTTGAAGATCAGCACTCCGTTTTGCGTGGAGGTGGGCGGCGTCTCCCACTCCCACATCAAACACAGACCGGAAGTTTGAAAGCGCACGGGACAGGTGGTGACTTTTTGATCGGGAGAAGAAGGATTTTGAAGATCGGGGGAATTTTCGTAGTGCGCTTTGGCGCAACCTGCGGCCAGCGCAAAAATAAAGGGGAGGATAAAAATCCGTCTAATCACCGGAACCTTCTCTCGAGATGACGCAGCCGACGGCACGCGCGCGGGGAGTTTTCACGGGGCGGTTTTGGGCCAAATCGTCCAAGGCTTCCCGCAGATATTTTCGGTGGGCCTCTTTCAATTCGTGGCTGTCGGACACGCCGCCTTGGTAGGCGACCTTACCGTCCGGAAGAATCACATAGGCATGAGGCGTTTTGAAGGCCTTCAGCTCGTCCGCCCATTTCGCCTGATGATCTTGGAGAACGGGAAAGGGCAGAGCTGCTTTTTTAAAATAGGCTTGGGAAAAGTCCCTCTCCTCATCCCTATTGGAGTGAATCCCTACGAAATGAAAGTCCGTGTATTTTTTTTCAAGGTCTCTCAGCTCTTCCAAGTGACTGTTGGAGCAGGGGCAAGCGGCGGAAAGAAAAACCACCACCAAGCCTTTTTTACCCGTTGAAATGGACAGGGGGGATTGATCGAGGGCCGAGGGACCGCTGAAAGAGGAGGGAAGGCCGAGGGCGGGAAAGGAAAGGGCCATCCAGCTCAAAAGAAAAAGAAGCGGGAAGATTTTCATGGGTTTCGTTTAGCACAGAGCCCCATTGATGGGAAGTCCCACCTTTGTTATCTGAAAGAAGCCGTAAAAAGGAGAATGAAATGAAAATGATCTTTTGTGCTTTGGCTTTGATGGTCTCAGGCGGTTTTGCCTTTGCCCACGGAAATCACGACTCTCAGAAAATGGCCCACCTGGTTTTTGCCGGGGGCGCTCTTCATGCTCACCTGACCTGGGAAAAGGGACCCCTGGTGATGGAAGAATCCGTGCTTTTGGTTCAATGGATGAATGGTCAAACCCACACGCCGACGGAACTTCCGGGGAATTTTGAAGTGAGCGTTGTGATGCCGTCGATGGGACATGGATCGGCGCCGACCCAGATTCAAAGGGTCGCGGATGAAAAAGGAAATCCAATCCCTGGCGCTTTTGAAGTTTCAAACATTTATTTCGTGATGGGCGGAGAGTGGCAAGTCGACTTCACTGTTCACTTTGAGGAGGGATCGAGCGAAACTCAATCCCTCCCTGTGAAGCTCGACAATGACGATCAGCACTTGTGCCAGTGAGTTTTCTTAAAGACCGATGAGAACGACCCGTCCTTGTTTGAAAACTTTCAGGATGTTGTCTTTTTTCTTGAGCGCCTTAAAGACTTCTTTCACGGAGCGCGTGGTGCGCTTGTTCACATCCAAAATCACGTCGCCCGGAGCCAGTCCGGCTTCGGCGGCGGGAGATTGCCGGTCCACGTCCACCACGATCGGATTGCGCGATCCGATCATGCCGATGCCCAGAGCCCTTGCCACTTGGGGCGTGTAATTCACCAACTCGAATCCAAGATCATAGGGAGCGTCCTGACCGTCCGGAAGGTCCTGACTTTGCGGCGTCTGCAGAGACGCCATTTTTGAATCGGAGCTGGAGCCGATGGTCACTTTCACGTGATGGGTTTTTCCGTCGCGGATCAAATCCACCGGCACGGTTTCCCCGATCTTCGCCATGCTGACGGCGCGGGAAAGAGCGGCGGCGTCGTCGACTTCCTTGTCCCCGAATTTTTTGATGACGTCATAGGCTTTGATGCCGGCGTTGGCCGCGGGTGTTTTTGGGAAAACCTGGGTGATCAGCGCGCCACTCGTGTCTTTCACGCCCAAGCGCTCCGTCCAATCGGGATCGATGTCTTGAAGGCCCACGCCCAAAAATCCTCTTTTGATTTCGCCGTTCTTTTCCAACTCGGGAAGGAGGGCTTTGACTTGGTCGATGGGAATGGCGAAGCCGATTCCCTGCGCTCGGGCGTCGATGGCCGCGTTCACGCCGATCACCAGCCCTTGCGTGTTCACCAAGGGGCCTCCGGAGTTTCCGGGATTGATGCTGGCGTCGGTTTGAATAAAGGGAAGCATGTTCAATTCCGCGATTTCGCGTCCGATGGCGGAAACGATTCCCTTGGTCATGGAATGGCCGTGGCCGTAAGGGTTTCCGAAGGCCGCGACCCACTCGCCGACTTGAAGATCTTTGCTGGAGCCCAATTTGACGACGGACAATTTATGATCGGGTTTGATTTTGATCAAAGCGATGTCGGTTTTTTCGTCCCGGCCGATCACTTTCGCTTTGTAGCTTTTTTTCGAGCCTTCTTCGATGGTCACTTGAATGTCGTCGGCTTGCTCGATCACGTGGTTGTTGGTCAGAATCAAACCGTCCGCGCGGATGATGAATCCCGTTCCCAGGGATTGAATGGGTTGGGCTTGTTGTTGCGGCATCGGTCCCATGAATTGTTGGAACAAGTCGAAAAAGGGATCATTGGGAAGCATCTGCTGCGGAGCGCCCCTCATCATCTGTCGTTTGGGAACGAAGCTGGTGTTGATGTTCACCACGGCGGGGATCACGGCCTTGGCCAGTTTGACGAAAAGATCATTGGGAAGGGGCTCGCCCTCCTTCAGCTTCGGCAGCACCTCGGTGTCGGCCGCGGCATTGGGGCCGGCGTTTAAAAAGCTGAATCCCGTGCACAAAGACAACGTCACGGCCATGAAGGCACTGAACAAAACCGTCTTTGCTTTCATTGATTCACCTCGACGAATCTCATCTGTAAATCGGAGATGACCGAGTCCAGCAGTTGGCGTTCATCATCGGTGAGATTGCCCTTGGTTTTTTCCTTGAGCAGCAAAAGCAGATCGATGTTGAAGCGGGCCACGTCGAGGTCTTTTTCCTCTTTGCCGGTGTGGGGATTTTTTTCCAGGCCCAAGGCCATCACGGCGGAAGAGGCCAGGGAAATCACGAGAGTGGAAAACTGGGGATTCATGGATATATTCTCCTTAGGCGATTTTTAAAACTGGGTTGCAGCCGCAAAAGAGGATAGAAACCGCCTTTGGGAAGTTGGCCCGAAAAATAGAGATGGGCAAACGCCAACTGCTGGCGCGCGGGGTGAGTCTGATTCTGAAAATAAATTTTTTTGATCACGCTGCCGGTCAGAGTGGGAGAAATGCCTAAACTTTGCAGGGCGCGGTCCAATTCGTAAAACTCGCTTCTTCC
>Ga0182738_1006254_pt1 | contig 12421 bp, 10 predicted proteins | sample eDN5th30CBELigMG_FD_128876 | JGI IMG/M metagenome (GOLD analysis project Ga0182738, IMG submission 128876) | Enriched Miracle-Growth compost microbial communities from Emeryville, California, USA - eDNA 5th pass 30_C BE-Lig MG (version 2)... ...
ATATCTCGCCAGATTCATTAATAATCGTAATCTGTATCTCTAATGCTTCGCTATATTCGATTATTAATTCGTTATTAACTTTTAAAATCCCACCGTTATTCATTATTTGATTTGCTATTAATGTAGCTTCTCTTTCTAGGCGGTGATCAAAAGAATCCATAAAGGTTTTCTTATTATAAGATTCAATAAATATAGCAACAAATAAAAACACGATAAAAATAGTAAATAAAACACTAGCCATTAATCGAGATTTAAAACTCTTCATTTACTTTGGTTCCTCTAATTTATAGCCTAAACCACGAATTGTTTTAATATATATAGGTTTTTTTGTATTTTCTTCAATTTTCTCTCGTAAATGACTAATATGTACATCTACAATTCTTGTATCGCCTACAAAGTCATAGTTCCAAACTGCACTTAACAGCTGATCTCTTGTTAAAACTCTGCCTTTGTTTTTTACAAGATATAATAATAGCTCAAATTCTTTAGGCGTTAATTCTAATAATTCCCCTTTAAAATAGGCTTCATAATAATTAGGAAGGACTTTCAACTCTGCAATTTTAATACCTTCATCCTCATCTGTTTCTACTTCATTAGATGATGTTGGCACTTGCATCTGAGTTCTTCTCAAAACAGCTTTTATACGGGCGATAACCTCTCTCGGACTAAAAGGTTTGGTCATATAATCATCTGCACCAAGCTCAAGTCCTAATACTTTATCGAACTCATCATCTTTTGCTGTTAACATTAATATAGGAGTTAGCACTTTCTGTTGGCGTAGTTCTTTACAAACATCCATCCCATCTTTTTTAGGCAACATTAAATCAAGTAGGATGACATCTGGATTAGTAGTTAAAGCTAGATTCAATCCTTCTTCTCCATCCATGGCAGTCAATACATCATACCCCGCCTGTTGCAAATTATACTTTAGTAAAGTTACGATAGATTGTTCATCATCTACAACTAATACCTTTTTCTTCATATACAGCCTCCAAATATGTTAATTCCCCTTAAGTCCCCTTATACCTATTTACATTATAATATATTGTGTAGTGAAAATGGAAAAAACATTTCGTTACTATTTCCAAAAGGAAATATTTGTTTAAAACGCGTAGGCGGTAACAATGATACTATTAGATAAACTAGGATAAAGACCTAATTAATTCCATAAAAAAATCGGCTAACTTTTAGAATTGGCCGATTTTTCTCATTTATTCAATTCAATACTGTCATTACATGACGAACGGAATGAACAGATTTTTCTAATGCTGCTTTTTCATCTTCTGTTAAATCAAGTTCTATAATTTGTTCGATTCCATTACCGCCCAAAATCGTAGGGACACCTAGATAAAGATCGTTATACCCGTACTCTCCTTCTAAATAAGCAATGGTTGGAAGAACTCGTCTTTGACTTTTCATAATTGCCTCACACATATCCACTAATGAAGCCGCCGGAGCATAATAAGCGCTTCCATTCCCAAGTAGATTTACGATTTCGGCACCACCATTTCTTGTTCTTTCAATAATCTCTTCCAATCTATGCTTCGGAATGAGCGATTCTAATGGGATTCCACCTGCATACGAATAGCGTATAAGCGGAACCATATCATCTCCGTGTCCTCCTAATACAATTCCTGTAATATCTTTAACAGAAAGGTTTAGCTCCATCGCAACAAAGCTTCGAAAACGAGCGGTATCTAAGACACCTGACTGACCAATCACCCTATTTTTCGGAAAACCTGATTCCTTATAGACTGTATAAGTCATTGCATCAACAGGATTCGTAAGTACAATAATGATACAATTGGGGGAATATTTCACTATTTCCCTCGTTACTGATATCATAATGGATTGATTTGTCTGTACAAGATCATCTCTACTCATACCTGGTTTTCTTGCCATACCAGCTGTAATAATGACAATATCAGAATCTGCAGTATCCTTATAATCGGATGTTCCAATAATATTTGCATCAAACCCTTGTACAGGACTCGCTTCAAACATATCTAAGGCTTTACCTTTAGTTGCATTTTCATTTCGCGGAACATCTAATAAAACAATATCTCCAAGCTCTTTTTGAGCAAGTAGAAATGCTGTTGTGGATCCCGTAAATCCACCACCAATGATTGAAATTTTCTTGCGCTTAACCATATAATATCCCCCTTATTAGACCAAGAATGCATGAGCCACTAATAGGCAATTTACTAGGCAGAGTCCCCTTTTACTCAAATCTAGTAACACTATTTCATATTAGCTTATCCCATTCTAATCCAATACACCAAACTGCTATTTTAGACAAAAAGGAAGAAGAGATGAGACTATCTCTTCTTCTATTTGTTATTAACCCATGTTCTTAATTAATTCATCACCGAATTCTGAGCATTTCACTTCCGTTGCGCCCTCCATCAAACGAGCAAAGTCATAGGTAACAACTTTAGAAGCAATTGTATTTTCCACAGATTGAATTACTAATTGTGCTGCTTCTGTCCATCCTAAATGTTCAAGCATTAGAACCCCTGAAAGAATAACAGAAGATGGATTTACTTTATCTAAACCAGCATATTTTGGAGCAGTTCCGTGTGTTGCTTCAAAAATTGCATGGCCTGTTTCATAATTTATATTTGCACCAGGTGCAATACCGATTCCACCAACCTGTGCCGCTAATGCATCAGAGATATAATCCCCATTTAGGTTCATTGTCGCCACTACATCAAACTCTTTTGGACGAGTAAGAATTTGTTGAAGGAAGATATCTGCAATAGAATCTTTGATAATAATCTTTCCTGCTGCTTCTGCCTCTGCCTGTGCTTTATTAGCAGCATCAGATCCTTGCTCTTCTTTGATACGATCATATTGAGCCCAAGTAAATACTTTTTCCCCAAATTCTTTTTCTGCTAACTCATAACCCCAGTTTTTAAATGCACCTTCTGTATATTTCATAATATTACCTTTATGTACTAGAGTTACAGATTTTCGACCTTCTTTAATCGCATAATTAATCGCAGCTCTTACTAAACGGCTTGTTCCTTCTTCAGAAACTGGTTTAATTCCAATTCCAGATGTTTCAGGAAATCTAATTTTGTTAACTCCCATTTCTTGTTGTAAAAAGTTAATTAATTTAGAAACAGCCTCAGAACCTTTTTCATACTCAATTCCAGCATAAATATCTTCTGTATTTTCACGGAAGATAACCATATCTGTATCTTGAGGTCTTTTTACTGGAGATGGTACGCCTTCAAACCATCTTACTGGGCGTAAACAAACAAAAAGATCTAATTCTTGGCGTAGAGCAACGTTTAAAGAACGAATACCTCCGCCAACTGGTGTAGTTAATGGTCCTTTAATAGCAATTAAATATTCTTTAATAACATCTAATGTTTCAGAAGGTAACCATTCTCCAGTTTCATTAAATGCTTTTTCCCCAGCTAACACTTCTTTCCAAACAATTTTCTTTTCTCCATTGTATGCTTTTTCAACAGCAGCATCTATTACTCTTGATGACGCTGCCCAAATATCTGGGCCAATTCCATCTCCTTCAATATAAGGAACAATTGGATTTGCTGGTACATTTAATACTCCATCTACTACTGTAATTTTTTCTCCTTGCATGCTTCTATCCCTCCGTAAAAAATAGTTTCCTTTTCCAATGCAATCAATTGGAAAAAGAATGAAATAATTTATTATAACAAGCTTATAAAAGCTGATTATATTTACTATTCTGACGAATAAAATTAAGTAAACGTTAATCCATTTATTAAACTCTACAACACTAAGTATATATCATCCTTTTACTCTATGGGAAATTATATCCTTTTTAACGTTGATGAACTGGTACATATTCTAAGCGCTTAGGACCAACATAATCTGCTCTTGGTCTAATAAGACGATTATTCTCATACTGCTCAAGAATGTGAGCAAGCCAACCTGAAACCCTGCTTACAGCAAAAATTGGCGTAAATAAATCATGGTCAATACCTAAACTATGATAAACAGATGCAGAAAAGAAGTCTACATTTGGCACTAGATTTTTTTCTTCTTTTAACAGGCTCTCAATTTTAATACTTATATCATATAGTTGAGGCTCCCCTGTTAACTGCGTTAATTTTCTTGCCATTTCCTTTAAATGCTTCGCACGAGGATCGCCCTTTCGATATACACGATGACCAAATCCCATTATCTTTTCTTTTTTCGCCATCTTTTCTCTAATATATGGCTCTACATTTTCGATACTTCCGATTTCTTTCAACATCTTCATAACAGCTTCGTTCGCGCCACCATGAAGTGGCCCTTTTAACGCACCAATTGCCGACGTAACCCCTGAATATACATCCGATAAAGTAGCGACACATACTCTAGCTGTAAAAGTTGAGGCATTTAACTCATGATCTGCATGAAGAACAAGTGCTTTATTAAAAGCCTCTATCGCAATTGCCTCAGGTTCCTTTCCATTTAGCATATAAAGGAAATTAGCGGCAAATCCTAAATCCTTTCTTGGAGAAATTGGATCAAGCCCTTTCCTTAACCTTGAAAAAGCTGTTACGATAGTTGGAATTTTCGCTTGAAGCCTTACAGCCTTTAAATAGTTTGATTCAGAATCCATGCTATCTGCGCTTTCATCATAAGCTCCTAATAAAGATACACTTGAGCGAAGTACAGCCATTGGGTGTACCTTATCTAACGGGATTAGTTTCATTTGATCAATTAAAGAGACAGGTAATTCAGCATTATCTGCTAATTCTTGTTTTAGTTCTGCCAATTCGCTATCATTTGGTAGCTTTTGATGCCATAATAAATATACAACTTCTTCAAAACTGGAATTCTCTGCTAACACATCAATATCATAACCAACATAAGCGAGTGAATCATCTATAATGGAACTGATAGAAGATGTTGTAGCAATAATCCCCTCAAGCCCTTTTGTAACAGCCATACATATCTCTCCTTTACACCTTTTCTTTTTAGTTAGTACAAATCTTTCAAACTCCCATATTGTCTCTATCGTAGTTACCAATATTGTTAAAATCTGTAAAATCAAAGCAATGGAATACACTCTAAAGTAAATGTTCACTATTTTGTTAGATTAACTGAATATGTACCTAAAAATCAATTAAAAATGTAATCCGGATTTATTTTAAAAAAGATGGGGGAGTTTTTTCGTTAAACATTAAAGTGAGTATTCTATATTTGAAAATGCTTACATTTTCAAATAAAAAAATAAACGATTTTGGTACTTATAGATGAGATAATTGTAACTACATACTCATTATAAACAAAAAACGTTAAAATGTCTCATATTTTATACTTAAAAACTGTAGATATAGTAAAAAAATTTTTTTCTGATTCCCTTTTACACTATATTCTTTTATTCTTGAATTATACCATAAATCCCAATCAACTGTCTGCCGGTAGAGTGGATTATGTTATCCACTCTACCACTTTAATTGCAGCATAAGCTATCCCTGCTCCAATTAACGGTCCTACTGCAACCCCATTAAAGACAGCCACAGACAAAATAGTCCCAAGAACCAGCGCTGTCGTAATCTCAGGAGAATCGGCTAATAAATTTACTCCGCCTTTTGCTAGTAATGCTACCATAATTCCAGAAATCAGCGCAATCCAAGCATAGGGTGATTTAAATGTTGCAGATAGATCTTTAAAGCCAATATCTCCTGTTGCAATTGGTACAAGAACAGCAATAGTAATAATCGTTACTCCCCAATTAATTCCTTTAGATTGAATCAAAGAAAAAAGCTTATTATCTATTCCAATCAGTTTTAAAACTAACAAAAAAACAACGGCAATAATTAAAGAATTGTTTTTGGCAACAAGTGCAATTGCCAAAAGCAAATATAAAAATAAATATGGTTGGCTAAATAAAAACATGGATAATTCTCCTTTTAAAAAATTTATGCTGAAATTTTCCATCCGACTTATTATTTTATAATAAAAAGCAGGATTTCCGATTAAAAAAGCATAAGTATAGAAAATATGAATGACAAAAGGAATATATTTCTATTCTTATTCTTAATAAATAAAGTGACCACTATTTATTATACTAAAAATGGGAGGACTAACGTTGAATTTGACTTATTTGTATCGTACGATTCGATTTATGGTAGTACTTATTGCTACCATCCTATTATTTGTAAGCATCTTTTATTTATCCAAAGTCACCTACCCTTTTATTATAGGATTTCTTATTGCTTTTCTAATGAATCCACTCGTAAATTTCCTGCAATTTACGTGTAAATTACCAAGAGCTTTTGCGGTTATTGTAAGCATTCTACTCATTTTATCTGTTTTTGCTGGATTACTTTCATTATTAATCGCAGAAATAGTTGCAGGCACAGCATATTTAGGAGAGGTAGTACCAAAACATATTGATATCATCATTCGATATATAGAAGATTTATTCGCAGGACAAATCATCCCATTATATAATAAAATATCGCAAACCTTTGATAATCTCGAAACAGGCCAACAGGATACCATTATGTCAAATATAAATAAAGTTGGTGAACAAGTTGGCAATGTTATGGGAGATTTTTTACAATCTATTTTCCTTAATATTCCCATTGTCTTGTCCTGGTTTCCTAATGCAGCAAGTGTCCTAATATTTTCTTTATTGGCAACATTTTTTATTAGTAAAGACTGGGTTCGTTTATCTTTAAAGTTTGGAAAATTCTTTCCTTCTAAATGGCTAATTAGTGGAAAAACTGTATTCTTTGAATTAAAGAAAGCATTGTTCGGATTTTTAAAAGCTCAATTAACACTTGTTTCCATCACAACGGTTATTATTTTAATCGGCCTATTAATCCTCCGAGTAGATTATGCTATTACGATAGCGCTATTAACTGGAATAGTGGATATTATCCCCTATCTGGGTACAGGATTAATATTTGTTCCTTGGATTATTTATGAAATTATCACAGGGCAAATTGTGTTCGCAATTGGATTATCCGTCCTTTATACTATCGTGCTTGTCCAACGACAAATTATGGAGCCAAAAATTCTCTCATCCAACATTGGGTTAGACCCATTAGCAACATTAATTTCCTTGTTTGTTGGTTTCAAGCTTTTTGGTTTTATTGGCCTGATCATTGGTCCAGTCTCTCTCGTCATTATCACTACCTTACATAGAGTAAATGTATTTCATGACATCTGGAGATTTATTAAAGGGGAAAGTGAGATACCAAAATAAAGGAACTGAAAAAAGAGCCGTGAATATCAAATGATTCACAGCTCTTTTTCTTTGCAAACTTGTCTTTAGTATTTAGTAAGGCCCTCGAATGGCATTTTTAACTTTTTCTTCATAAAAAGTTCTTAAAGTTTGTAATTCCTCGGTATGAAATGTTTTTTCTTCTAAAGCCTTTAAGTTTTCAACAATTTGCTGACGATTTTTGAATCCAGGGATTACACAAGATATCCCTTGTTGATCCAAGATCCATCGTAATGCAGCTGTAGCCATTGACTCTCGACCATTTGCAATCCAAGATAGTTCATCCGCTAACTCTACACCTTTTGCAAAGCCAAGACCTGCAAATGTTTCCCCTACATTAAAAGCTTCTCCATTTTCATTAAACTTTCGATGATCATCTTCAGCGAAAGTATGCGTTTTCGTGAATTTCCCAGTAAGTAATCCACTTGCCAACGGAAGTCGAACAAGAATTCCGACACCCTTTTTCTCGGCTTCAGGAATCAATTCCTCCAGTGGTTTTTGACGAAAAATATTAAATATTACTTGTAAAGCTTTTACATTTGGATTTTGCAAACATATTAGCCCCTCTTCCACTGTTTCAACACTTACTCCATAGTTGCGAATTTTTCCTTCTTGCTGCAATTTATCAAGTACTTCAAATACTTGACCACCTTTTAAAATTTCTGTTGGCGGACAATGGATTTGATATAAATCAATTGCTTCTCTATTTAGTCGTTTTAAGCTATTTTCACAATATTTGCGAACACTTTCCAAAGAGTATGTTTCCTTTGCGAAAATATCGCCGCCACGACAAAATTTAGTTGCAATATGAATTTGATCTTCTTTTCCCTTCGTTGCCTTTGCAAGTAATTCTTCACTATGTCCATCACCATAAACATCAGCTGTATCAAAAAAGTTTACCCCTTTTTCAATCGCTAAGTCTAAGGATTTTAATGCTTCACTGTCATCAACCTTTCCCCATGAACCACCAATTGCCCATGTACCGAAACTTACTTCACTGATTTTTAGTCCTGTGTTTCCTAAATCTCTGTAATTCAATTTGTGAGCACCTCCATTAGCTATGAATACTTACGCAAATATTTATTGAGCCTTATTCTAATATAAAGGAAGCGGTAGCTATACAGTACTTCTCCTATTTCTAAAAAATAAGTGCTCTTAGAGAAATTATAACAACCAACCATAAGTTTGTATATTAAATAAACTAACTTTCTATACTTCCTCTTGAATTTTTCTTAAAAAACTATAAACAAATTCTGTTTCGGTTTGGTTCATAAAGAAAATATAGTATAATTAATCAATTATACTAAGACCCAATGCAAGATTCGGAGTATGAAGAAAAGGAACCTAACAAACACATAATTCTATCATTATGAGAAGGAGAGTAGGAATAGCTATGCATGTCACTTGGAATCAACAACTAGTTAAAAAAGAGAATAAATCACTCTGTTTAAATTTAATTAAGAACACTGCTCCTATTTCCCGAGCTGAAATAGCTCAACAAACAGGTTTAACAAAAGGAACTGTTTCCTCCTTAGTATCTGAGTTACTAGACAAACAATTAATTTATGAATCTGGTCATGGAGAATCGAGCGGGGGCAGAAGACCTGTCATGTTACTATTAAATCAACATGCTGGTTATTCGATTGGTATCGACCTAGGTGTCAATTACATATTAGGAATCTTAACTGATTTACAAGGAAAGATCATCCACCGAATAAATGAAAAGTATGTAAATTTAACCTTTGAAGATACACTACAGATTATTAAAAATATAATTACTACTTTAATGGACATTGCTCCTGAGTCTCCTTATGGTGTAATCGGGATTGGTATTGGAGCACCTGGCATTATTAACATGGAAGGCGATATTCTGCTTGCTCCAAATCTTGGATGGCATAATGTTTCCCTAAAAAAGCCTTTAGAAGAATTATTTAATCTGCCAGTCTTAGTTGAAAACGAAGCAAACGCAGGAGCATATGGAGAGAAGCAATTTGGTCTCGGCCAACCTTATCAAAATCTTATCTATGTAAGTGCGGGAATTGGTATTGGCGCTGGAATTATTATGGACGGAGAATTGTATAAAGGAAGCAATGGTTATTCTGGAGAAATAGGCCATATGACCATTCAAAAGGATGGAATGAAATGTCGATGTGGTAATATTGGCTGTTGGGAGCTATATGCATCGGAGCAATATCTATTAACGAAAGCCTCCGAATGGAAGCATGGGGATACAGATCAAGTCCATTTAAATGATTTGATTGAACTTGCCAACCAAGGAAATGAGCTAGCAATCAATCTATTGAATGAAGTTGGTGATCATTTAGGAGCTGGAATAATTAATATCATTCATATCTTTAATCCAGAGCAAGTTATTATTGGCAATCGTCTAACCTTAGCAAAAAAATGGATAGAGCCACGCGTGAAAAAAATGATAAGTAATCATACTTTACCCTTTCATCAATCGGAACTTGCTATCCATTTTTCAGATATCGATTTTTCCTCTTCTGCGCTAGGGTCTGCTGCTTTTACCACAGAGAACTTTTTAAGGTTTATGGTGCAACCGGATTAATGCTATTTTCGTAGATTTAATCAAAATTTTTTTACAAGTATGAATAATCTTTATTCCTTATTCTGCAGGATTCCAAATTCGGAAATTACCACTTAAAGCCAGTAAACTAAAAAAGTATAAACAATTATCATAATAACGCCTATCCCCTTTTCGGATCGGTGTATTCCAAAATAATTCAACCATTCGTTTCGCATTCGGGCCTTCTGCTGCTAAAGAAGCCATTGCATTTGTTGCAATTAACCCAATTGGATGAAGTGATTTCTCAGAAAAAGGAACTCCATCAATCGTATATCTTCTGTAATCTTCAGGATCGATTTCTGCGAAAAAGTTCTGAATTTTATTAGCCGTTTTCCTTTCCCATTCACTTCCTCTAAACCATTCATAATCAAGACCAATATTCCCAGCAACACGATAGGAATCACTATAAAAATGGCCGTAGCCTTTTTCATTATTTGGTGTCCCATCATAAAAGGCATATTCAGGGGAGAGCCCTGTTTCTGGATGGCAAGAAAGTTCCAAATATTCACGACTTGCCTTGGCAGCTTCCTTCCAAAATCCTCGATCTTCCGGAAATGCCCAGCTAGCAAAAAGCTCATAGAAATGAGGTAGATGATAGGACGGATCGGTAAATTCACAATTAGGGACAAACTTTATTAACTTATTGTCTAAATTCCACATTGGGTTCCCGTCTCCATTTTCCCCCTTATGTAGACAGGTTCGTAATAAGCTTCTTGCTTGCTGACTATAGTTGAAAGGTTCTTCCCCATCTCCCCATCGATGTGCTGCAAAAAATAGAGCAAGTGCAAAATACTCTTCTCCATCTGGAGCTGGACCATACGCCCGCTTTGTTCCATCTGGATTGCAAGACCAAGCAAAATAGCCAGCATTTTCACCAGTATGCATGTACATATGCTTCTTTGTCCAATTCCATATTCGGTCAAATTCCTCTTTTTTATCTAACTGGACAGAAATCATCATTCCATAGGACATGCCTTCCGTTCTAACATCCAGATTACCTGTATCTAATAAGTAACCACCATCACTAGAAGGAAAATATATTCTAGTGTCATTATCTCCATAAAAAATTTGAGTCCAAGCATCTTCTAATTTTGTCTGAATAGCATGATCTGTATAACCCAACTCTTTAAATACATTTCGGTATTTCCCTGTTTTAAATGCACCACTCATTTAAACAATCACTCCTTTTTTAAGACGTATAGGAAGTTATCAGACTATCATCGATTCCTTTATATGTTTCTGTTTCATCTTTCATTTCATTTAGTTCTATTAGCGTTACTTCATTTTTAGATAATGTAATAGCAAGTTTTAAATAGCCCTTTTCCTCTTTATTTATTTTTGCCGTCATAAGCTTTGGTATAGAAGCTTCTCTTAATGTTTCAATTGACTGTTTGTCTGGAAAACGAGGTCTCCCCATTTCTTTCCACACTTTCCAAGGATTCGCATGGTGTTCATCGACACTTTGCCGCTTAAGAAAGTATTGGTCGCTGCTAACAGGTATTTGTATCAATAAATCTTTTTCAAAGCCCTCCCCTTTTTCCATCACAGTATTCCAAGCTACAAGGGCAATAGATCCATTTTCTTTTCGAGTAATAATCATTTGGGCATCGCGATAGAGCATTTCCTCACCAAGCCTGTTGAAAAAGGCAAATAAATGAAAGGTAGGCTTTGGGATGGAATGAAGGGCTATTAACCCAAACCCTCCATGGAATGGTGCCTTCGGTATATCAGTCTCCTCAAAAACATCACTAAATGTCCAATAGGAAAATGAGTCTACATAATCTCCTCCCTCACTCAATATGCGTGCAAGATAAGCAGCATTTAGTGGTGTATCATGCACTGGATTAATGGGACTGTACGACGTATTATATTCTGTAATATGGAATGGTAAATCAGAAAAGGCTGATTTTTTAATTAGACCACGTACTTCCTCAAATTGTTGAAGCATGTCCGTATTATCCACTAGGTCTTGATAATAGTAATCGGGAGTCACTTTCTTAGGACTTTGCGATGTATAGGCATGACGGCTGACAAAATCGACTGGCACTTCTTCTTTATGACAAAATTCCAAGAAATCAACAATCCACTCATCTGCTCCCCCGCATATTGCCGGTCCTCCAACCTGTAAATCCTGGTTCACAGCTTTTATTGCTAATGCCGTTACTTTATATAGTTTAAAATATTCTTGCTTATCTGCGTCCTTCCAAAAATTCACTAAGTTAGGCTCATTCCAAACCTCAAATGGCCATTTTTTTACTTCCTCTAATCCATATCTTTCGATAAAATGCTCTACTACCGCTGTAACTAAATCACTCCATTTTTGATAATCTTTCGGCGGTGTAACATTTCCTTTCCAATAAAAAATTGTTTGATCACCAGAAGCTAACAATTCCGGCATAAAACCTAATTCAATGAACGGGCGTAGATTCAAATCAAGAAAGGAATCAAAGATACGATCAATATAAGTAAAATTATAAAATACCTTTACTTCCTCTCCTATCTTCATTTCCCGATAAATACCAACATCATCAGAAAGCAGCCCATGTCCTCTTATATATTTAAAACCTATTTTCTCCTGGATTATTTTTAAATGATCAAGATATTCTTTCTGAAGA
>Ga0182738_1006257_pt1 | contig 12417 bp, 6 predicted proteins | sample eDN5th30CBELigMG_FD_128876 | JGI IMG/M metagenome (GOLD analysis project Ga0182738, IMG submission 128876) | Enriched Miracle-Growth compost microbial communities from Emeryville, California, USA - eDNA 5th pass 30_C BE-Lig MG (version 2)... ...
CAGCATTCGGGGATATGTTGGGTTTGGCCGCTACGTTTAAAAATGGTGATCAAAAACCATAATCCTTCCAGCACATGCCCCGGCACGCAGGTGCGCCCTACAGGCGTATCAGCGAATTTGCCATCGGTTGTGGTGAATTCGAGAATGGCGTTGCACGATGGTTGATAAAAATCATCCAGAATTTCATGGGCAAAACGTAAACCCAACTGTACCAATTCTGCGTCCCCGGCAATTTCTCCCAGATTATAAAAGAAGAACGAAAAGATCATGGCGATGCCGTGTGTCTTCAACCCCGCAGGAATTTCATAGGGCGCCACCTGATAACTTCCCGGATGCCGCAAGCGTTCTTTGACATTATATGCCGTGTCAAGCGCTAACCGAAGCGCATCTTTATCACCGCTGGCAAGATAATATTCACCCAGGCCATTAAACACAAATCCGTCCACATAAATACTGGTGTCGCGTTCCATCACACGGCCATTCGCATCCAACAAATACATCCAGCGGCCCTTATCATCGCGGCCATGTGTTTTTAAATAGCGATAAATGTGATGCGCGAAATCCAGCCATTCGGGACGCTTTTCAATACGGTTATATAGCGCGGAAAATGTCCACAAGGCACGGCCCTGCGACCACAGAAACTTATCGTGCGAAAGTACTTTTCCCTGATCATCCAGCACATTGCTAAAACCGCCGAATTGCTCATCCCGGCCATGCCGCATCCAGAACGGCACCACGTCATCAAGCAGCGTCTTGCGATAAAGCGCGGCATGCTCCTGCCAGAATAGATCGGGCACAACAGCGGATTTAATTGTAGAAACCATCATAAATTATTCGCGATGCAATAAAACTACATCGCCCTCACTAAAAGTACTTTTATTAATGGAACGTCGGTGTTGACCAGCCATTACCAAACATCGAAATCAACGTCCAGAAAACCTGCATGGTGAAATCACCCAGCACCATTCCAATCATTAACGGCGCGATTTTTCGATAGGTGCTGATGCCACCAAACTTCAAAATGGAGCCTTTGACAATCCACGCCAGAAAAAAGGAGAACCACAGCACATATCCCGTCCACGTGGGCACAATGGCATAAGCGAGCGGATTCAAAGGAAACCAGTCAAAGTGGCTGCGCATCACCAGCATCCAGATAGTCGCCACCACGCCCACCGCAAAACCGCCATAAGCCGTGGAATCGGCCTGCCACCCTACTCCTTTGATATCATTGGCAGAAAGCTTGATCATATTCTGTGCGTTATTATTGGGGTTTTGATAGAACGACAAAGCACCATGCGCATATCCCAGATAAATATAGAACATGGCCGCCGTCACAAAACTCACTAAAAAGCCCACCAATAACGGCAACGCTAGCGCGCGGAAGCGAGTGCCGGTTTCCTTTGCCAATTTCTGCAAGTCCATCAGCGGCGATAATAAGGTACCTCGCATATCGCGGCAAAAGATGGCATTGGTAAAGGCAATCATCGAATTATTATCCGCGCCCAAACCATGCAATGGTGTAATCAGTCCTATGAGATGCGTGGGCAAAAAGCTGGTTTCTGTTTCCATCCAGCCACATTCGCTAACAGCGCGCGTCATAATCATCGTGATCAAGAAAATATAAATTCCCATTTGCAGTGCGGCAATCACTGGATTCATGCCAGCCAGCGTGAGCCACACCACGATGCCGGCAAAGCCCACCACCATGCCTAACAAGGCAGTGCGATAAGACATTAATTCATCGCTGTCATCCAGCAATTTTGATTCGGCAGTGCGCGCCCATGCGGTTTGCCACACTTGCTTGTAGTAGGGCCAGCCAATGCGCACCTGAGCGCACACCAGCACCACATAAGCGCCCGCCGCCTGAAAAGCATTCCATATATTGGCGTTGTGCGTTTTAATCGATGTCGGCATGCCACCCAACTGCACCGCCAGCACATCCTGATACCGCGTAATCAGAAAAAAGAACCAGATGGAAAACAGCAAGTCCACCGGCAGAAAATACGCCATACCCAACGCTGCAAAGGAGACAAAGAGGGTTATCGGGCCAATCGCATCCCAGGGCCGTTCGGTAAATAAATTATCGACACGCAAACTTAACACGAAACTGGGCCAGTCCGGATAATTGGCGGCAAGACCATTCACACTAAGAATGCAACACACTATGCCAAATCCCAGCCACATTAACTTATTGCGGAAAAACGGCTCGCCTTCCGTTTCGTCCTGAATCATCGATAACGGCAAAATGGTGAGAGGGAACCGCAACTGTTCGTGATCCATCCATTGCCGGCGCAACAGCGTGGCCAGACAGGCAAAGACCCAGATAGTCATGGCAATCAACACAAACCACGCAAATACCGGCCCCACCCAATAGGACCACGGCACGCTCACGGCGCCATGCATTCCCTCAAAATATTGGCGTATTTCCGGCGGTATATTCCCCGTTGCAATAGCCGGAGAAAAGGGAATCGCCCAGGCTGGTAAATGTTGCGAAATTAGCGCATTGAGCTTATTGGCCGGCGTAGCGTAATAGGGCAAATAAACCAGCGCCGGAATCAGCTTTTCCATGAGCCCGCGCGTGGACACCAGCACGCCAATGGTGAGCATCCCATAGATAATGATCAAGTCGCTGGCGTTGAGAAAATCGCGTTTGACCAGACGCTTGAAAAGCAGATTGCCCAGCGCCAATATGAAGAGAATCGCCACCGCAGGCGGCGCAATCTGCATCACACCCACCTGTATATTTTTGGTAATCAGGTCGGCATATACGGAAAGAAGGCAAACCGCAACCACCAGAGGAATACCGATCAGCAACGCGCGTAACCGTAATACACCTTGACTCCCCGCTCCGGAAACGGGCTGCACGTCATGAGTTAGTGTTGGCTCCATAATCCCTTTTTAACGATTATTTATCACGTCTATATACAACACACACTTTTTTACGCATTCCCTTAACCAATTAAGTACTACCATATCTTGCTGATAAATGCGATAATTCCCGCTATCCCTATCGATAATTCGTGGCCACGGCATCACCGATGGAAGATAAAAGTACTTTTCCACGGCACGTAGGCCGTGGCCACAAATGATACACGCGTTCTGATACTCAAGCCAGCACTGCCATTTGCGCTTCGGTAACTTCGCCTTCCAGCGGCTCTCCCGCCAGAAACCGTTTGATTTCATCGATAGAAAATTGCCCCAGGCGATGCAAACCGTTGTTCACCGAACCTGCCAGATGAGGCAATAACACACAATTTGGCAATGAGCGAAAAGGATGATCGGCTGGCGGCGGTTCCGGGTCCGTAACATCGATACAGGCAAACAATCGTCCCTTCTGCAACTCGGCGACTAAGGCCGGTTCATCGATGATGGAGCCGCGCGCCGTATTGATCAAAATGGCGTTATCTTTCATCAATGCCAGCCGCTGCGCGTTGATGATTTTATACGTGGATGGCAACGAGGGAGCATGAATTGAAATCACATCGGAACGTGCCATCAATTCATCCAGTTCCACTTTGACCGTGCCCAGCCCGGCGGCTTGCTCGGCGGAAACAAAGGGATCAAACAACACGATATCAACATCGAAATTTTTCAATAAATCGATATAATGCCGCCCTGCTTTTCCCGCGCCGATGACGCCGATAGTCACGTTATATAATTCGCGCACCGTGCCACGCATTTCCGACCAGCCGCCACTTTTCGTGCGTTGCGATAAATTCCACATATCTTTGAGCGAAGTAATGGTCAATCCCAGCGCGGTCTCTGCCACGCCGCGGCCTAACGGGCCATTAGCGCTGGAAACACGAATGCCTCGCCGCCACAACTCCGGCGTTACAATAGGTTTCACACTACCCGCGCAATAAAACACCGCACGCAAGTTGGGCGCGCAATCCAGCACTTCCGCCTCAAACGGACAACAACGCCATGAGGTAATCGCGATGTCCGCGTCTTTGACGTTACGCTTGGTTTCTTCGCTATCCGAAGTAGCGCTGGTGTTGCGCACCACTTCTCCAATGGCCTCTAACTGCTCGAAATGAGACGGGCCAAAGATTCTGTTCTGAACGGTAACTGAGGGCAAAACGGCAATTTTTAATGACATAATAAAAGTACTTTTAATCGATCTCTAACGATACTTGTTCGTTCAACTTCTCATTCTGCGAGCGCGCATCGGAACCGGCATAATGCAATTGCACCGATCTGCGCCAGGTTTGAGTGTGATTGACTCCGCTGCGATGCAATGTGTATCCATGATGAAAAATAACCGAGCCTGCCGGAACCGGGCAGAGTATTTCCTCATCCAAGGTGATGCCGCGCGTATCCGGCACGTGATGCACCGGGCGTTCGGGATCGTGCTTGATCTCAAATAAACCATGCCGGTGCGAACCAGGAATATAAATCATGCAGCCGTTTTCGGTGGTAGCATCTTCGGTGGCAACCCACGCTGTGACAAGTTCATCAGCCGGTTCCACGCGAAAATAACTCAAATCCTGATGCACCGGTTTGGCCTGTCCGCCCGGCGGTTTTTGCAATGCCTGATCGCGAAAGACTTTTACTTTGGGGCCGATCAAAGCACGCGTGATTTTCAGGATTTTAGGATTGCGCGCAAATTCCTGAAACGTAGCGTCATAGCGCACCATAAATGAAATGTTGCGCACCGGATTTTCACCGTCTGCTTTCGAAGCGTCGGCCAGCGTATCATTTTCCCGCCCCACGCCCACGCCTTCGGGCGCTTTAGAAGGGTCATTGATAATCTCTTCCAGCCGCGCCCGCACCGGCGCCAACTCTTCATTATTGAAAACGTTTTGCACCACCACATAACCATTGGCATCAAAGTACTTTTTGATGTCTTCCGGATTCGATGTCTGCGCATCGAAATTCACCTGTTCCACTTTTGGCGTTTGTTCGCTCATCATAACCTCCGTGATAAAAGTACTTTTATCGCTTCTTCTCCAATGATAGCATTTTTTCCGCCATCCTTTCACCATTTTCGTGAGCAGCCGCTGTATTGAAATGCAAACGGTCGCCGATGTTTCCTTTTTTGCTGGCGGGCGCAAACGCCGCGCAGCCAATTTCTCCAGCAACCTGTTCCAACGCTGCATTCACCATCGGCGCTTTGGATGATTTCAAAAAATCGCCTAATCCGCCAATAACAATCGGCAAATTGTCATCGCCCAGTTCATGGCGGAACGCATGTAATAATGTCATCAAACGGTCGTGATACAATGGCGCTCGCGCCGCGGTAGAATCGGATTCTCCTTGTTGCCAGATAATTCCTTTCAGCGTTCCCGTCGTCATGGCGCGTTTGGCTTGAGCGATGGCATTATCAAATAATCCACGTTCCGCTCCTGGCAGCCACCATTCGATAATCGTGCCGCCAACCGCCGCCGGAATAAGTCCAATTGTCGCATGAGGATGTGCTTTTGCCATCACTTTACCGAATGTCAATCCCGGGCCAACGCCGCGATTTCTCTTGTCATAATGCAGCGGCGCTTTGCCCAATACCCATTGGCCATCTTCCCCTAACGCATAGACATGCGGATTTGTTTCCTCATCTTCCGGCGTAATTTTACCACGCCCCGCCATGTTGGATTGACCCACTAAAAGATATAAATAGAAGTGATCCTTTTGGACGCCATCGGGCATTTGTAAAGGCTGTTTGGCAGCGGCCGCATCAGGCGCTTTCGGCGTTTGCGTTTTGGACGGGGACGATTCATCCGCGTGTGCCCTTTGCGGAAAAGTGTATAAAACGCAGGACATCACTCCGGCAAACAGCAGCCATCCCACACATCGTTTTGCTATTCGTTTCATTGCATTCTCCATAAAAGTACTTTTATTGTAACAATCGGCAACGCATCAATCTCGCGCCCGATCCATAATACAAAATGCCATCGGGAGAAATGAAGGCATCGCGGATTTGACGCAGCGATTTCTCCTGCGCCACCACGCGCATCTGATTATTCTTCGGATCGATTTCCAATAGCGCGCCACTATTTCGTTCAACTCCGTAAATAAGTTGCTCATCGCCCACCTGTTGCGCGCAGAGCAGCGGCGATCGTGATAATTTGACGCCATCCATTTGCGGGATATCACCCTTATAAATCACTTTACGCAGGCGCGGATCGAACACATAATATTGCCGCCCGGCACAGCCATAAATCAGCCCGTTTTTGGCATGCATGGCTCTGCCATAATCCGTCGCACCAGCGATGGGACGCAGGCGCAAAGTGACTTTTTCGGTTTGCGGATTCCATAAAAGTACTTCTGCTTCCTTCGCTTTGGGAACCGCGCTGGTGCCTCCCGCAATGGTGCAGGTGATGAATAATTCGCCCGTTTCCGGAACCGTGGTAATGGAGGTGGGGCTGAGTTCACCAAAAAAATCGCGCCACACTTTGGTGCTATTATCTTTCGGATTAATGCGAATCAACGCGCCTTGCAAATGCCCTTTCACCGGTTGGGAAATAGCGTAAATTTGTCCATCGGTTACCTGCGTGAATTGCAACGGCCGTTCCTGTTCGTAGTCCTTCCAAAGCGCAATGACGGATTTCGTCTCTTTACCGGGTTGGTAGTAATCGATATAACCTCCAACATAGCTACTTATATACATTCCACCGCCATAAGGAAACATATCGTAAACGCGAACCGCGCCTCGAGTGAGACGCCCCAGATTTTCGAACCCACCGGTTTGCAGATCATACGAAAAACATAACCCCGGTTTGTGACTACTGCCGTATAATTTGCCGTCGAAGATCGTATGAATTCCCACCACCGTCACAGCGGTGTTATCGAATTTGGTGGGCACCGAAGTCTGCTGGTGTGTCTTGATATTTTCCAATACCAGGCGGCCTTTAATATCGATTTCTTTTGCCTGCACTCCATTGGCGATATTCGCCGCGGGAACCTTGCGCGGCGGCAATGTCTTGCCTGTTTCAATACCATCTTCGCGGCATAGAAATTCCGTTTTTCCCACCGAGCCATAAACCTCGCCATCCGTTCCCGTCCATACTTTGGGATGGCCATAGGCAGAAGTTAGCTCGGGCGGAAGAATCTGTTGTTTCGCGCCGGTGGCGGGATTGTAAGACCACAATTCCCCATGATGCATTCCCACCGGAAAATACAGAATGTTCTTATCGCTGGCCGTTGGATTAATGACATATTGTTCGCGCGCATCCGGCGAAATGCGTTCGTGCAACGTCACTTTGTCCGTCGCCGGATCCAACACCATCACAGCGGCACCGGGGAAAAGGCCAACATAAATTTTCCCATCCGGCGCAATGGCAAAACTGCTTTTCATCCAATAGGTGGCATGCGATGGCGGCTGCAATTCCGTCAATTGGCGCTGCGCGATTTGATATTTAAAAAACCGCCCCGGCATACCGGAAAAGATATAGATCGTATTCTCATCATATTTGAAACACTGATTGGCATTGGCGATTCCATATTTGGCGAGATTCACTTCCGTCAATGCGCCGGTTTTGATGTCCACGCCGACGAGTGCGCGCCGCGTGGCATCGCTTGATCCGAGATTCCCCCAGGCAGTGAAATTCCCATCGGCTCCTTTCGTGATAAATTCTATCGGCAGCGGCAAGCGCACCGGCCGGCCCACTTCTTCAAAGCTGTATTGCGGCGCGGCAGCAACGGCGGAAATGCCGCAGAGCAACAGCACGGCCATCATCCAAAAGTACTTTTGCGTGATCACGGTTTCACCCCGGGAAACGTTTTTGCCTGCAACAGCGTGGAGCCGGGCTGCAATAATTCCATCGCCCAGATGCTGCTGAATTCGCCGAACTTCATCGCCGCCAGCGACGCGCCGTGATGCGGATTGGGATATTCCCGCGCCAGGCTTGCCACCGAATCGCTGGAGGTTTCGCTGCCCGCCGCCCAGGCATATTTCAACAAGGCGGCGCGTTCATTTCCGGAATCGCCCAGGTAGCGGCGATAATAAATCAAGGGTAAAGCGCGCAAGGTGCCACGCGCCCCGGAATCATACATATCATCCGCTTCACCCTTAAACAGCGTGGGCAGAAAAGTACTTTTCAGATTATCCGCAATGCGCTGCCGCGTTGCCTGATCCGGCAAAGTGAGCCAACACCAGATCATCGCTTCCGATTGATACCAGCCGGAAGTTGATCCGGCATGTTGCAAATAGACATCGACATTGCGTTCCAAAATCTGGCGATACGGCCCGTCCGGAAAAGCGTAAGACAACAACGCCTGCGAAGTCAGCAAATCCGAAAGCACCCAGATCGGCCCGGCGTTCCGGCGCTTGCCGCCGCCATAAACGCCCAATCCATAATAGCCCGGATGAGTGCGATATTTTTTCACATCGCCCGCATCTTCTTTTTGCAACTGCTCAAAATGCTGTGGATCGATATAAAAGGTTTCGGCAAAATCGATGATTTTTTTGCACACTTGCAAATACTGCTGACGGCGCGCCGCGTCATTTTCCTCGTAAGCAATACATCCCATTCCGAGCGAAATCTGCCCGCCGTCCGCGACATTGAAACTATTCGATTGCTCGCCGTATCCCATCGGCACCGAACCATCCGCATTCTGCCGCCGCACCAGCATATCGCCAAAACGTTCGGCGCTTGCGTGGATTTGTTGCGGCGTGATTTGTTTCCATAAATCGGGATTTAGTTTTAAATGTTCCGGATGTTGTTCCAGAAATTTCAGATAGGCGAACATGGCGCGCACGCCGTAGGCATCGGCGAAATAATGATTGCTGAAGCGTCCATCAGGATATATCTTTTGCGCATTCGCCATGTGAATAAACGCCTGCAACAAGATGCGTTCCGCATCAACGGTATCCCGCCACTGGTCAGTGCCTGCATCGCTTTTCAACGTGACCTGCCATTGAAAATGGGCAAATTTAAAATCCGCCGGAACTTCGCTCAGTTGTATCTTTTGTGTCGATAACGAATTTGGTGGTAAGGTAAAATTAGACTTTCCCTGCAATTGGCCGGAGCCAACATTCACCGTTAGATTCGCCTTCACCGCATGATCCAACGGATTTTTTACGGTGATGTTTAATACCGGATAAATCGCCGCGTTATCCTGTTGCGCGGTAGTATTGATGTTCACCTGCGCCAGTCTGGGGCGATTTAAAATTTGATCCACCGTCTGTGATAATGCATTGAGAAGCTGCGGGTCATTGATTATTTGCTGCGGCGAAAATCCAAATAGCGCCACATCCGAACCGGCATAAACTCCGCCTGTCAATAACCGCGATTCTGCAACGGTTTGATTGTTATCGCTGGTTTCAAAAAGCACCTTGCGGCGCATGCTGTGCGCCTGGCGCGTGTCATATTCTTTCTTGGTATCGGTGCCCATTTTGGTGCCGGGAAAATCCGCATACGCAGGAGGGCAAACGCAGGCTTTGGAAGCGGCGGTAAAAGTACTTTTAGGATCATCCGCCGCAACAAACGATGTTGAAGAAGAAGGCTGGCTTCCATAAAATGGCTCGAAAATCCATTGCGGCGCGGCAATACCAATTTCCTTAAATGGCACGGATAATCTATTTAATGCGGCGGTGGGCGCGTATACATTATTTTTTTCTTCCGCCAGATTAACCTGCCCCAACGACCAATCCATCGGCTTTTCCTGCCATAAAGTACTTCTATTGGTGCCAAGTGCAATTGTTGCCAATTTCGCCGGATCGATTAATGGATATGGTTTTGAAGCATCGCTCCAATTCTCCGGAATAAAATCCGCCAGCGAAATAGCATATTGGTGCCATTGATGAGAAAGCGGCACGAAGGAAAAGTACTTTTGCCCGGCGCTGTCGGTGGCTTCCAGAAACATCAAATCCATATAGGCATCGCCTTTGGCGGTGAAGGTCAAAACGGTGCGTTTGGCGGAGTGTGCCGCGGCGGCGAAGAACTGGATACGGATATTAATCATATCGCGTTTGGATGTGGTTAAACGCAACGCCGGTTTGCCATTTGGATCCGTGGTTTGTTGAATTTGCGGATTCTCGCCATAGCTTTTGCCGCCATCCGGCTTGATAATGGAGTATGTCTTTTTCCGCGAAAAATCACCCAGCGGAACTTCATTTACCGGCTGCGGCGCGCCATAAAAATTGTGTGTTCCGATGATAATGACATTACCGCCATTTTGCAAATACCGGCTAATCGCCAAACGGCTGGAAGGCGGAAGCGGCTTATCACCCGCAAGAATCAATAAACGATTTTTTGAAGCATCCAACTCACTTAATGAAGTGAGGGGAATCGGCGCCGCCTGTTTTTTCTCCAATGCCTGGCGAAATGTGGATGACGCAGAAAGCGCCGTTCCATAAACCGGCACGGACTGCTCCTGTGAAACGGCGGGACGCGGTGCGAGTAATACAACGCAGGCAAAAATCAGCAGAACACACGGACCAAAAGGCAGTAGAAAAGAGTTCATTTTCATGGGTAATCTCACACTAAAAGTACTTTTACACAACTGGCCATCTCTACATCATCCACCTGCACTTAACTGATTAAGTAAGTGATGTTGTCATTATACCATTATTTACTTATTAATCAAACTATTTTTCTCGGGTGATAAGAATATGCTGGCGCGCTGCGGTCACATCGAGCTGACTTTCAGGGAGTTGATACAGGTAAACCGGCGCCTGCTGCCGCTGCAGTTCCAATTTCCCATTCTGCCAGAATCCCTTTGCCAGCGCGGTGTTGGTGAGAGTGACTTGAAAACTGGTACCCGGACGTGAAGGAAAATAAAGATAATACAACTGATGCGCCTTAAGCGAAATCTGTGCCGGATGCGCTTCATCGAGAAGACCGGCGCTAATCTGTTTTCCTTTATCATCCGTGACGGCATACGTTGCAAAGAGCGATCCGTGATGCACCTTGGTGGGAAGCAGTTGGATTTCGGTGGGCTGGTCAGCATATAGCAACAAAAGCTGCTTCACGGACGCCGGAAAAGTACTTTTAGGAAGCGGCTCCGGCAATGCATCGCGCAATTGCACATCAACGGACGGCATACGCTCTAATGTCCATTGCTTCCAACCAATAATAGCTTCGGGGAATTCGGGAAAGGCATCATTTTGCTGATGCAATAACGCATTGATCTGCGCATCGGAACGCGCCAACACCGAATGAAAATCCGCAGGCAAAAATCCGGCATTACGCAAACGCCATTGCAGGACAATCATGTTATCTTCGAGCAACTGAAATCGTTCTTGCTGGCGCGTTGTCATGGGTTGGTTTTTGGCAACGAGAAACAGCTTTTCCAGTTCGGTATAATACTTTCCATACAATTCGTTAAACAACTTGTCGTTGGGACGCGACAGAATAACTTTATCTTTGGAATAATCCTGAAAGATAGATTCCAGCTTCCGGTAAAACGGCACCATCGCCGCGCCGGCGGCTTCGCCATAAGCATGATTGAGCCAGTCGCGCTGCAATGCATAAGCATCCAATGAAGGATTCCACATCATCTTGGCCATGATGTAATTCGACATTGCCGCGTTGCTCCAGGACGGCGAACCAAATAAATAGGCGCCCTTGATATGCGCTTTGACCATCCCCTTGAAAATGAAATTGAGAATTTGCGGCGCGGCCGGTGAAACAATGCCCGTGGTGCCGCTCATGCGATCATCCTCGCTGGTGATGCGCCAGAGATTAAAGGTATTGGGAACGTCATAATAGACCCAAACCGGTGGCGCGACTTTCGCCCAGGCATCCATTAATTTTTGCCAGGTCTTTCTGTTTTCAGCATGATATAACCGATACCCATACGTCACCGAACTGGGCGCGATCACGGGAATAAAATTATCCGGCAACTGCATGGGATATTGCACCGGCGGATACAGGTAATCGTTATAAATATATCCCGCCAGTTTGCCCTGCGGATATTCGCGCTGGACGATTTGCGCCACGTCGTGATAGAACTTGAGCACCAGCGATGACATGCTGGGATGGCCGCCGATGGGCGGATCATACAAGGCTTTGCTGGCTTCGCTTTCGCTCCAGCCGCGATAATCACTGGGCGAGAGCGAGAAAGTTTCGGGACGCTCATCGGTTTTTAGCGTCTCCACGGCTTTCTGCGCAAAATACTGAATCAAGGCGGGATTCGTCGTTTCCAGTTTGTATCGATGATCCTCCGGCTTGCGCGTACCGTTCAACAGCGCAAAGAAATCCGGATGCTCCGCATAGAGTTCCGGCGGAACCGTTTGCACCCAGTTATGCTTGTGGCCAAGATTGATGGAGAAGCCCAGTTTCTGCCGGTCTTCCCATTGATGGACGCTCACGGAATCATTGACCATGGTGCGCGAAGCCACCAGATAAGGCAATTTGCGGGAAATGAATTGCGGGTTTTCGATGCGATCAATTGCCGGCACTACAAAAGTACTTTTAGAAGGCACTGCTCTGCCCAATTCGCCCGGCATCAGCCAGCGCACGTCCAGATAATCTTCCA
>Ga0182738_1006258_pt1 | contig 12416 bp, 8 predicted proteins | sample eDN5th30CBELigMG_FD_128876 | JGI IMG/M metagenome (GOLD analysis project Ga0182738, IMG submission 128876) | Enriched Miracle-Growth compost microbial communities from Emeryville, California, USA - eDNA 5th pass 30_C BE-Lig MG (version 2)... ...
AAAGATGCCGAACGACTTGAAGAAACAAATGGAAAAGTAATGCTGAAATTGATAAATTAAGTACTTATCCCAAAAATAGTTAAAAGCTGAATTGAAGAATGCATTAGAAGAGAACAAGAAGTTTAGAGGATATATAACTGAATTAGAAGATCGAGTTGCCTTTTTACAACAAACTCAAAGCCAAGTAAGAAGATTGAGCTAAGATATAATCTTATCTTATCTTATCTTCGCACAGGATATTTCAAAAGTAGAATCAAAGATTGAAGAATTTTACAGAGAGATCTATTTGTTGAAAGAAGAGAATAAGGCATTGAGAACTGCTGAAGTGAGCTTGAACAGAGAGATCGAAGTTTTGAGAGAAGAAAAAGAAAGAGCTAGAGGCGACTTTAAAGAAATGAAATATGCCAATAAAATCTTGGAAAAAGAACTCACCGAAGTACAACATTGTGATTCTGACAGTTTTTGCTAATGATCTAAATTAGTTGAGCCGAAATATGAATGAAGTTATTAATGATAAGATGAATGAAATAGTTCGTCAAAATAGGGCTTTAAACACAAGTCTTGAAAAGGATGTGAAGATGGAAGTAATCTATTGAGATTTTATTCAGTAATAACCATTCACGACTAGGTGATGGGAGAAGTGCAGGATATGATTAAGAATCATAGACAATCGATAAGACGATTTGAATGAAAAAAATTTTGATTTGAAGCATTTTTACCACGAACAAAAAAGATGTACTTGTAACTTTTCAATATATTAGATGTCCATAGAAGCGCCAAAAAATTTTTGTCTTTTTAAAAAGTTTTGTGAATAATTATTATATAAAGAAATCTCATAATGTTTTGAAGAAAAAGATCAACAGATTTTATTTTTATATGTTTATTTTCGCTTTATATCTTCTATTATAAAAATCCAAAAATAAACAAAACACTCCAATTCTCTTCTCATACTATGCCAAAAATGAAATCACTCTAGAAGAATTTAAAAACACATCAACAAGATGCCCACTGCCTCCACTGATCACAACTTTATCTTTTGTATCAACTTCTCCAATAATAGTCGTCACAGAGCCTACAGAAGCTTCAGCTTTTGTCTGTAATTCTCCTGCTTCAGTCCATTGATAAATTCCCTTGCTGTTATGACTGCTGACAATTGTCATACTTCCACTTAATAAAGAGGTGACTTCACCAACAACCGGCATAGCAGAGGCCAATGTTTTGCTTTCAAGATGCCATCTAGTGATATAATCATGGTGTCCAACAGTGATCCAACGGCCGTCTTTATCGAGTTGAATACAAGTGACAGGCCCAAGGGATTCTTTTTCAAGTTTATATCTTTTAACTTCTTTGTTATGTTCGTTATCCCAAAGGTGGATTTGTCCTCTTTCATTGCCAAAAATGATGAAATTTTCTTGATAGAATTTGAGAGCATTGATGGAGTAAAGGTCTCCTTCGAGGCCAAGAGTGTTTTTAAAAGGAGTGATCAAATTGAGGATAGTAAAGCCATCCAAATCCACAGTGAGAATATTGCCTTTATCTGTTCCTAAGAAACATCTTTTTCCAACCAAATCATAATCAGCTGAAGTGATCTTATTGATAGATTCTCCAAATTCCAGATTGATATTCAATTTAGAACGGAACTTTTCTGAAAGGCTTGTGACTTTAGCGGCAGGAAATCCGACAAGTTTTCTTTCCTTGATTTCAACAAGGAAGTCGGACCAACTATACGCATACAAAAAGTAGTCATCATGGAAGAAGAGTCTGTCAAGGGTGTTTTCTTCTAATTTGAGGTTGAATATCTTGCCTTCTTTGAGTTTAAAGTGACAGATGCTATTGAAAATATTGGATTCTTCATAACTTTGCTTCAAGTATTCTGAAAGGATTTCTTCAAAGATCCACACGTATAAATCTCCGTCTGATGATCCTCCAAGAAGATATTTTTGATTCTGTGTCAATAATAATGATAATATTAGCATAGAGAAGATTGGGGAATATGTAAAGTGATTTTGATGTGCTAATAAATCGAAATTAGATTCAAAATTAAAAAATTGCACAATCCAATCTAAAAAATCTTTCATAATGAACAAGTCTGTGATGTTATTAACAAATATGAAGAATAAGACAAAATTAATATAACACTACACAAAAAATGCTGAATTACTGAAATACAGATACACATCACATACCATAAAAATACCTTTGAACAAAAATATCATATATACTCATTTGTTAATTTTATTTGAACTCATTGGATCAATCAAGCCAAGAGATTCCTCTTTATTGAAGGGCTCAATTAGTTGACAGCATTGTCAGAAGTTTGAGGAGGAACCATTGAACTTTCAAATTCATCTTCTCTAATGACCTCTAAAGAATTATTTTAGTAATATTCTCAAAAATTTCCCTCTTACCAATGTCACCATAATGGCCGGCTAACCTATTTGGTGAAGCAATAATCTCTACAGGAGCTTCCAAGTCTCTATCATTCAAATCATCGTCGTTATCATCGATATTTGATTTATTTTCTTCATTTGTAACAAAACTCCTTCTTTGGACTTCGTCCTGTGTATTATCTATCGCTATTAACGACTTCTTGTCCTTAAGAAATACTCTACCAAATTGAGCTCCTGCGATAATATGTGTGAGGTTAGCTCGAAGAGGGCTTCCATATTCATCAAAGCCTTCATGGTTTTGGAAGTTGTAAGTATTATTGAATTTTTCAGTTCCTTCTTTTTGAAGATATACAGCTCCATCAGAAACAGCTCTTTGGTCTTTTAAGCTTGCAGAGTCCACCTCTTTTTTCTTTGGGATATGAGAAGCATACATTTGTCCCTTGTTCTTAGTAGTATTGAATTGGAATTGTTCCCCTCCAAATATAGCTCCTTTTCCATTAGATTTAACAGTACTGTAGAAAGAGTCTGTGTATTTTTTAGGCTATATATACTCAATCAGTTTTCAAAATAGGTTTAAAATAGCGAACCTTTTCTTTAGGATCAACATCATTCAATTCGAAATCTTCATTATCACAAAATGGGCATCTTGCAACTATCACTTTATCATCCTTTTTAACTCCTAGGGGGAAGAAATGAGCTTTTTATTCGAACACTTTCGTTTATATTACTTTCGTTCAGGTCATTAGCACAGAAATGGCACATGTAATTTTTACAGCAAGAGCTTATAAGGATATCTACAAGGGAATTTAAGTTGCGAATAAGCTCAACGTTTACGGTTAAAGTATCTGAAACAGATAGGGCAGTTATATCGAAGGTCTTTCATTTCATCAGAGCGAATATCGGAGCACTAGGTAATAGTGAGTTTTTTGAATAGTTGGATTTGAGTTTTACGTAAATATTTTCAGTGGGAAACATGCTTTTAAGTTTCAAGAATTTCTTTTGAGGCTTGACATTACTACTGTGTCTTCTTCTTTCATGTACAACAGTGATAGTTTCTGATGTTCAGTTAAGGAGGGAAGATGAGATTCTATTTACGTTGTTGTGTTCTGTTTGAGTTTGAATGTCGATTGCGGTTTGGGTTGGAGGATGGATTGGTTGATGAAGAGACAGCTGCAGGAGACGAAACCCCATTACTGCTGCAGCAAAAAATGGTCCTGAAAAATCTATGCATGGGAAAGGAGTTATTTATGTGTTATTTTTTATACTTCAAGTGAGAGCAATTATTTTTAAGTACCTGCATTGAAACAAAGAATTTTCCTTTACCTAAGACCTGAACAAAAAGGGAGAAGATTGAGACGTTTTGGGAAGAAAGATTGAAGAAGGAGGTTTAGAGAGGAGTAGGTACGTTAGAAAAGAGAACCTGGTGTTTTTATAAAGAAGAACATGTTGAAAATTTAGGAGGTATCTCAGAACCCGCTTTAAATTGAGTTAGGGATTAATTCTTAAATTCTATCTCCCATTCAAATAAAAAATAAATCCCTCCCTCCTTCTCTAATAAATGGGAAATGGGATGGAGTTGTTCTTTAAATTTTAGAGGAAAATATATCGAAAGGGAAGGTAATGAAGCAAGGTTTCAATAAGAGATTTGATTTGAATCAGTAAGATGAAGAATAAATTTGAAAAAATTAGCCTGATTAGGAAATTTTAAACCTTTATGAAACTTTCGAGAAACTAAGAGGAAAGCTTTCATGATTATTTGGATTGCATGAATTTTTTGGTATGCTGAGAATAAGGTTATTAAAGCCTGGTAAATTGTCTCAATTTTTTGTGTATATCGGTATTACTTCTCATTTAGGAAACGAAAAAGTTTTTCGAGAGATATGAACAAAAAAAAGGAAAGAAACTTTGGTTTGGCATTTTGAATTTCGAAAGTGTTAGGAGACATAGTGAAAACTATTTATTGAATGAGATAATGGAGTTTCTTTGAATCAATGAACCAATACAAAATGCAAACTCAATATTCTCTTACATTCTGGAACCATATAAAATTTTTTAAACAAACTTTTTTCGACAAGCAAAAAAGTCAGATAGATCTTTATTTATTTTTCAAAGCATCATGCTTAGATGGGCCTAGAAATTTTTAATCAAGCTCTCAACAAGAAAATATTACTGGGGTGAGCATCTTCTCCTGCACCTTCGACTTCTTTAACGAGGTCACCAAGGGACTTTTCCAAATCATCTATTCTTCTTCCTAATTTGATGTTAATACGATTTTTTGAAAAGATTAAGAACCCATATCGTCAATTCTGCTGACAATAGATCCAGACATTTCTTCGAATCTACTTTGCATTTGAGAAAGAAGGTTCTGAACGAAAGCATTCAATTCCTTTTCACCAGCGTCTTCTTTTTTGCCTGTTTGATCCATTTCGAATTTTAAATTACTTTGTTTGTATATATTTAATTTTTGCTTTATATTTTTTCGGAGGTAAGTTTATTTGTTCAAAGAGGAAATAAATTATTTTCTGTTTCAAATCCTGTGATTATAAAGGAAGTGATAATCCAAGTTCAGGTCTACTCTGATGAGGAAAATTGAGGATGGAATTATTCATGATGAGCGTTTACATATACAATGATTTATTATTTTATGAAGCAAAATTTTATTTGTATAATAAATACATAATAATTTGTTTAGAAAAAGATATTATGGAACAGGACAGGACTACTCTATGTTGCTATATACATTAGGGGAGGAGGGAAAATCATAAATATTTGAATCCTTCATAAAAGAATTCTTTGAAGAAAATTTGTAAAATAAAATAATTGATTGATTGTTAGTGTATTTCTCTTTTCTGTTCAACGACAACAATTTTGTTCTCAGAAGCGAATATAATTTACTTCATCAGCTAAAATGGCCAAAATTCCATCATCACGACCATTTCTAAATTCACAATCCAAAATGTTTGATTTCAATGCGTAAACCTATGGACTTCAGTATAAAAAATTACAACTCTTTACCTTGGGATTATTGATATTTTGGAGAACATCTTCCAAGTTCCAAACAACCAAGAGTCTTTCAACAGTACTTACAATGTACTTTTCAGACCCAGCATAAGAGTTGTTGAACTTGGCTTTTGAAAACTGGACCTCTGTAATGCCATATTTTTCAATGATAAATTCTGGAAGGGACAAGATAATTGGAGCCTTCAAAATTTTCTTGATTGAATTCAAGTATCCATTAACTCCATTTATGATCAAGGAGTAAACCATGATAGTATCTTGAGCTGTCGCAGCAAGAAGAGAACCATCCTTTGTGCTGTCAAGTGCATCAATTGTTTCTTGAAAAAATTAGAAAAATCTCTTTTAAAATTCTCGTTACCAGCATCAGTATGGATAATATTTTTTGCATTTTTGCCGATTTCCTTATAAAGCCTAATTTCGCCTTTTTCATTTCCAACAGCAAAGTGCCCTTGGGCAGTGGAGGAGAAGCAAGAGAAGGCAGGATTAGTGTTGTAGTTTTTCATGCTGATAGCTTGTTCTTGCTGTTTAGGATCGAAGAGGAAAAGGTTCTTGTTGTTAATGCCAAGGAAAACGTCATTATGGTGAAGTTCTCCATTCTTCATTGAATGATCAATATCGAGGAAGTTATTATATCCATCAAGTGTCTAGTGAATTTGTTAAGATGATGATTGAAATATGATGAAATTTACCCATTCACTAGTGATGATACCGTTTTCGAGATCAAGGGAATAAAGTTTCGTGTCAAGATCTTGATTGAGGATGAGCATTTTGGTGTCTTTATCATGGAATAAAATCTTTTTGGGGTGGATTATTTTATTATCCAATGTCTTGAGTTGAGGAAGTGTGCAGATAAACTAGAAAAGAGCTATATTTTTATCACAAAAAAACTTCAATTACATCAAGGCTTTCGTTTGCTTTGAAGACACTAACAACAGAACCACGAGTGATGAAAACCCTATCCAAGAGTTTGGATTGTGAGATGCTATGATTTTCGCTGTCAGAGATATTGGAAGCGGGCTCATAATATTTGTAGATTTTGTTGTAGTTCAAGACTTCTTCGCCTTCTTCATCATTTTCAACCTCTTCTTCAAATTCTTCTTCAGCAAAGTTTTGTTCTTGGTCATGACTTGTTGCGGCTCCTTCAGGTTCTTCATCTTCAAGAAAATCTTTGATACGTTGAACTTCAGCGCTGAATTCTTCTTCATATCTATTGATGAGATTTGTTCTTACAGCGCTGTCACTGAGAGTAGATAATTGCTTTTGTTCACTTGCTGAAGGGAATGAGGGGAGACTTTGTGATCCATTGCTTCCAGAACTATTTGATAGGGTTTCTCTGAGCTTCTCAAGACCGTTTCCAGATTCATCCTCCAACTTAAATGCCATGACTCTGACGGAGTCTTCTTGCAAATCGAACCATCTGAAAGTCTGAGATTCCTCAACAAAGGTGAAACAACCAGTTTGTTCAATGATTTGAACATAGATAAGTGTTTCATTGGAGTCGTAAATTTCAAATCTCAGTTTTCCGCCACCAAGTTTTTTGACTCCGAAAGTCGCGTTTTCTTGAAGAGGAAGGAAGTTATAATCTTCATCCAAGAGATAAAGTTGTCCATTCGTTTTAAAAGCAAAAGGTCTGTTGTCAATCGTTAAGATATCACTGCTAGTTTCGCTTTTTTGAACTCTGTTTGAGTCTAGCTTGGAGTTGACGGAAGCTGGAACGTTCATATCTCTGACACGCAAAATTGAGTTGGGAATAGATTTATTACTTCTTCTGCTTGCTTTACTTTGGACTTCCAACTTGCTCAAAGACTTGTTCAAAGGATCGGCGTTTTCAACTTCCATGTTTTGTAAGATAAGGTTGTTTTGTTGCTTCACAATAGCATTCTTCTTGACATTCTTGGGGCTTTCAGGATCTTCTTCTTTAATCTCAACATCTTCATATTCTCCTCCTTTTTTCGTTCTATTTAATGGGGTGAGTATGCGAGCCGAGCAATGAGAGTACCTGCAAAAACGGAGATATTCGTTGAGAGGAGTATTGTCACCAACATAAACATGGTGCTTACTTTGATAGATAAGCTTGCAAAGTAACTCCTTAAAGTCTGAAGCAACAATCATATTCCTTTTTCTATTGACAAATTCGAAGCCATATATAGTTCTATTGAGAGGTTTTAGAGGGTGACGTTCGATTGGAATGATTACCTATCATCATCTTGCCATTCATATCTCATGACATCCTTGCCTTTACCACTCTCAAAGCTACTATAAAGGAGGTGAATACGAAGTAAGAATAAGTGGATGAACCTTTTGAGCTTCATGGTTTCAGAGATGACGAAAGAATTTTCATATACCAAATTTTCTTTTCCAGCTAAAATGATTTAAGGCATTTGTCTCACATCGAATAAATACATTGCTTTCTGGTGGCTCTTCTTTGGGCATTGTCAATGACGAGATGATATGCAAACTCTTCATCATCAGAGAATTCGAAGCGAATTTTGGCAGTATCATATCTATCCAATGAGAATGTGAATAGGGAAAACAATGTACATAGATTTCTTTTGACCTTTTTCCAATAGGTAGAAAGAGCCTTCTCCAGCAAAATCAAGGTAGGGTTCCTTGAAGGAAGGAGCGAAGGTGACGTTAGAAGACCAGAGGTTCTTAATAAAATTCATATTTTGCGATAAGTTTAATTTTGAATTTTTGAATTGGAGCGTCGGATTTTTAACGACTCAATAAATATTTTTGTTTTTAAATTATTTCGATACTAACAATACCTCCTCCTCTTCTATAAAGGATAAAATTCTTTCTCTATCTTTCATAAAAATTTGAATTTCTTAAGTTTAAAAAAATTTCTTCTTTTCAGAAATTCATAACAGGAGATTTTGTCCAAAAACCTGCATCCATGTGACCTTGACTTTCAAGTTTTGCTTCAAAGAGGAAATTATTCTACAAATCTCTTAAGAGTTCGTGAGAAATGTACTCCTTGAGAGGAGAGAAATACCAATTAAATTTTTCTTCGACGCTAGGGTGGCTGAATCCCCTAAAGGGGTTCATTAAAGGTGGTTTCCCAGGAATTTGTTTGATTCGCACTTTTTAATAGCAGCATCGTAGCATTCTGTGATTCCAAAAAGTTTAACGAGATTTTGGTGAAAAGAGAATTTCTAAATTCTTTGTTGAGATTTTATAGATTAAATACTTCAAAGAATAATTTTAGTGAAATTGTTATTGATATTGACAAAGAATTAAGATGAATAAAAAGTTGAATATTTTTGCTAATTGAAGAGAAATAAAGTTTTCACTCCTAAAAGAAAATTTTCTTTGAATACATCCATCCAAGTCATGAGAAAAGGTTCAATTTTTATATGAGTGATATTTTAATTCAACAAATGTTCTTTTCTTTTGTTTCATTTTTGTTAATGATCGAAGTATTATTTTGCTAAAAGTATCAAATACTTCTTCTCTTTTCAAAGTCTCGATGCTAAAGCAGAAGTTATTTTAATTCAAGTTTTGAACACTTGCAAGAAAAATTCTCCTTCATGAGCTAAAATCATAAATTATCTTTTAAATCGTTCTCCTGATTTTTTGAAGGGACAGCTCATGAAACTTTTACAGCCATCCTAAAACTACTCTCTATTTAAAGTACGGAACAATGGAGCCAAGAAAAATGGAAAATCTTTCTTGGAAAGGAAGGAACTGTTCTAAATCAAGACGCCTGAAAGGCTCATCTCCAAGTTAATGGTGAGGACTCATTGTGAGAATGAGAGAAACAGCATCAGAATGAATTGAGACCCACAGACTCCATACTTTGGAAATTTTTGTATGAACAAAATCAATCGAATTTAATTTTACTTCCAACTTCTTATTTTTTTACTCAAGGCAAAGATTCATGAACCTCTCAGAATGAATCATTCTGGGCTCAAAGCTTGATGATTTATCCAGTTTGCGTGCTACTCTTCCTATTAAATAAAGGACGGCTCAATGTTTCAAAGAGGATCTAATCAAAAAGAGATTCCTTCAAATAAGACTGGAGTTGACGAATTTAAAACAATTAAATTCATAGTAAAAGGTTGTTTTTTGAACCATAAAAAGTCGGATACAAGGACTGAGGATTTAATAGTTATAACAAAGATTTTGAAGCCCTATGAATCCAGAGAGCTTCTATTCCAGTCTCAAACCACTTCTATGGTGTTCTCTTCATCAGACAAGGGATGATCTCTGCTGATTAATTCTTTTTTACACTTTTTTGTTGAAAAAACGCTTTATTTTTTTATTGTTCAGGCAAGACAAAAAAGGAGTTAATTTTTTTTAAACCTGAAATTTCGTTAGTTTATTCATACACTTTAGAAATGACAGTTGATGAAGTCTCTTCTTTAAGATCCTCAAAGCTCAGAGAAGATGAGTTTTAAGAGATTTCTTGAGAACGGTTTTATTCAAAGGTTTGGTGGTATGAGCCTGATTTTGATAAAAGAAGAGAAAAAAGTCTTTTTCTGAAAAAAGTAAAAAAGTTTCTTTCCCAACCCCAATTTGAAAGGAATGGCAAGCAGCTCAGTTGAAGATTTTGTTGGATTGAAGAAAATTGACCTCAATAATTTGTCAAAATAATAGATAATTTAACAACATGTAATTCATCAGTTAAACCACTCGAAATGCTGAGATTTAAATAAATAAATTAAAATCTGGCTTTAAATAACCTCTTGAAGTTTCAAAGAAAATAATTTTAAACAACAAAACTATTTGAGCTTTTTCTAACAAGAAAACAACCTTTCTATGTGGAGTATGTGGAGAATGATTCATGAAATCCTTTTTCAGCTTCCAAGCTTGTAAATTCCCTGTTTTGAAAGTCAAAGGTCGAACTGACGGAGAAAAAATTCTTAGTTACAAACTTTAATTTTTTGACGAACGTTTTTCTAAACAAAGCAGAAAGTTCGAAAGGTAGTTATAATCTGATTTTTGACTTTACCTTGAAATGTAGGCCAAATAGCTTTATCATTGTCAGCGAATTCAGGCGATTAAAGCAGCAAAGATCGCTATCTTTGAAAGGCGCTCGTCGTATTGAGAGTTTTTCCATGACAGCGATTAATTGATCGAAGTAAGTTCGAGTTCTAAGGCATGATTTATCGACTTTCATTTTTCTTCAAGGAAGACGGGCAAAGCTTTAAAGAGATAAAATCTTAGTATAAAGGCTTTAGTTCAATCTGATTGTTAACGGCAATTTAATTGAACCACGAGAAGAATAAAAATTAATATCGCAATATTGACATGTGTTTTAATCATGTTTTTGAACTCTTTGTGAATCCTTTCTCCGAGTCAGGATTGTTGCCACATCAATACACCAAGTTTATTTCCTGAAACAGAAGATGTGGTGGTGAGATGAGAGTTTTTAGAGGTTTTTGATTTAGTGGATGGAAGGTAATTTTGAATTAATGGTGATTTTATTTTTTCGTTTCACGTCATTAATTTTTCCTTTGCTGTTTAGTTTTTATGAAAAACACTATTTTTATCTTCCTTTTAATCATCAATAATTTTACAGATTCAGATTCCAAACGACCTTGTTTGAAGAAAAAGAGAATTTGTCCAATCGATATTAATTTATAATAAAATTTGTAACTCCCAATCTCAAATTAGGTCCTGCCATCCTCTTCGCTCTGACTTTCTCAGCTTCCCTGAAGAATGAGTCGAAGGCTTTTTCCGATGCAAGCAGGCTCAGGCCAAAATAAGAGTTTTTAGAGTGTAGTTTGATAGAGAGGTTAAGGGATTAATTTATAACTTATATTAAACACAGGATATTGACGAAAATCCTATCTGATTTAAATAATTCTCTTGTTCTCTATTATAGTTTTAAGTTTGATTAAAGATAAATGGAGAGAATCAAAACGATTTCAGATTCTGAGCTATTCTTCCAGCTCCACAAACTTCCCATCTTTACGAGATTCGCTCTATTTTCCTTGAGCGACTTTTCTCTTCCTTTTTGGCTTCCTATCGTCAGCCTTATATACTCTGAACTCCAAGTCTTTGGGATATTTTTCAATACAGCTTTCTTCACGGATTCAGCTTCGAGACTGAGATGGCTCAACATCTTTCACTATGTTCATGAAATTACTTCCGTGGGAGATCTGATAGACTACCAAGAGTCATCGTTTTTGAAGCTGGCGCTGATTGTGATCATGTGCGTTTATGTCTTTGGCATCTTGGCACTTTTGGTGTATTTGCTGATCCAGCTTAAACGACAGAAAAAAGTTGGTGTTTTCCCAAAAACAATCTGGAGCTTCTGCTGCTACCTCCACCCCTACCTTCTTTTCTATCCAATTCACTTCTCATTAGTGAAGTTCCTAGCACATCTTGAGCAAGACGATGTCTATGAACAAGGAGTCAACAGTGGACTACAAGTTATTGTGGGAATAGCTTTATTCTTGAATTTCGCATACACATTCATGATTTTGCTTGGCTTCCAAACATTTATCAAGACTGCTAATCCCATTTCTACAAAGACCAGTCTTTTGAATTTCTTTATCGCTGGCTTGAAGACCTTTTACCCATTTGTGTGGTTCTTCTTCTCTGAAGCGCAAGATCCTAGTCTAATCCTAGTGACTCTAAACCTTTGTTTCTGTGCCATACGAGATTCGCTTCACTTCTACATCCTTCCATATTATAAATTCCAGACTTTGAGGCTTGTCACAGGTGCATATGCAATCACTACCCTGTTATCAATCACAACCTTTATTGGAGCAGTGTCAGATGAGATTCCAGATAACGTGGATTCAATCTTGGCAGTGATTCTCTGGGTGTTATTCGTTCCGCTTTACGCGAAGTTTTACCTTAGTTGCCTCCGTAGGATCAGCTTACAAATCCTGCTTTATCCTTCATCTGTGAAGAACATGAATCACCTTGTAGCACATTGGCATATTTACAAATATTTTTCAAGATATGCACTTCGGCCTTCAGAAGTAAGTGGTTCATACAAGAAAAACCATTTGGTTTATAAAATGTACATGAAGCAACTTGAAAAAGCAAAGA
>Ga0182738_1006259_pt1 | contig 12416 bp, 12 predicted proteins | sample eDN5th30CBELigMG_FD_128876 | JGI IMG/M metagenome (GOLD analysis project Ga0182738, IMG submission 128876) | Enriched Miracle-Growth compost microbial communities from Emeryville, California, USA - eDNA 5th pass 30_C BE-Lig MG (version 2)... ...
ATCGAGGCTGTCGCTGCGTTCGGCGTCGTCGTCATGAACGAGTAGACGTCGGTCTCGACGTTCGGGCCGTCCTTCTTCAGCGGCCCGCGCCAGCGCTGCCAGATCCCCGCAAAGGCAAACATTGGCCGCGGCTCGTCGCCGGCGAGCGCGAACCAGTGCCACGTGGCGCGCTCCCCAGGTGCGCGGCCATCGTTCGGCTCGCAGAACGACGTTGCCGGCACCAGGCAGCGGCGGCGTTCAAACGACTGGCGCCAAAAGCCTGTCGCCACCTTGTCGTCGCGGGTGTTCGTCACCCGCCTCGGCGCACGCCCTGGCTGAAGATAGACGAAGCCCCACGACAGATCGACCAGCTCGCGCTCACGGTCCTCGGCCAGGCGCACAACCGGTGCCATGTGGCCGGGAAAAATCGCGTCTCGAGGCGCGACCTGGACGGCGCGATTCGCGCTCACCCGGAACAGCCGCCGGATGGCCTCGACATTGCGGGTCATCGAGTAGAGATTGCACACTTTCTTGACCGGTTAACTATTCTTCGCTACACGTTGATTCGCAGCGCTATTCCAGCGCCGCAAATGAAGCGGCCCCGACAGGTGTTCCACCACCCGCCGAGGCCTTGACCAACCCCTTGCTGCGAACAAGGAGCGATCCAATGACCACACCTACCATTTCCGGTAGGGGCCTCGCAATTGCTGCGGGTATCGGCCTCTACGTCGGCGTGCTGTCCAACCTCTTTGGCGCCGATCTCACCGACCCCTCCCACTGGTCCATGCACCACTACGAGGTGATCATCACCTCCGCCGGCACGGTTGCCTTCGGCAGCCTCACCAAGCACGCCCGCGCCGCCGGCCTATGGCTGGCGGCCGCGTGCTTCGCGGCGCTGTTCGTCGCCGGCACCGGCCTCGTCGTCTACAAGAGCGTGGGCCGGCAGGCGGCGGCGACGGCTCGCATCACGCTTTCCGCGGACGGCGTCAACGGCCGCATCGATCGCGCGTCGGCCGACCTCGAGGCCGCCCGCGGCCGCGTCATCGAGGCCGAGCGCCAAGCCGCCCGCGAGCAGGCCGGCCGGCCGGACAAGAACGGCCGCCCCACCGTGAAGCCCGGCTGCGGCGATCTCTGCCGCGGCTGGAAGCGGACGGCCGCGGAAGCCCGCGACCAGGTCGCCACGTTCGAGGGCGAGCTCACCACCCTCGGCCCGCGCCAGGCCGCGTCACCGGAGGCCGCTAACGTCGCCCGCATCGCCAGCCTGTTCGGCCTCGAGGCGGTGCGGGTGCAGACGCTGGCGATCCTGTTCGTGCCGGTGGTGTGGACGCTGTTCCTGGAACTGGGGACCATCGCCTGCATGGAATATGGTTTTGCACACCGACCGATCCGCGGCTCAGCTACCGCGCTGGCGGCCGGCTCCGCGCCAGCGGAGTCGCCGGCGCAAACGAAAGAGCTGGACTTGCCCGAAGCCGATAACGACCCCGAGCCTCCGGGACCTGGGGGGCGAGAGCGCCAGGTGCGCGACTTCGTGGCGGCGCACATCGCCCGGCACGGCCAGCCGCCGCGGACGCGGGATGTCATGCGCGAATGCGGCCTGCCGAAGGCCAGCGCAAGCCGCTGGCGGGCACGGGCGCTCGCGGCGTAGGTGAGTGACCCTCAAACAAAACGGCCGCCCTGGAGCCTCCGGGGCGGCTTTTCGTGGGCTAGATCGAAGTTATTGCTGCATCTTCACTAGGCAGCGTCCCTTGTGATTTTCGATGATTTTGAACGCAGGCGTATTGCTGAGAGAGTGCATATAGCAATGATGGGTCGTAAGCAGAAGATCTTGCAGAACGGGATCGCTCTCCAGCCGGGCGACATTTAACCCGGACGCTTCGCATTCGTCAGCGTTGATATGCGTGTTGTGCGCTCGCCCATCGTCATTTCCAAGCAATCCGCTAATCTTCTCGATCTTGCGGGTCCGTTCCGGCTCGACTTCGCCGCGAAGCATGTTTTGGCCGAGCGTCTTCGTCAGAAAGTCTTTCGAGTCCCTAACGGCAATCTCGCAACGCTGTAGAAAGGATGGCGTGATTTGACCCAAAATAGGCTGCCAGAACATAGCTCTCCTTGGATCTTTAGCGATCTGGTCGCTGGCTTTCTTTACCTCCTCGAGCAAATTGGCGGCCGCAATCACACCGAATTGCGGGTCGATAGGGCCCAAACTCGATTGCTTTCCCATGACGATCTCTCTGCAAGAGCAAGCGATCATCGTGCCAGCAGACATAGCAATCTGCGGAACCAGTGCCCGGATATCCGATCCGAACATTGCTCGCAGATAATCCACCAGTGAGATCGTGGCCTGGCTATCGCCGCCCGGGGTATGCAGGATCAGGTCTAGGCCCTTGCTCCGGTCCAATTGATGGATACAGAGCATGAAGCCGTTCTTGTCCTCATCGCTTATCTCGATGCCTTCAATACGTTTTGTGAGAAACCCGGAATAATAGGCAATAATATTGCGGCCGGTATGGGCATGCAGTCGACTAAGGTACTTTCGTCGAACCTTGTCGTGCGGCGACTCGGTTCTGGTCGCTTGGACGGTCGAAATTTCCCGGAGCACGCTGTCCCAATTTGGCATCTTCCCCCACCTTGCTTATCGGATCCGGCGTCGCGTATCCAACAAGCGAAGGCACAAAAGGATATGCTCCCGGGAATCGCAGATCTTCCATCTGGGCAGGGGGATCCACATGCCCTTGGCGCACCAATTCCGCGAACATCTCGGATATAGGTAGCAAGTTCGTCATGATCTCCTCCATCCTTCCTGATGGTAAAACCGTAGGTCGCGGGATTCGGTTGCGCAAGGCTGACCTTCACATTTCCCTATCCAAACGAAAACGGCCGCCAGAGCGCATCTGGCGGCCGTTTGCGGTTCTACGGGCCGGCCGCCGGGCGCGGTTAAATCCCCCACCACATCATCAGCACCGTGCCGAGCACGCGGCCGATGCCGAGGCCGACAAAGATGATGCCGAGCCAGCAGACCGGGTGCCTCAGTGCAGTCGCAGCACCTTGAGCAGACCCACCACGAGCTCGGCCAGGCGCTCCGTCTCCATGTGCAGCGCCGTGCCCGGGATCCACAGCGCGGCGATCCAGGCCATGCGGCGCAGCCATTCCACCTCGCCGCGCAGCTCCCCGAGCGAGGTCTCGATCCGCTCGAGGTGGCGCTCGATCCGGGCGAGCAGGTAGCCGAGGCTGAGCTGCGACATCGGTCATGAGAGCTTTCCCGTTGCGCCTTCTGCGCGGGCGGCCGGCTCGCCGAAGGCGTGTCGCCCGCGCCCACGAAAAAGCGCGCGGTAGCTGAGCTTGGGTTCGGCTTTCGTCGCCACAGGCGGGGCGTCCGCCGGCGCCTGGCAGCCGAGCTTGCGCAGCCCCTCGATGTCTTGGCGTATCGAGCGCGCGGTGCCTTCGGTCAGCTTGTCGTCTTTCGAGACGCGCGTGCCCTTCACCACCTCGCAGACCGGCTCAACAGTCGCGACAAGCGTGTTTGCGCAGCCACTCGACATTGCCGTCAGCAGGCACCCGATCGCGAGCCTTGCGAGCGGCCTGTACTTTGACGTTGGTCTGGCGGTTGATGCTCGTGACGACATTGGCGGCACCCCTCGAGCGTTGATCCATGGCGAACCAGCCGACGAGGGCCGCGAGCGCGAGCCCCGCTGCCACCGCCTTGCCGATCACGGAATTGAAGAGCCAGTCAAAGAACGGCATCGGCGTCCTCCTCGGCAGGCGCCGGCGAAACCACCGGCGACCAGCCTTCGTTGTGGTCCTCGGTGCGCGCCTGGCGGATCACCCAGGCGTCGTAGGCCATGCGGCCGAGGAAGTAGGCGGCCAGCCCCCCGGCGATCCACGGCCACTTGGCCTGTGCAAAGGTGAGAAAACCCTCGAGCGTCTCGACGACGCCCTTGAGCCCCGACGCCTTCTGCCCGATCGTCTCGAGCGACGGCACCTCCGGCGGCATCGTGGGAGCGGGGACCACGGGCACGCTGGCACCGGAGGTGCCGACAATCCCCACATCCTTCGCCTGACGCCGCGAGGCGGCCGCGATGCGGCTGCCCTTCGCGGCGATTTCTTTCGACGTGGCGGGCACCTCGGGCCAGCGCAGGCCGATCACGAGATGGCGATCGAACCACTGGTCGGTCACCGAGTTCGAGGTGTTGCCGGACAACAGCTTGATCTTGTCGGCCGTCCAGGCCGTCACGAACCCGGTGTGCCCCTGCCAGGGCTCGCCGCGCTTCAGCACCGCGACGCAGCCGACGCGCGGCTCGTCGATCTTCGTTCCCTGCTTGAGGCAGGAGCGGGCGAGCGTGCGCTCACCCTGCGGAATGGCGGCGATCGAGACGCCGGAGCGCGACAGGCAGGCGTTGACGAAGGCGGCGCACCAGGCGATTTCGTCGGAGGTGATGTCCGGCCGGCCGGCATCGCGGAAGTAGGCGACGATCGCCGGCGTCGCCTCGGGGCCCGCCGTTTCCTTGATGCCAAGATCGGCCCAGGCGATTTCCATCCAGCGCATGGTTGCTCCGTTGCGCCTTCCGACTGCGCGGAGCGCAGCCGGCCGGAAGGCGCGGTCCCTGAGGCGGGTGAGATCGCGTTCCGCATCATGCTGGTGCGACGACGCTATCCCCTCGGCTCCGCTACGTGCCGGCGGCCGGCTGCCCGCATACGCGGATGCCAAGTGGGCATCCGAAGCGCAGCAAAGAAGCAGTCGCCGGCACCACGAGGAATAAGCGCCGCGCGCGCCCGTTAACCGCGGCGGGTGCGGCTACGAGCCGGCTAACACCGACACGCACACCGTCTGCGTCGAGCCGAGGCGGTTCTCGACGTAGAGCACGCCGGCCTGCACGCCGAGCGTAACCTTGCCGTCGCTACCAGTGGTGCCGGTCAAGGCCGCTGCCGTTGCCGTCACGTCCGTATGCGGCGTGAACATTTCGACCACCGCAGGGGTTGCCGCCGCGCGGACCAACCATTGGCCGTAGCGGGCGTTGCCCACCGTCATGATGACAGTGCAGGTAAACACCGACCGGTGCAGCTGGATCTCCGCGACGCTGTCGTCGGCGACACTGACCTCGTAGGACAGGGCCGGCAGCGCGCTGGCAACGGCCAGCGGCGAGACCCGGATATTGCTCATACTCCCCGAGTACGAAATCGGCGTAGCGCGCTCGGCGACGTTGACTGTATCTCCGATGAAAATGTCGCGCAGGGTGCCGGCCGTGCGCACCAGATCGATGCCCTTGCCCGTACCGCCGCTGATGGTCGTGTCCGAGATCGAGATGTCCTCGATCGTGCCGGACCCGGTCTGCGAGATCCGGATGCCGTTGGTGACGAAGGCCGAGCCGATGATCTTCGACAGCGTGATGTCGGACAGGATGAAGCCCGCGGGGTTCTGAACGTCGACGACGTAGTCCGGCGGCGTGCCCGTCGATCCGTTGTGCTCGACGCCATCGATCGTGCCGCGGTTGAGATTGCCGGCCGACGCATCGATCAGGACCGGTATCGTCACCGGCAATATGGATTGCACATTCTCGACGACGAAGGCCGAGACGGCACCGAGACCACCGACGCGCACGAGCGCTTCCGGACCGAACGCCGAGGTGATCGCCTGGACATTCGACACCCGGTGGCCACCGCCTTCCGCCAGCCGGACGAGCGAGGACCCCGCACCGAGATCCTCCGCGTAGTTGGCGATGATATTGTTGAGCCGCCCGCGATGCGCTCTCAGATCGACACCTTGACCGCCTTGGAACGAGATGTTCTCGACCTCGAGATCCTCGTTCGCGCCGACGATGTAAAACACGTCATCGTCGCGCTTCGTGTGCCCGCTCAGTTCGAATTGGATGTCCTTGAACTTCGCGGCGACGCCCGCCGTGGTGAAAACATTGACGTCTGCCCTCGTGACGCGGAACACCGTACGCCGGCTGCCGACGCCCTGGATGGCCACGCCGCGGTTGATGTCGATCGTTGCGTCGTCAGACAGATAGTAGGCGCCGTTGTCGAAGTGGATCACGCCTTCGCGCAGATTGCCGAGGGCCGCATTGGCGGCGCGGATGGAGGCCGAACAATCGGTCGCCTCGTTGTGCGTGGGGAAGGCACCGAACCAGCTAGCGTGGACCTGTTTCGAGTCCTCGCCGCTGTCGCCGTCGCCCAGCAGGGAGTAGCTGCCCTCGCCGCGGAAAATCCATTGTCTCTCGCTTTCGATGCGGCTGCTGATGGTGACCGTCTTGCCGGAGGCGACGCTAAGATGAGCGCCGGCCTGGAAGCGCACCGGCACGTCGATGGTGACGTCATCGTCTTCGATCAGCGTCGCCCCGCGCGGAAACGTGACGTAGCCGCAAAGTTCGGCCATGGCAGCTATCGCGGCGCCGCTGTCGGCGTCCGCGCTGGCGCCGAACACGGCAACCGACGTCTGCGGCTCGACCACGGTTTCCCACCAGCCACCCGCAGCATCCTGGGTGTGCCACGCCTTGACGACGCCGGGCTCGCCGATCCGCTTCTTGATGTGCGCACCGCCGTCCCCCGGCGTCGCGAAGCCTGCAACGCGGAAGTGCATGCGCACTGTCGGCACGCTGGTTGTCGGCACGATTGCCAGCGACGGGTAGTCGGCGGCATCGACGTCGGTCACCAGGCCGGACAGCTGCTGCATGACGACGCCATCGGTCGGCAGCAGGCCGGGGGCCATATTGACGAGCTGGAAGCCGGCCAGATCCCAGCCGCCGTTGCCCTCGAGCGCGGTCGGCTGGCGCTTCAGCGAGCGATCATAGTCGCGGCGCAGTTCCTGCAGGATGATCGATTGCCGGTTCAGCTCCTCGTTGATGGCGAGGGCATCCAACGAGCGATGCCCCTGGAACTTTGTGATCCGCTCCGGAGGGCGATCGCCATCAACCGTGTAGCGGTCGCCCGCAAGCGCTGCCGCCGCCAGCAGGACCGTGGCCCCCTCTTGCACGCCGACGCCCGAGACCGTGTAATCCGATACCGGCACCAGCTCCGTCTCGACGCCATTGCGGCGCCGGAACACGGCCACGTCGAAGGCATCGGCATCGCGCGCCGGCAGGATCGGGAAGTCGACATCGATCTCCGTCTCACCACCAGCACAGATGATGGTACGGGTGCGGGTCGAAAAGGGGATGGTGAGCGCGGCTGTCATGCCGGCAGGATGGCGCCGGCAGGACGGGCGTTAACCGCGGAGGTGAGCCCCTCGGGCTACTGCGAATCAGGCATCCTTCCGTGGAGCACAAGGGAGGAGAGCCATGTCAAACGAGCAGCCAAAGACAGCAGTCAAATGTGGTGAGTGCGGCGGGCCTGTGAACGCACCGGAAGAGCCAAAACCGACAGATGAAGTGAGCTGCCAGAACTGTCCAAACAAGGCGACCTATCAGGAGATGATGGACGAGGCCCAGGCCTACCTTCACGACTATGCCGAGACGCGCATTGATGCGACGTTTAAGGAAGCTGCGAAGAACAGCGATTTCATCAAGTACAAATCTGGACCCAAGAGCACCCGCAAATATCGCTTCATTCTTGATCTCTAGCCACGAAAAGAAGAGGCCCCGCCACAGAGGGCGGGGCCAATGGTCTCACGCTAGGCCGTCGGGAAATCCGACGGCAGCGTAGTCGCGGGCGGGATTTCCGGGAAACGCCGTCCCTTCATCACGTCTGCGATGCGGCCCTGGTTGATCTGGTAGTACGACGCGATGCGTGCGTAATTGATCTTCCGTTGGCGGGCCAACTTGATGACCGGAACCATGTCCGGGGTAAGCTCCGTATCTTTCATTACGGTCCTGCACTATGGACCGAGCGAGGCTTGACACTCTCAGCGAAACAGACCAGTGTCGGCGTCGTGATCACACCAACCCTCACTCGGTTGGTTACAGTTTTCGGCCCGCTCCCCAAGAGCGGGCCGCTCCATTTGCGCCGTACGAGTCTCACGAACGCAGCGCGAATCAAAGATTACCAGAAATTAACCCTTTGCGGCGCAATTATTGCTCCGGATCGAGCAATTCTTCCGTGATCAGCGTCCCCCGCTGCTGTGCGAGCAACGGAGCGCCGCCGGTCCTACCAGGACGCCCCCCAGATCCATCCACAGACTTCGTAATGGAGGTCTCGACCACCGAGGATGGAAGTGCATATGCTCACGCATATTCGATCCGGGGGGACTCAACATGAAGGGAATTTCGAACCTGCTGATGGGCATCGCCGTCATCGGCTACATCGTGCTCGGCCTATTCCAATTCGCTGCGATTGTCTGGGGTCTCGACGAGCTCGGAGTGCCGTGGTTCTTGGCGGGGCTGGTCGCTGTCTTTGTCACCTACATTCCGATCGTCGGCGGCGTTTGCGCAGCCTACGGCCTTGTCATCACGCTCGATTGGAGCTGGCCGCTTGCGCTCGCGTTTCCTTTCCTTGGGATGTTCTGCCTCGCCGGCATCGGCGCGCTGGCAAATAAAGCCGGCGAGCACTCGGAGGCACGGGCATGAGGCCCCGGTCGACGCGCATGATGAAGGTTCGTGTAGCGACGCTTGTGATTAGCCTTCTGCCTCTCGCGCCAAGCTGGTCCAGTGCAGCCGCCTATTGCAGCGAACCGTCAGAGCCAAGCTGCCTGGCCTCGTATTTCGAGTTGACCGACGAGCTCGAATTCGACCTTTGCCGGAGTAGCGTTCAGAACTTCGTGACAGAAACCGAGGAGTACAGCAGATGCCTCCTCGAGGAGCGCAACGCGGCTGTCGAGCGCGCAAATGACGCCGTGCGCAAGTTCAATTGCAAGGCCCGCCGCGAAGGGATCTGCTAACGCGCACCCACCGCATTGCCGAAATTCGGCACCCGCTCCGGTGCGCCGGCGCCCGGGCGCCACCAGAAGCCGGTCTGGCGCGCGCGCCTGGCGTTGTCGACCTGGCGCTTGAACGCCTTCGCCGCCTCCGGATCGACCACGCGCTGCAGGCTGTTGTAGGCGATGCGGTCCCACGCCAGGCGCGTGAACCAGAGCGAGGCGAGAGGATCCCAGCTGCGCACGTTGCGCACGAGCTCGCGGCCGAGGTTCGTGCGCTTGTCGTCGGCCGCCTGCTGCACGTTGCCGAGCGTCGCCTTCAAAATGTCCGCGACGCGGCCCGGCACCGGCCCGACGATCGTCTGCGTCAGCCCGCCGCCGAGGCGGTTCTGATCGGCGAGGAAGAAATCACCGTAGATGCCGAAGCCGCCGGCCTGCACCATGGCCGCGCCCCAGTTGCGCGGATCGCTCATGTCGCGAGGATCCTCGCCCTTGGCGAGCTGCTTGGCCTGCATCGACAGCATGCCGAGCATGGTCAGCGTCGCCATGCCCGCCGTCGCATAACCGACGCCGCGTGCGGTGCGGCCGGCACCGAGCTCGTTGAAGACGCGGCCGCCGTGCAGCAGCGCCACCGCCACACCAAACGACTTGAATTGCCCGAAGGCGCGAAACGCCTCGCCCTGGATGGTACCGCGCTGCATGCCGCCGAGCGTCATCGCCGTCGAGCGCAACGTCGGCTCCGGCACCGCATAGGATGTCTCCTGCACGATCATTTCGAGGTAGCGCTCGGAGAGGTTCCGGAAATAGCGCTGCACCTTGAGATCGGCCGCGTCCGACGGCAGCGAGCCCGGCCCCTCGAGGCGGGAAAGGTCGCGGCTGTTGCGGTCGACCAGGCGCTGCAGCAGCTGGCGCGTCTCGTCGTGCGTCAGCCGCGTGTTGACGCCGAGCAGATCGCGGAAGATGCCGGGACGCGTCTCGCCGCCCGCTTGCCAGCGGGCAAAGCCTTGGGCATCGAGGCCGTCGATGTCCTCGAGCATGGCGCGGGCGCGGGCGGCGAGCTCGGGATTGCCGCCGACCATGATGGCGACGTCGTCGATCGAGAGCGCCGCAATCTCGCGCGGCCGCAGGACATGGGCGCCGGCGCCGTCGGGCGACAGATCGTGGCGGCCGGCCGAGCGGATCATGTCCCACTCGTCGGCACCCAGGCCGTAGCGGCGCATGAGGCTCTGCACCTGCGGCGTCAGCGCGTCCCAGGCATGCCCGACGCGATCGGCGAACTCGCCCATCAGGTAGAGCCCGAAGCCGTGCTTGCCGCCCTGCGTCCAGGCCTGCAGGCCCTGCACGCGCATCACGGTCTCCGCCATGTGCCGGCTCATCACCGGCCCAGAGATGGCATTGGCCTCGCGCGCGCGCTCGCCGGTCGCGTGCGCGGCACTGTCGAGGATCAGGCCGGCGCGCACCGCCTGCGCCTGCGTCATGCCCTTCATGCCGTCGACGATCGAGGCGGCCTGCGCCACCAGGCTGCCGGGCACCGAGGCGCCGGTGGCGAAGCTGCGCGCCATGGCGCCGAAGCCAGGGTCGGACAAGGCCGAGAGCACGGCCGAGCCGAGCGCACCAGCCGACGTGAAATTGCGGATGGTGCTCATGGTCGCCGCGAATTCCTGGCCGACGGCGACGTCGGCGGCGCCGGTGTAGTGCTCCCACATTGTCTCGACGCGATGCAGGATCCAGTTGGCGCGGCTGACGGGATCCCGCTTGATCCCGAGCAGCTCGCCCTTGCGCGGCACCAGAGAAGCCTCGCCGCGGCGGGCGCGTTGTGCCTCCTGCATGGCGCGCTGCTTGAGCCAGGCCAGCGTGCTCTCGGGGTTCGGGCCGAGCAGCTCCATCGCGGCGATGTCGCGCGACATGGTGGAGATATGCCCCATCATCGTCGCGAAGAGATCGCCCTGGCCGAAGTCGCGCTGATACGACAGCCAGGCATCCGCGTCCTTGAAGATCAGGAAGCGATGGTCGGCGTGCTGCTTGTAGAGCGCGCCGCGGCCCTGAGCCTGCGCGGTCGGCTGGCGCTTCTCCCAGCCGTCGGTGGTGATCGTGTCATAGACATGCCGCAGGGCCTCCATGCGCTCGTCCGGCAGGATCGGCTCGCCGGACAGGGCGTGGCGCATATTGTCCCAGTCGAGCAGATCGGAGATGCGCCGCGACCAGGCCTCGAAGCCGACCTTGCGCAACGCTTCGCCGCTGTGCGACTGCGGCGCGATCCACTTCTCGAGGTGGCCGATGGCGCCGCCGAGCTCGTTGAAGCGCTGCCGCAGGGCTTCGGACACCTCGCGCCAGGCGGACGCGAAACGCTTGGCCGCCTCGTCGCCGGTGCCTTCGCCGGCGAGCTCGCGCGCGACGTTGTCGAGCACGGCCTTGCCGCGGCGGCCGCCGGTCATTTTCTTCGAGAAGTCGGCGAGCTGGCCCTCGAACTGCTCGAGGGATCTGCCGAGGATCGCCTTGCGGCGGCCGTCGAGCGAGCCAGATGCGAGGCCCTGGTCGCGACGGCCGAAAGTTTCCATCAGCTCGAGCGTGCCGGCGAGCACGTCGACCTCGCCGCGCGCGTTCTTGTAGGCGGCAATGTCGTTCCAGCGGCCCTCGATCGCCTGCGCCTGCAGCAGCGCGCGCCGGCGCCGCTCGAGCGCCTGGCCCTCGAGGCGCTTGGCGAGCTCCTCCTGCGCCTTGCGCCGCGCCTCGGCGTCGCCGTGGATGGTGGCATACTGCTCGACGAAGCGCTTGTAGACGGTGTCGATTTCCGCCGCCATCTCGCGGCTGATCGCCTTCTGCTCGACGGCGGAGTTGAGACAGTGCGAGATGGACATTTTCGTTGCTCCTTCGGATGCCCACTGCGCATCCGTCGCGTCTCCTTACCGCGCCGGCGGCCGGCTGCCGGCAGGGCAGTCGCCGGCGCCATTAAAACAGCTTGCAGGCGCCGACGACGATACCGGCGTCGCCCTCGGCCTCGGATGCCTGGAGCGCATCGCCGAGCTGGCGCAGCCAGCCGGGCTGGCCCTCGCCGTCACCAGGCTGCAGCACGACCTGGTCGCGCTCCGGCACGTCGTAGTCGAGCCACGGCGGGCGGTTGCGACGTTGTGCCGGCGTCATGTCCATGCGCTTCTCGACCGTCCGTGCCTCGACCTCGCCGGCGAGACGCTGATACGTCTCCCATGTCGTTTTCCCGCCCGGCGTGCCGCCCGTCGCGAATCCTTCGCGACGCTGCAACGCGTGCTGCACCTCGTGATGCCAGGCCGACACTCTCGCATCATCGCCGATCGTGATGCGCTCGGCGCCGGCGCCGAGCATGCGTGAGAGCCATCCGCCACGTGGGCTGTAGCCGCCGCCCGTCCCGAACTCGGAGCCGACGACAATCCGGTCGAGGTCCGGATGCGCGGCAAACAAATCGTCGTGCGTGAGGACCTCGCGCAGGGGGTGCATCTCATACGACCCTTTGACGGAGCCCGCATCGACGGCGGCGCCGCTGTCGTCGATCTCGAAGCGCCACTTGCCGTCGACGCCGCGGAACCACCCGGTCTGGCGCCAGATGTCGGCCCGATCGCCGCCGGCGACGGCCATGGCCTGCGCTCTGTCGAGGGCGTCGAGATCCGCGCCCTTCGCGCGC
>Ga0182738_1006261_pt1 | contig 12415 bp, 24 predicted proteins | sample eDN5th30CBELigMG_FD_128876 | JGI IMG/M metagenome (GOLD analysis project Ga0182738, IMG submission 128876) | Enriched Miracle-Growth compost microbial communities from Emeryville, California, USA - eDNA 5th pass 30_C BE-Lig MG (version 2)... ...
ATGATGCGGCTCGCCGTCGCCATGGGCGATCCGGATCACTCGGCAGAATCGCTTGCCGTCGCCGACCTCAAATTCCATCTCTCCGTGCTGGAGGCCTCGCGCAATCCCTTCCTGCGCACGCTCGGCAGCCTGATCGAGGCGGCCCTTGTCGGCGCGTTCAAGCTGAGTTCGCCCGCTGCCGACCGCGGCAAGATCAGCGATGTCGCAGCAAGCCATATCCGCATCGTCGAGGAGATCGACAGGCGCGACGAGGATGGCGCCCGCCGCGCCATGGAGAACGTCATCCGGGTCGGCCGCGAGCGTGTCGTCCAGTCGTTGCGGGAAGGCAAGTGATCCCGGGTGGAATCAGCCGTCGTTGCTGGCGTTGAGGTCTTCCGGGCGCGTGCCGTCGTCCGTCGCATGCGGCGCGATCTGTGCCGCGCCCATCGCCTGGTAGAGGTTGAACAGCGCCTCGCTCGCCCGGGCGGCAAGGCGGAACCATTCGCCGTTGCCGGCAATGGCGGGGTGGTGGAGAAGCTGTTCGTCGACGAGATCGAGCACGATGGAAGCCGTGTGCACGGCCTCGTGGAAGCCGAAGGAACCGGCGGCGTACTGCGCCAGCAGTTCGGGCGGCGTCATCTGGCGTTCCTCGGCCAGAAGGTCCAGTTGCGTCAGCCGTTCGTCTTCCAGTTCGATATCGGTGCTTTCCAGCATGGGGCTCTCCATTGTCCCCGTCATAGATAATCGATTCGGGTGACGCGGTTGACGATAACAAGCGAACGATCCGGCTGGATGCGATAGGTTTCGTCGACCTGCCGCCCGCGGGAATCGTAGAACGTGTGGCCGAAGGTGCTGCCGATGGGCGCCTTCGTCAGTTTCGTGCGCGGCTGGCCGCCATAGGTGATGCTGCCGGGAATGGGCTGGAACGACCCGCCGGTGCCTGTCGCGGTCGTGCAGGCCGTAAGGGACAGGGCGGCGATTGCGGCAAGAACGATCCTGGTCATGACGGGCTCCTCTCCAGCCGATCCTAGCAGATTGTGCGCCATAGGAAACGGGCGGCTGACAAGCCGCCCGTTCCGATGTATCAGCCCTGCGGCGTCAACGTCACCGAGGTGCCGGTGGCCGCGATGTTGAGGCCGATCTGGCCGCTGACGCTTATCGTCTGCAACTGGATCGAGCCCGACGTGCCGCCGACGAGGATGTTGGTGCCGACGCCGACGCCGACCGTCGCTTCCGCCGTCGCCCCCTGATAGAGGCCGCCGAGCGAGCCCTGATGGTAGCCGGCGGTCGGCGCGAACACGGCCCAGACGATGCGGCCCTGCGTCGTGAAGCCGAGGTCCACGCCCATCTTGCGGATTACGCCCGAATAGGTGTCGCGCTCGCCGTTCGTCGCGCTGAAGACGCAATCGACGGATTTCGCCGAGCCGAGGACGTAACCGACGCCGCCGCCGACATCGCAGGTCAGCAGTCCGATCTTTACGCCATCGCGCGCGCCGCGGTCGACATAGACCGGCGCATCCTCGCGGATCACCATGTCGGCCGCGCCAGCGGTCACCGTGAAAGCCTGCGCGAGGGCGAGGGCGAGAACGGTTCCAAGCTTCTTGTTCATCTGTGCACTCCTTCTAGCTGGCACGATAATGGCGAATCCGGCGATTTGGTTCCGGGCCGCCGGCCATCTCATGACCAGGATCGTGGCGGAGTAGGGGCATCGGGCCGGCTGCCGACAGGAGAGACGGTTCGCCCGTGGGGCCTTGCGGCTCAATGCTGGTTGATGGTCGGCAGGTGGGAGATGACTTCGTCCAGGCTGCGCTCGTCGAGGGGCGCGATATGCTCGTTCCAGAACGCTTCGGCCGCCGGGGTCTCATGCTCCCACTTGCGCGTGCTGAGCTGGTTGTCGTCGATCTTGGCGAGCCGGCCGCCGCCGAGGCGGAGATATTGCGCGGCGAGTCTTGCAGCTTGTGTCTGCTCCATGGCGGCCTCCCGTGGTTGACGGGATGGGAACCGGCATGGCGGCCCGATTGTTCCGGGCGGGAAATCCGGGCAATAAAAAAGGCCGGGGCGAAAACGCACCGACCTTCCTCATCATCGCCCTTTTCACCCGTGCCAGTACATCCGTGGTCAAAGGCATCGGGCGATGCGGCCATTGCGAGCGGCAGAAAGGTTCCAGCGCTCATCAGCAAGGCCGATGAGGGGTATATAGGAGGCCATTGTGTTCGAAACAAGGCCCTTGCCGAAGAGATTGGCGAAGCCCTGCGTTGACGGCGCGGGCAAAGCTGGTAAAAGCCGCATTGCCCGAAGGATGCATCGACGGCCCGCGCCGGCCGACATCCCGTCTCCAGGAAGAGTGGCCGAGCGGTTTAAGGCACCGGTCTTGAAATTCGCTTACGCCGGTTCCTGTTCGCCCTGAATTATCCCGCAACATACCGCATTATCAGCGTTTCCATCGACACTTCGCCCATCTTGTCTGGAACCATCCCAGAACGTGCTACCGAGTTGGGTAGCAAAATGGTAGCAAGCTGTTCACTGAGCGTTCCACTCGCTTGACTCTAGCGTGCAGCCTGCCAATCTTGTTCCCGCAAGGAGCGAATGATGGCGCACGAGGTTGAAGTCTGGGGCGCGAAGATCGAGGTCGAGGTGTACCAGAAATCCAAATCCGTTTGGATCGCGGTCGGTTATTATATGGATCAAAGAATTGAGGTGAAACGCGCCTCTCGGGGTGCTGCACTCAAAGGGTGGATCGAAGCTGCGCGTTATAGGGGGAACGGATGAGGTCGGCCTTACTGCCGGCGGCTCTCCTCGTTGGCCTTCTTACAATAGCTCTGGTCTGGCTCGGCGGCGTCCGCACCATCGTCATTCAGCCCATTGGTGCCCTACCCGATGGGGTTGCGGCGATCGTTGCAGGTCTCAGCAATGTGAACCTGCTCGACAGCCCGGACGCGATTTGCAATCGGCATGAGGGCGAAGTGAGCTTGCTTTGCCGGGGCAGGGAGGCCGCAGCGATTGCCCAGAAGGGGAAGATTTTGCTACGACTACCGTACAGCGAGACACTGTTTCGATTGACCGGGGCGCCTGACGTTGGGAGATGAATGTGACTTGGTATCTAGTTCTTAAGGACGGTTCGCGCCATGAAGTTGAGGCGACCATTCGATATGAGATCATCCGTGGAACTAAACTGATTGCCGGTTCTTCGTCGATTGAAGGCGACTCTGATGTGCTCGCTCATGCCTTTGAGGAGGCTGAGGTGCTGCTTGAGTCACCACATGGCCACCAGCATCGCGTGACGGTAGACATGGAATCCGACCGGTGGCGGGTGAGAGGGTTGGGTGGTTAACCCACCGCTTATCGACGAGGGGATGAGCGATGGCGACTCCGGCGCGAGGATGGGGAAATGTATCTCGACGAACACGTGGTTCTTGAAGCCCATCGGTATTGGATGGGCCTATTGATGATCCATGCAGCCCTTCAGAGGCCGCTTACATCTGAGCTTATCGTTCAGCATCTGGCCGATCTCAAGAATGGGGTCCCTATCGATCACCTTGATTCCGATGGGCCGCTGAATCCTGCCACTTGGGACGAAGAGAACCTTCTTCGCTTCCCAGCATATGAAGCCGTGGGGCTGGAACTTGCGGCGCGTATCGACCGCTACCTGGTGAGTGGGGACATCCACGAGTTGGCGGGAAACCGCTAACGGGAGGAACCCTTATCGCTACCAGTCGGGGGACAGATGCGAGCTTTGAAACTGATGCTGAAGAGTGCCTTGGCTATCGCCGGTATCTTCGTGGGCGGCGTGGTCTTGCTCCTGATAGTCTTCGGCTGGTCTTCTTCGAATGCCGAGCAGGCGAACGGGGAATGCTCGATGCTCATCATCGAAAAGAAGATAGAGCCGGCAAACACCGCCACCGAGTACCGGCGTGCGTGCATGGCAGCGCGAGGCTATGGAATGCAGGGCTTCTGCTACATCGAAAATTATTCCACCTCCTCATGCTTTATTCCGAGATGGATGTTCTGGATCGACACGATCTGAAGGACTATCGCTCGAAAGCTTGCAGCCATTCGTTTCTTCCACCGTGGCGACCATCTGACGGGCGAAACGCTGTCCGCCCAGTCGGTGGCGCTAATCGTGAAGAAGTATGCCGATGCTGCTGGGCTCGAGGTGGAGCGGCTGTCGGGGCACTCGCTGAGGGCCGGCTTCGTGACCTCGGCCGCGGAGAACCGTGCCTCGATCAGCCGGATCATGGAGGTTACGCGCCATCGAGATCCACGGACCGTCGAGACCTATGTGCGGCGCGCGGACCGATTCAAGGACCATGCCGGTGATGGCTTCCTATAATCGCAACGCCAGTAATTGAACAATTCGTGTTGCGCATCGCTTTCTTTCGCGTAAGAGCCTCGCCGAGGGGCTTTCATTAATCTCCTTCTGCGTGCAATCTCCCTAACGGGGATGAGACATATGACGAAAGCGCTGATCAACTCGGAAATGATTGTGTGGGCGGCTGACCGGGCAGATATGAGCCTTGAAGCCGTCAGTGAAAAAATGAAGGTCGACGTGGGTCAGGTCGCGGCATGGTTCGACGGCTCTGATCAACCCTCGTTTGCGCAGGCGCAGAAGCTGGCAAGGCTCCTTCATACCCCATTTGGCTTCCTCTACCTCAAGCGGCCGCCTGCTGAAGAGTTACCAATTCCCGATCTTCGTACTGTGGGTGGCGACCCGACGACAACTCTCGACCACAACTTTCGCGACCTATTGAAGGACGTAATGTTCAAACGCGATTGGTATCGTGACTACTGCATCGAGGTCGATGGTGAAGAGCTACCATTCGTGAACAGCTTCGACTTGAAGAGCAATCCGACGCTCGTCGCTCAGGATATGAAGCGCGTGCTTTTCCGAGGTGAAGACTTCGATCTGAAGTCGGTCCCAAATTGGGAAGCGTATCTCACGGTTCTCATGAGAAAGGCCGAGGACGCTGGGATCTGGGTAATGCGGAATGGCGTCGTGGGCAGCAACACGACGCGTGGATTGTCGGTTTCGCAGTTCCGTGGATTCGCCATAAGCGACAAGATCGTGCCGCTGATCTTCATCAATGGCGCAGACGCCAAGGCCGCTCAGATATTTACGATCGCGCACGAGCTGGCGCACATCTGGCTGGGCGAGAGCGGTGTTTCCAATGTTAGGATTGGGGATGCTGACTACGGTACACATCGAGCACTCGAGCGCCGTTGTAATCAAATAGCAGCCGAGTTTTTAGTGCCCGAGGACGGCTTAAGGTCCATGTGGATAGGGGCTAACCCTGCCGGCTCTAATATCGATGCCGGTAGCAGGCACTACAGGGTCAGCCGTATCGTTATCGCTCGAAGAGCGTATGACCTGGGCTTGATTTCGGAAGTCGACTACAAGCGCTACTACGCATTCGAAAGCAGGAGGTGGGAGGAGGAAACTGGAAGCGGCGGTGATTTCTACCGGACGCTGCCGGTCCGAAATGGGGGGCGGTTTACTCATTCTGTCGTCAACGAGGCCGTCTCCGGGCGCCTTCTTTTGCGACAGGCAGCAGCTCTCTTGAACACTCAGCCCGGCTCGGTGATGAAGTTCCATTCGCGTAGGCAGGCTGCTTGATGAAGCTCCTTTTGGATTCCAATATCTTTATCGAGGCGAAAAATCGCTACTATGCCTTCGATATTTGCCCCGGCTTCTGGGACTGGATGGACAACGTCTGCGGGACCGATGTTGGCACGATCGTCAATGTCCGAGACGAGCTAATTGATGGACGAGACGATCTCGCGGCTTGGGCCAAGGATCGTCGAGATGCCGGTTGGTTTCTGCCCGTTGACGATGAGGACACGCAGGAAAATTTTGCGGCTGTCGTTCAGGCTGTCGCCGACGGTGGATACAAAGATGCAGCTGTCGAGAAGTTTCTGGCGAAAGCTGACCCTTGGTTGATTGCCAAGGCAATGACGATAGGTGCGACAATAATCACCCACGAGGTCATAGAGCCGCACTCCAAACGTCGTGTCCCGATCCCAAATGTCTGCCAGGTCTTCGGCGTTCCATGCGTCAACACGTTTGATGCGCTACGGACATTTTCCACGATATTCAAGCTCGGATAGGAAGCGATAAAGGGCATTCTCGCTATCTAGCTCGTGTCTTGCGGCGAACGGCTAACCGCCGGTATCATGACGCTTTCGGAGCGAGGAGATGCTAATGATCGCGCGTGTTGGATTTCTTGCGGTTGCCATGTTGTCCGCGAGTTCCGCCACCTATGCCGGTGAGGCAGAGGAATTCCTATTCGCTACCGAGGCGGGCCAAGCCATCGGCAGCTCGGATGCATGCGGTTACAAACTTGATGCGTCAAAGGTGGCTACATTCACCGAAACGCGGATCGCCAATCTCGGCCAGATGGCGAGGATGAACTTTTCCTCGGCTTCGAGCATCCAGCCAGATTCGATCGGGACCATGACGGAAACCCAGAAAGTCTCTCATTGTGCCCTCAATCAAGCGCTCGCGAAGAAGCTGGAGCTCTTGTAACGGTCACGGCCTCGCGGTGCGCCTCATGCTGTTCCGATAGATGCCCTCGCCGCTTGGATGAAGCGTTGCGCCTGGCGATAGGTGATGCCACTTTTCTCCTCGACCCAGCGTCTGAACTGCCCACGGGGAAGCTCTGCGCGAATCCTCATGAGGCTTTTCTGAGACACGCGGGCGGCCACCTCGCCGGCCTGCTTCCGAACGCTTCTTGTGGGTCTCTTCCGACTGCGCTCGAAGGGCCTCCAGGCGAGGATGCCGCCAGTCATCGGCGAAGAGCGTCCAGATTGCTTCCTTGACGAAATCCCAACGCTCGGCAGCGCATTTTGCTATGCGAGCCAGACGCTCGTCATCGCAGGGAAGCCGGCCATGCTGCCACAGATGCATCTTGAGAAGCGCATAGGCGCCGTACTCCTCTGCATTGATATGGGAAGTCTCAGCCAGTTCATCGCCGACATAAACCGGCATCCAAGGTAGGTGCGTCATCCATGGGCCTTTCGATAGATACGCATGCGCTCGGCTCAGGCGATGGCCTCGCATGCCTCAACGGCGGAGAGGCCGAACCGCTCTTTCAGCGCCGGCACGACAGGGTGGGGAGGCTCGCGAAGATCCGCGAGCCAGATGGCGGCCTGTTCGACCGCGGGAGAGTGGGAATGTTCGGGAGGGGCCATCACAGTTTCACCTCCTCGTGGTCGGAAAACCTGCGCGAGATCAGCACATAGCAGGTGTCGTGATTGATGCGGAGGCGCCACTTGCCGCCATGGGCGAGCACCATCAACTCGCGTAACCGTTCTGCGGTAGCGCGGATTTCGGCTGCGACCGAAGCGCCCTTCCGCGCTGGCTGGATGAGGGCATGGATCGGCATCAGAACCCACTCCTCGGATACTCATCCTCTGCGAACGAGGTATCCGCCTCGTCGCCATTGTGTTCGAGCGGATCGGAATCCTCGTCGTGCTCGTCTTCAAGCTCCCGGTCGTCTTCCTCGACGTTGCGGAGACGAACGGCGCCTTGCCCGGGAAGACCGTCCGGCCAGCCGAGCGACGGTTCGTTATCGTTGGTGGGCTCAAAGTCCGGATCGCCGTCGATCAGATCGAGAAGCGAAACAAGCTCCTCGATCTTCGCTTCCAGGCGCGCGCGGGTGGTGTGGGCGACGACGGTCATGTCAGCGCCTCCCGTGCGCCCTCGATCATCTCAAGGGCCTGAGAGAGTTTCGCCTCAAGGCAGTTGGTGACCGCCTGGACCGCGCTTTTCGCTCTGTCGTCCTCGATGTATCCGCAGGCCATATGAATGGCTTCGTTCAAATCCATGGCCATGGCCAGCACGTCGCTGACCCTGCTCAGGGTCAGAGCAGGAGAAACGCTCATGCTTCCACCCTCCGGTCCCACGCCTTGATGTTGGTGAACATGACTGTGTGACCGCCCTTGCTCGCCGGCAGAACCATCGCTTGGAAGCTGGCGCCCTGCCATTCGTCGAGAGCGGCCGAGAGTTCCCATGCGAGGCGATTGATGCGGTCGACGGGAAGCTCTACCTCTGCGCCCGCGTCCGGCTTTGCAGCAAACGCGATGCAATATGGCCGATCCGCAGGGAAGACGTGGGCGTACCAGTCGCCCGCATTGCAGAGCGACATTGTGGCCGAGAGTTCCTTCGACAGGCGGCGAGCCGCTTCCCATGGGTGTTCACTCGTGGTATTCATTGCCTCGTTCATTACCGTATCCTTCCCTGGATTGGTGGAACCATGGCTCGGAGAGGTTGCCGCCTCTGCCGGGCCTTTTGCTTTCAGCTCTGCGTCCAGAAGCTCGGCCCGCACTTTCGTGGTGAAGCGATCGGCCTCCTTCTTCAGGCGGAATGTCCTGAGACGGCGAGTGCCGCCCAAGTCTTTGAAGTCGACTACCCAGGCGAATTTTGCTTCGCCGTCGGGTCCGTTCCATTTGCGCTTGCGGATGCTCACGCTGCCGCACCAATTCGAGCCTGAAGGCCGAGTTTCGCCGCAAGTGGCGCAACGGGAACGACGATCCGGCCTCCAACTTTGATCGTCTCGATGTCGCCCTTGCGGGCGGCTTCGTATGCGCCGTTGCGCGCAAGCCCGAAGAACAAGCGACCAGCGTCGGGGACTGAAATCGTGGGTTTGGTCAGGGCTTCCTCAAGCGTCATAACGCCTCCTTTTGGTTAGTAACGTGTGTACGTTTGTGACGTTATCACGATTTAACCTCCTTGCAACCTTTTTGTGAGTTCTGTACACACGAAAAGAAGGAGACAGATATGGCCCGCCCCAAACTCGGCGATACCGAAACAGAGCGAATGCAGCTGAAGATTACCGCTGCCGAGGTTGAGGCTATTGATGACTGGCGGTTTGAAAATCGTATCCCATCAAGATCGGAAGCAGTCCGGCGGCTTTGCCAAATTGGTGTTCAGACTTCCAGCGCAACGCCATCCCTGACAAAGCACACGACGTTGGCGATGGCCGAGATGATTTTATTTCTCGGGATGATTTCGAAGATTTGCAAACAGTATCCAGATGAAAAATTCGCTTTCGAGCTGCAACTCGCTATAGAAAGACACGGTAAACTATCTCTCTTGAGTAGTGCGCAGGCAACCACAGACGCGGGCGAGCTTCACAATCACGTTTATCAGCTGGCGAACGCCAGAGACGTGAAAGATTCACTCGAAGTCGTCGCAAGAAACATTCTGCGAAAGCAAGAGGTCGATGCTCAAACCATAGCCTTTGTAAGAGAAACAATTGAGGAGTTGAGATGAAAGGCCACATAGTCGAGCGCAGCCCCGGCAAGTGGGCAATCGTCCTAGACGTACCCAACGAGGGCAAGCGCCGCCGCAAGTGGCACACATTCCACGGCACCAAAAGACAGGCGGAGACTGAATGCGCCCGGCTGATAGCTGAGCTGGCTGGCGGAAACTATATCGAGCCGTCCAAGACGACGCTGCAAGAATATTTCGTCGAGTGGCTGAAGCATGAAAAGGCGAACGTCTCGCCCAAAACGCTCCAGCGCTATGAAGAGCTGCTACTGAAGAACATCGCGCCTGTCATTGGCGCCATCACTTTGAACAAGCTTTCGGCCGCCGCCGTAGACGGCGCGTGGGGAAAGCTGCTCGAAAGCGGGCGTAGGGACGGGAAGGGCGGTCTATCGCCTCGCACGGTTCACCACTGCCGGCGCGTGATGCTCACGGCGATGGAGCAAGCCGTGAAGTGGGATCTCCTCAAGCGGAATCCGGTAGCCATCACGCGTCCGCCCAAGGTCGAGCGGACAAAGATGCAGGCCTATGATGCGGATCAGACTGCAAACCTTATCGAGGCTTTCCGGGGTACACGCATGTTCATGCCCGTTCTGTTGGCGGTGATGTGCGGGCTGAGGCGAGGGGAGATCGCGGCCCTGCGCTGGCGGGATGTGGACCTCAGCGACAATCGCCGCCTGCTGTCGGTCCGCGAGAGCGCGGAGCAGACCAAGGAGGGGGTTCGCTACAAGGAACCGAAATCGGGCAACGCTCGCACCGTGGCGCTCTCCACGACAATGCTGGCGGAGTTGAAGGCCCACCGCGCCCGGCAGGCGGAAGAGCAACTACGCATCGGTTTACGGCCGGATGCCGATAGTTTCGTCGTTGCCCAGGTCGACGGCTCGCCGTTACAGCCGCGGTCGCTTACGCATGAGTGGGTGCGCATCCTCGCCAAGACCTCGCTCCCGACCATCCGCTTCCATGACCTGCGACACTCGCATGCTACCCAGTTGCTGGCTGCCGGCGTTCATCCGAAGATTGCCAGCGAACGGCTCGGTCATTCGACGATTGGGATCACGCTCGATTTGTACAGCCATGTAATGCCGGGCATGCAGGCGAACGCAGCGGAGCAAGTTGACGCGGCAATCAAAGCTGCTAAAAAGCCAGCCACCGAGTGATTGGGTAGCAAAGCGGTAGCAAACGCCGTTTTCTAGAAATCCACAAAAAGTGGAAATTTCAACTAAATCAATCGGATGGAAGAGTGTCCGAGTGGTTTAAGGAACCGGTCTTGAAAACCGGCGTAGGCGAGAGTCTACCGTGGGTTCGAATCCCACCTCTTCCGCCATATCCCGGTCGATTGCGGGCATGGCCGGCAGGCCACGATGAAGCCTAGTTGACCGAGGCGAAGTTGCCGTCCCTGTCGAACCAGCAATTGAAGAAGGATGTCCGGCCGTTTCCGTCCGGATAGTTGCCCTGCACGACATAACCCTTGCCGCTTCGGAACGCCATGTTCGTGGTGATGCGGTTCGGGCGCACGCCGAACCGGGCGGAGGCCTCGCCCCGGCAGAAGGCGGGCATCATGCCGAGGGCAGTACCGCTGGAGCGTCGCCGCGGCTGGGGTTCGCCGTAGCCGTCGTCGAAGCCGTTATCCTGCATTTCCGCGGCGCGGCCGCCCTTCACCCGGCAGACCCCGTTGGCGCCGCCCGGTCCCGTATAGGAGATATCGGGGCTGCCATCCGGATTGACGCTGATGGAGATCGTCAGCTTGCCGATGCGCGCCTCGTAATAGTTGCGGTTGAAGGTCTTCAGCCGGGCCTGCCTGCCGTTGACGAAAACGGGGCCGCCGGCGTCGGCATGAACATCCACCCTGCCGGGGCAGGAGGCGTTGAAGAACGGAACCTTCGCCTCCGCACCGCAGACCCAGACGGACGTCACCATGGCGGCCGCCAGTGCGCAGCGCTTGATCATTTCAACATCTCCTTGATCGGATTCATCGGGTTCGGATATTCAAGCGCCAGGCTGCATCGGTGGCAACTATTCAGTTTCGACCACTCGCCCGATATCGGTGCATAGTCAAGTTCGACGGATCATTCGGGAAGGAGTTTCTTCTTGGACTTTATGAAACTGTTGAAGTCGCTCGAAGAGCTCCTGTACGAGCTTGTTTCCTGGTTGATCTTCTATCCCATAACGATGTGGCGCTCCATATCCCGCCCGCTGGAAATGATGCGGTATGCGGACATGGAATTGTCCGACAGGCTGGAAGACCAGTATGACGACACGCTAAGCCCTCCGCTTTTCCTCCTCATCACGCTGCTGATCGCGCAGGGCATCTCGACCATGTTTCCCTCGATCTACGATCCATCGAAAACGCCCGTTGCGCTGACCTCGACGCCTAACCTGCTGATCGGGCGCGGTGTCGTCTTCAGCGTCTTTCCTCTCATGATGGCCGTCTCGCTGTTGCGTCACCGTGCGATAAAGCTGACACGAAACTCGTTGCGGCCGCCCTTCTTCAGTCAGTGCTACGTGGCCGCGCCATTTGCCCTGATGGTGGGCTTGGCGTTCGACCTCATGCTCATTCCCGGTCGGGGCGAGGTGCTGGCCGGCCTCGCGGTGCTGCTCTTCGCAATCGTCTGGTATGCGGCGATAGAGGTTCGATGGTTTCGCATTGATCTTCAGGTGACGGCAGCAAGAGCGATGCTGTTGTTTGCCAAAGCATTCCTTGCTGCGCTTCTGGTCGTGCTGCTGGTCGCCATTGCGGTCGGTTGGGAATTGGCGCATTGGTCGGTGTAGCCACGGCGCGCCGTCGTTGTTAATCGGGGTCTCGCGTGGCCGGTTATGCCGGAGATGCCGCAAGCCGGGGAGGTTCTGACGCCATGAGCAAGAGCGAAGCAACGGGAACGTTCGAGGTAAGGCTGACGCCCGCCGAGAGCGGGGACGGCCCCATCGGCACCCTGTCGATAGACAAGACCTTTCACGGCGACCTGCAGGGCACCAGTGTCGGACAGATGCTCGCGTTCCGCACGCCTGTCGAAGGCTCGGCCGGATATGTCGCGATGGAACGGGTGACGGGCACGCTGGCCGGCAGGCACGGGTCCTTCACGCTCCAGCATAATGGGCTGATGGACAGGGGCACGCCATCGCTTGCGGTGGTCGTCGTGCCCGATTCCGGCACGGACGGCCTGTCGGGCCTGACGG
>Ga0182738_1006262_pt1 | contig 12415 bp, 15 predicted proteins | sample eDN5th30CBELigMG_FD_128876 | JGI IMG/M metagenome (GOLD analysis project Ga0182738, IMG submission 128876) | Enriched Miracle-Growth compost microbial communities from Emeryville, California, USA - eDNA 5th pass 30_C BE-Lig MG (version 2)... ...
AGAAAACTCTGGCCAGGGTTTGGAATCGTCCAGATTTTGTCCAGCATCCCAGATTTCCCAAAAATCCTGTCAAACAAAAATCCCATGTTTTCTAGATATTTTTCCAACAAGAAAAAAAAATCTCAAAAATTTGATTTTTCAAGGATTATGCCCTCAAAAGAGATTTTCCATGTCTCTTCATTTTATTATTATTACTAATTGAGTCCTCAGACTCGGCAATCCATACAACGTATTATATGAATGCCTATTAATATATAGGAACTAAAAGACAATTCAGAGTATGTAGAATACTTCGAAAGATTAGAAATATTGGTCTTAATATTGATTGGGTTGGCCAAAACTCCTTAATTTGGCCTCGACTTCGAAAAAATGGGAGCTTCAAATTGATCCAATTCTCTTGAGGTGGAGGCTCTTCCGAGAGGGAATCCAGATCTCACCATGTATCTTGTGTATTGAATGAGCTTAAGAGACTTCGGTTCAGATATGGGACGGGATCAATTGGATCAAGGCTTCTCAAAGGGAAAGGCGTCTCACTGGGGCAGTATGGGGGATTAATTTCTTGAAAACCCAATTCCTTCAATGAGTGGTTGAAGAAAGAAAAAGATACCTCCTCGAGAGCCACCTGGCTCCCTTAGAGCCCCAAAAGAACCCTCGGCTCTTTTGAAGTCCTGCAGAATCCTTCGGCTTCCATAGGCTATGAAAAACTTTCTTCTGGTCCAAATTATCTCTGCAAGTTGGGAATTACTTAATTTTTGTGTCCCTTCATAACTCATAAAGTTCGAATGAAGAAAAAAGTATCACACAAAATCAGACAAAATTTGAGAAATACCAACAACAACAACAAAAAAACCATTGCGCTTTCCAAAAATTTTTTCGGGGGTTTTTCGGATTTTCAGAGTTTAGAATTCCGAACTCTGTAAAGCTCTCAGATTTTTGAAAAAAACTCTTTTGTGAATTTTTTTTTCTCGATTGAGATTCAAAAAAATTCCGAGAAAAATATTTTGCTCATTGAATCTTTGTTTATCTCGGGAGAAAAAACTTTGACACTTGAAAATTTTGAAGGAAGAGATTTAAAAAAAAATTCAATAAGAGAATTAAAAAAATTTCGAAGATTTTCTAGCTCACGCAAGAGAGAGAGAAATTGGAGTTATTATGATGTTTGATTATAATAAACAAGGGAAATTACAATCTATGTTCAACCTATATAGATGCAATAATATGTTACTCCAAGTTTTTCTACGAAATAAATTTCGATACATAGGTGTGGCACTAAAATAATAAAATATATTTAACATAACAACACACTCTTTCGATCCATGAGGCAACTTTATTTATGGACTTTGAAGTTATCATCGTCATCGGTTTTACCTCTTTCAGTGTTGTGGAATTTAAACTTGGGATATTTGGAGCCCTTCTTCTTCTTCTTATCATAGCCAGTCTTTTCAATGAGATTTCTTCTGAATATACTATCAAATCTTTCTCTAGCAAGACTGCCAGTGACTTTTATGGATCTGAGGTTAGGCTTCAACTCGCTGGTGAGTTGGAAGTCAGTACCAGGATGATGATACACGTTTTTATTGACCTTCTTAGTTCTAATGATCTTTCCTTCAGCGGCTAACTTTTCTTCTTCAGCTTGTTCTTTGGCTCTTTCTTCAAGTTTCTTTTTCTTTTCTTGGTCTTCTACATCAATTTCTTTCTTGATTTTCTTGAGGTATAAAATATCATGTTCAATCTTTTTCTCGACTTTTCTTTGCCATTTTTCTCTGGCTTCTCTTCTTTCTTTGGTTGATTTAATGACTTTGGGGATGTGAACATCACTCCATCTTTGTCTTTCAAATTCAATGATTTGGTTTTCACTTCTATCTTTAATGGTTTCTTCTTCAACAACTTTCTGGAGCAATTCTTTATGGGCTTTAAATGAGGGATTGTATGACTGTCCTTCATGTGGAGGCAAAATTGCTGGGCCTTGGCCTTTAGCAACAGTTCTTGAAGTAACAGGTTCTTCATCTCCCCACAAATCATCATCGCCATTATTCTTTTTATTCACAGAGGCATTGTTCTTTTGATTTCTTTCCTCAGCCTTTCTTTGAGCCTTGGCAGTAAGTTTGCTGATGGCTTTGGCTTCAGTTTCAGTATGCTCTCTGGGCTTTTGCTTGAATCTATCGGCAGCAAGAGGCTCTCTTTGAGCAGGACCGTCAGGCTTCTTATCAATAAAGTAGAGAGGTTGTTCCTTGAGCTTTCTTCTGACTTCGTTTTCGAGCTTTTCTTGTTCTCTCTTGGCCTCAATCTCTTGTTCTAAGCCTGTGATATCAATGTTCTTTCTCCAGTTCTTGGTTCCCTTGGTGGCTCTTTTGTTCTTTCTGACGACGCTCATCTTTCTGAATCACAGGATCAGTTTAGTTTAAATTTTATTCAGATATTTTTGTTTGCAAATCACTTGAGGTGGAGTATTAATTTTTAATTACAGGTAATATCTTTGCGAAATACAAAAGAAATTCTCTATGAGAAGATTATCATTCACTCATATTGCTCATTCTGCAAAAATTCTCTTTATTTATAATAATTCTGATCTCGATACAAGGATTGGAAAATGGATAGGCATCGTATTGAGAAAGAGATATCTCCTGACTTTTTTTTAATTTATTCAAAACAAAACTGAAAACCAATTTCGCTTTCAGTAAATCATTATCAGATTTTCGCGATGTGTTGATTTGAAACATCATAAGAACTTGAAACTCGAGAATTTTTCTGTTTTCATCAGATCTCATTTATGCTTTGTTCTTATTATTTTCGTACCTTTGGAGAGAAAATGAGATATTTGAAAGATTTTAAGTTTCCAAATTTGAAGAAAAAAGGAGTATGGTATGGAGCAGGAAGGGGGAGGATGAATGAGAATTTATAATAATGGGATCATTTATCATGAGAAGGCACACAGAAAAAGTCCTTTTGGAGTTTTGATAAATTTTATTTATTTGTGAAACTTTTTATAAAAGCGGAAGCAAGGAGAAAATGCAAGGAAGGCAAGTAAAGACGACCTATAGCAAAAAAAGGGTTGTTGATGGGATTACGAGAATACCCAAGACATTTGTTTTTGATCAAAATTTGCCAAAGGAAGAATATCTCAAATATATAAATCCAGAAAATATTATTCCTGAATCTATTGAAGTTGCTACTCAAGTTTTCTCAAACTACAGAAAGGTAAACAAACTTTCGCAAAACCAGATTAACTTAGAGAATAGAAAACAGGATCAGCCAATATGAATCGGCTCAATAAGGTTGATCAGTTGACAACAGCCACAACACAAAGGCACAACCGGATCTTACCTTTAATGGAATTGGAGAAGACTGCAGTGACAAAGGATTTTACAGTATTAAGGAATGAAAGTCAAGCATGTAAGAGAATCGAGGATATCATATCAGATGTAATATCGAATAGTTGAAGGGAATGTGACAAAAAATCTGGACGATGTTAAACAAAACTTGAAGAAAATTATGGACAAATCTAAGCTAAATGAAATGATCCAAGAATCAACTCTCGACTTGAAAGTCAATGGAAAGGACATGACAAGTTTTTCATTAGCCCATGATACTAAGAATAACACTGATTATATCAATGGTATGAATTGTATAAAGATTTTTTGAGCTCATAAACTTTAAAGAAAACCCTCAATTATCTCCAACGAAAGGAGCAAATGGATTAAAGAGTATGGAAGATTCATTCTCTCAGTCGAAGCTCCTGATTCAGACAGTGAATAGTGCGACTAAGCCAAGAACCGCGCCTCTGAAGGATGAGCTTTTAGTCCAAGAGCAAACTTTGCCAAAACCGGAAAGGGTCAAAAGTCCTCAGAATGAAATGAAAAAGACTTTCCAAAAGAAGAAAGAGGTGAAAGAAGATGATTACAAGATTTCAGAATTGGATAATACTCAAGAAATTGTTCGAAAAACAGATCTTGCTGTTAGAACATTAGCCAAAAGAAGCGAAGCAGTCAAGCGTGATATGAGAAGTAACCGAGAATAGAGAGATTGTGTGGAGTTAAGTCTTGTTTTAGATTTTGAGGAGGTTGTAAAGACCAAAATGAAAGAAAATGAGAGTGCTCCTATCAGTTCCATTAGGTGAAATATTGATTGAAAAACCTTGAAAACTAACTTTTATCCCTAGAGCAATGAATTTAGTGAGGGATTTTGTGTTTAACGATGAGGAGTTTGATAAACTATTGGAAGAGGAGGAAGAAGATGAAGAAAGAGAGAAAGCAAGAAAAGCTTATGGTCAAAAGTACCGATTTCTGATTTGAGAATAATAACCAATACATTTAAGTTTGAAGAAAAAAGATAAAAAGAGACAGAATTCACTTTTACATGTTGAAAGTAGAGTGAAAGCTTTTCAAAATGGATCAGTCGGAAAAGTCTCATGTCCTCAATTTATGAGACAACCAATTCAGCAGAATGCAGGAATAACATTCACAAAGCAAGATAAGATTCAATTGGCAAAAGCTGTTAAACAGGAGCTTGTCCAAAAGGAAGATGAACTCAAAAAACAAGAAGAATATAAACTAAAAAGTAGTTTTTATTGGAGATTCATCATTTAGTATAAAAATAGTGCATAAAGATTTTGGGATATTTTCGAGTGAGAAGAATCTTTTCAGAATCCACAGTATGAACCACATTAAGCTGATGAAAGAGTATAAATCATATTTTTGAGTCACAAAAAGACTTATTCTTCAATACAGGAAGGAGAAGATTCATGCGAAATTGATGAGAGAAATGAAGAATAACAAGTATAAAGAGAGAGAAGTTCGTGCTCAAACTGTTGCAAATTCAATAAGATTAAAGTCAATACAATCTGAAAGACCGTCTCAGTTCTTTGAATCATTCAAGACATTAGAAAACCAGGCTGATCTAGTCAAAGAAGAACCAAAGAATAACTTTTTGTTCCAGATTAAGGAAGTCCTGACAAAGCCAATAAAGGACAATACTGGCAATAAACCATTAGACCTGAATACACATAAGAAAAGAGTCGATGGTTTAAAGAAGATTTATAATGCCTATGAAATTGAACAAGTGAATACAAAAAGTTATTACAATTTGTAATTCACTGGGTTATGAATATTTGTATTATTCTATTTCTTCACTGCGTGTTGTTTAAATTTGTATCATTATTATATTTTTTTTTACTTTAATTTATTATTTTACAGAGTTTTTGTTAAAAACAGAATCGATGCTAAATTAACAATTAGTTACTTTATTAATTTGTAAAACTTTGCCGTTATATCTTGATAATTTCCGGGTTAATTTTGTTTTCAACTAGCTGGGGTTTTGCAAGAAAATTATCTGAGATTTTAAGATATTAAAACTATGTTTGACTCTTCTCGAGACTTGGAAATTCTCAACAAAGCTATTCGAATCAGCAAACTCCCAGACAAATTTCGAACTGCTCAAGAACTTGGCATTCTCAGTAGTGTCCTCTCAAAATTTGACCTTTTTCAAACAAAAGTTGCTCAAGAGCAGCTCCCTGATGTCCTTCGAGCAGCTGCATTAAATGTTAAATTTGTCAAAGTCCCCATGGGCCAATTCCTTTATCATAAAGGTACCTACCAATCTTTTATCTTGATAATACCTGATTGAGAGTTTATTTTCTTTACACATTTTTATTTCTCTATTGAAACTTTTTCCCTCTAATCTCATTCATAGATGAGCCATCACAGTGTATATATTTCATATTGAAGGGTGAAGCATGGAAATTTCGGCCAAAGACAGAGAATGAATTAAAGATTGACTCGAAAGTTGTCAAAGAGAAGCAAAGTCACCCTCAGAAAGCAGTTCCAAAAATGTTAGAAACAGTAAAACTGGCTAAAGCCTTACAAGAAAGGACAATCATGAGTGAAAAGCAGACTCTGAGTGTTAATGTGGTAGAAACAACAAAAAGTCAAGGAAGTGTAAGCACTATTCCTCAGGCTGCAAGATCTCTTGTTACACTTCCGAGTTTTGTGAATAGTAGAGCTCAGGTTTTGGACAAAATCGTTGATAATCCTTCTTTGGAGAACTCAATCAATACAAGTTTTAATGAGCTTGAGAATGGAGAAAAGGAAAAAGATGGCGAAAGAATTGGAAGCGAATGTGATACGCCAAATCAGAGAATAAATTTCAATGCAATAATTAAGAAGATTATGAGCAAGAGAGATTTGTTGAACTTTGAGAATGATTATTTCTACAATGTGATAAAGAGGAATGAGGATCTGAGCTCTAAATATATCAAGGATAATTTAAATGTGATGAGATTTGAGAGGAAAGTTTGTCCTGGCGAGACTGTGGGCGAACTTTCAATGAGTCTAAACTGTGCAAGAACATCTTCTCTGTTGGCATACTCGAATCTTTATGTGTTGTATCTTGATCAAAAGGGCTATGAGAATACCTTTATGAATCAGATTGAAGAAGTTCGTGATAAAGTTCAGTATTTTGTGAATTATTTCAGAGATATGAAGCCAGATATTCTCAGGAGGATATGCTTTTTCTTTAAAGAACAAAAATTCAAAATTGGAGATATAATTTACAAAGAAGATAGTCCATGTGACGATTTATTCTTCATAAAATCTGGTGAAGTTCAGGTAATTTGAATATTTTGGGAATAATCATAATAAACCTTCTTTCAAAAGCTGATCAAGAAAGTCGAGACAGAAGAAAATTTAATTGTTGGTTATGAAAAGAATAGAGGCAGTCTGATAGCTTTCAATTCAGAAGGACGAAACAAAAATAAACAAAAAAGTGTTATCGTAAGAGATTGGGGAAGTAAATTATAATGACCTTGATTAGGTGGCAAGTATTGTGGAAGGATATTTCTTTGGAGAAGAAGCATTATTTGACAATTCGAATAGAAATTTCACAGCAAAATCTGTTTCTAATCTTGTATGTTACAAGATTGCTTCAAAGATTTTGGAGAAATTACCAAAGGATACATTGCAAAAGCTTCGTGATTTTGCAGTATCAAAGCAAACTTGGAGAGGAAAAAGAATCAAGGATATTACGAATAAATCTATTGCTCTGACAATTTCTGTCAACCCTTCTTCTTTAAATTTGGAAACTCTTGCTACAAATGAGGATGATTCAAGAGTTCCTATAACCACAACGACCACAAATACTCAGAAAAAGTTTAAAGAGAGACAAGGTATAAAGAAGCTAAGTACCCTCGAGAGATCTTTGGAGAAGCTTGTTTCACCTAAGAAGAGGGAAGTTCAGACAAGACAAGCTGCTCATTTAAGTGAATCTGATTCACAATATCGCTTTAAGCTAAAATCAAGAATGAACAAAGAAGACCATAATCCTTATGTTTTGAAACTTTTGCCAAAAGACGAGAGTATGAATAAAAAGAAACCTTTGTCTCTTTGGAAGCAAAATATTGCTCTCTTGAGGGAGAGACCAGCAATATCTTTAAGTAAGACGACACTTGACCAGAGAAGCATCTCAAGATCAAAAGAGGATTACTTGGAAACGCTTCCAAATTTGAAGAGTACCCTGAGTATTCATAATTCAATAAGAGGGTCAACAGCAAAAGATATAATTTCAAGGACTTTACAAACGCAAAAGAATAGCAACAACAATCATCAGAATACAAAAAGCACTCCAACATTGAAAAATCTTGTATTGGAAAAGGGGAATGATGATTTGAGGCATTATTTAATGAAGAATTTACATCAAAAGTTTGTGAAGGAGTTTAGTCAAAAAAATTATCAATTGACTTTTGATTCGAATTTCGACACTGAACCAACAACTGTGATGACTGTCAAGAGGGGAGGTCTCGAGGATACAATGCAAAGTACAATAAGAGAAAAACCTCAGGATACTATGATGTGTACGCTGTCTGATTTTAGAGGAAAAGGAAGCAGTCGTCCTGGAACTAAAAAAATTTCGTTGAGAGATCAGAAGATGAAGAATCAATTTTACATCAAGAGTTTGACTACTTTGGATACCTCAACTCAAATTTCATCTTTGAAAGAAGTTCCAACAACGATGAAGAGTATGAGCCAGGACGAAGACAAACCTTTCTTTACAACAAACATCCAAGAAAGTAGTCTTTTAGGAAAGAAAATGACCCTAAAAATTCGAAGCTAAATAAAGGTTTCCTTTGTATACAAGTGAGTATGATAAATTTGTCTTTTGTTTTTTCAAATGTGTTAAGAATATTTTTTGCTTTACTTACTGGTGGTACTCTCTTTTTTATTAATAAACAAATATAAATTGGAAACAAAAATTTTATCGAAATAAAATACACTATACTCTTTTAAACAGCAGATACAAATTTGAGTTCCTTAATTTGAGCCAAAGTGTCTTGAAGAGCTTCATTTTCAAGAGCTCCAAAATCCTCTTCAATTTTTTGATAAATAGGATCAATCTCTCTTCTATATCTTCTCACAAGTTGAATAAATCTGCTGATAATAATTGGTTGATGAGTTGATCCTTGTGAAAACACATCAGTCACCAAATGAAGGAATTTCTAAGATTGAAGTATAAGAATTAAAGTCTCATGGAGAGTTATACTTCAAAGACAAGAGTAAGGATAGTTTGCTGTTCTTCTTGAGTAGATTCAAGTTTTTGTTTAAAATCGTGAGTTTCCTCTTTATTAGCTTCAGCCTAGGGGATTTTTTATTAAGTATACGCGAATTCGAAAATCCCTTACTCTTTGAATTTCTTGGTGGTAAAGATCGATATCACTAGAGATTCTTGCTAATAAGGAGAAGAGGATTTCCCAATGGACGCTGAAATTATCATGAAGATCCTCTTCTTTTTCGAATGCCTTGAAAGCCCAGGAAACGATGTTTTTAGAGTCAACAAGCTTGAATTTTTCCAAAAGTCTCACAGTGAGGACAGCATGGAAATTTGAGTTTTTCCAGAATTTTGCAACGATATCGAGAAGAGTGAATTGATAAGATTCATCTTTAACCAACAAAGCAATAGTGGAGTGATATTTGTCAAAATGAGCATTTAAATGGGTGAGTGTTTTACTTGCTCTATTCAAAAGACATTGAACAAAAATGTCCAAAAGTTTTTCATCTATTGGAAAGAAATTAGTTGATGAAGTAAAACTTAGATTTTTACTTGAAGATTCAAGACCACTATCCCCACTTCCAATCCAATCATTCATTTCTTCAATTGCTGGCTTAGAATTAAACTTTGCTTGGATAATTCCAGCATCTGCATGCCCTTGTGTGCTTGGATCATCATACTCAAAGTTGGTTTGATCAGCAGGAGGCAAAAGGGATTTGAGTTCTTCTGGAAGAGTTTCAAGAATTCTATCTCTAAAAGACAATCTGACAAGTTTCACGAGAATTTGTTTGAGAAGAATTAGTTCTGAACTATTATGGTCTAAATCTGCAGCATAGACCCATTGAGACCAATCCCATTCGAAATTGAAATTGCTGATAAAATGAGCAAAGAAATCAGAGAATCTTTCAAGCACTTCAATATCATATTTATCGGAATTTTTGAAAACAGTATTTATAGCTTCATGGATCTGATTTAGTATTAGTGGAAATCTTTGAAGAAGTAAATTACAATTTTTTTGGCAGTTTCTTTGTCACTCTGGGAAGGTTCGTTAATTAAACTGATGCAAACGCCAGTGTAGAAAACGAGTTTACTTCGAGATTCTGGAAGGTTGAACATTTCATCAAACACACCCTATGATTGAAATAATTATTCTCTGGATTCATCAAATTGATTTACTTCAACAACAAGGTAAGGGCATTTTTGATATTCACTCAGTTTGATTAAAAATTGAGCAGCATATTTTCTGGATTTGTAGAATGTCCTGTGAAATGAATTAGAGAAACTATTTCGAATATTCTTTTGTTACATGAGAATATCAACGACTTTTTCTTGTAAGATGACCAAATCGAGATTTGATTGAGTTTCGTTTCTGAGAATGTCGTTGCTGAAGAATGAATAGCAAGGAGGTGATTGGTAAACACAATGACTAGTATTTTTGGAATTGAAGGACAATTTGATATTTTTCTTGATTTCTTTAATTTGGGAAAGTTCAGTTTTGAATTCGTCATAGGGCTTAAGGAGGACAGTGAGTTCAGTTTTAGTTCCAGATTCCATGTAATTTTTGATTTCGCTCCACATGACGTCAAGTCTTGACTACAAGGGAATAAGGAAAAATTATGCGACAAATTACGGTGACAGATTGTTGATCTTTGCTGACTCTGAGAGCCTTAAGATAGTTTTTATCTCTTCTATTCATGATTTTTTCGACAGTTTGGATCAATCCATTCAATTCGATTTTGTTCTTTTCTCTGAGACTCATGACCTGGACAGATGAATTAATTTGGTATGTCTCTACTTTAAGGCTCACCACATAAGGCAGAACAGGAATTCCGACATATAAATAATAGTCTGCAGAAGTTTCAAGACTGGTTTCAGCTTCATTGAATAAATCAAGCAAGATGTTGATGTAAAGGAAAGCATTGAATAATCCCATATTCATAAGTTCGCCCAAGAAAATAAGTGTGGATCTTGGAGCATGAATATCTCCTATTAGGTATGAGAAGAAATTGGTTTTCAGAGCTCAAGGAACCTTTATCAAGGCTGACACGGAGTTTTTCAACAAGTTTATCAATAACGAGTTCAGGGAAAGCTGGGTGCTGAACGCTAACAAGAGATACTGTGGTAGCATAAACAGAAGCTTTCAATGTCAAAGCGCTGATACTAGAAGGGAAATGAGTAAAGACAGGAATTTATCAAGATCTTATTACCATTCAACAAGATTGTTGAGAAGGAATTCTTTGGCTTCAAGATCAGCTTTTTGGAAAAAAGTATCAATATTAGAGCTAAGCTTTGCGATATCTCTTTTGTAAAAGTTTGGGCCATCATCGCCTACTCTAATGAGCAGTTGCTTAATTCTAAAGAAATGAGTAAGGGTGTAAATGTCGTCGGGTTACCTATCATTTTCAGATAAAGGTTTGGAAGAATGATGCGAGCGATTCATGATTCAAATAATTTTGATCTGCGCAAAAAAAAATTGAGATTAATTTAGCTCTTTGGAGTATTGATCGAACTAAAAGATATTGGATTTTTTACACGTTTTGAAGAATGAGAAAATATGTAAAAAATGGAGGTTTTGTAAGATCTTTTTTTGTTATTTATGCAATACTGGCATTATAGTATGAATTAGGAAGGGGACTATGGAAACATTAAAAAAGATTTTTTAATACACGTAGGGAATCACTAAAATGGCCAAAATTTGTATATGATGGAAATCTTTTTTGCTATTATTCTCAAGGGGCAGGTTGGACTTTATTGAAACTCTTCAATTGAAGTTCGACAAGTTTACTGACTTCATATTTCAAGTGATTCATCTCAGCCATGATTTCACCTGTGTTCTTTTCATTTTTTTGGACCAAGGTTTCAAGATTCGAAATTTGGCCTTGAAGTTTTTGGTCGAATTCTAATTCCTTTTCATGCAAAACTCTGACTTCATTATCCAAGTGCTCCAGTTTTTTCTTGAGATCTTCAGCTTTTTTATTATTCGACTCTTGTTGAATCCACATTTCATAGAGAGGGAGGGAAAGAACGATGGAGTAGAAGAAGATTTCGTAGAAGAACTCGACACCTTTATCCAAAGCGACATCATCACTGAGTGGCTTTATAAAAACATCGTCGGCTATTTCGATTTTGAGGAATTTTTTATTAATTCTTGTCTCCACTCTATTGTAAAAGTTTCCCAATCTGATAAAGAAGACCTTGAGGAGTTGGTGGAGATTGCTTTTATTGCTATTGTGGTATCGCTTAGTGTAGTTGATGAGAGGCCGACTGAAGGCACGAACGATAAGGGAGAAGACCTTGATAAAGGGCAGCATTTGAAGTATTTCAGGTTTTTTTACCGATTATGTATCTATTGAAAGAATTAAATCTATTAAAAGTCTTTAAATTGAGGGCACTATTTATGTTTTCTGAATGAGAAATATGATTAACCCCCTGAGTGCAGGATATATCAATATTGATGCGCCTGTAGATTTTTTTTTAATTCTTCTCAACTGCAGAAAATTGAGCCCCAAATCATTAGCAAAAATTTCTTCTCCCTCTTTTCTTTTTTTTTTGGGAGTTTTTGTCAGAAAAAAAAGTTTTGATTTGAGGGCTTTTTTCGAAAAAGATGGAAAAAACCCCTTTTTCCCGGCCTGTGGTCGTTTTTGGTCAAATATGGCAGTTTTTTTCCATCAGAGAGGATAAAGATCTAAAGAATAATATCCCTGAAATCAACCGAAAAAAATTGTTTTGAAAAAAATTTTCCGACAAAACAAATTTTCCTCAAACTATCAACCTAATTCTTCATATACAATATTATCTTGCTCTTGCGAGAAAAGACATTTACAGCAAAAAAACATAATGGGAGAGAGAGAGTTTTTTTCAGGAATTAATCAAGTCACAG
>Ga0182738_1006263_pt1 | contig 12413 bp, 13 predicted proteins | sample eDN5th30CBELigMG_FD_128876 | JGI IMG/M metagenome (GOLD analysis project Ga0182738, IMG submission 128876) | Enriched Miracle-Growth compost microbial communities from Emeryville, California, USA - eDNA 5th pass 30_C BE-Lig MG (version 2)... ...
AAACCTCAACTAAAAGTTCGGGATCTTCTGTCAAGATAAAGTGGTATCCATTTTTGCACCAATATTCGAATAACTCGAAAAACAAGTCGAAGCAGTAATTGTTATTCTCAAGTACTTTGACCATATTTCTCTTTACAACCTGGAATAATGCTGTGTTCATTGATATATGCTTGGCAACTTCGGTTGCAATCGATAAAAGACCATCATCAAAATCAATCTTATATTTAGCATCCAACAATGTGAACAAATCTTGCAAATCGTCCTCAATGTTCACAAATTGAGAGTCCATAACATCTTGAGAAGCCACCATACTTCTAATCGTCTCAAGGCACTTTGTTATGACAATATTTGTCCTCTTATCTGTCAAACTCTGGAACTCCTAATGAAAATTTGTTAAACGTCATTATTCTCCAAATCCTTATTACATTCCAAGTTCTCGAGCATAACCTTTTTATAATATCTCCTCCATACTGATACGATAATTCTTCATAAGCTCTAAAAAACAGAGTTAAATTCGCTCTCTCAGAAGCAAAAGCTTACTCCAGGACAGTCTGCAAAAAGTCAAAATAGGGTTCTTCTTCGGCTCTTTCGATCATTGCAAAGATATAAATCAACATGTCGTCAATGACGACTTCGACTCTCCCATATTGACTTCCGTTTTTGTCCACAATGGACTCAATTGCTGATAAAGCTTGGTATGAAACTGCTGCATTCTCAAAAGAGACACTGCACTCAAATAAATACTTGAGTGTTTCTTTGAAGTAGGTTTCATTACGTTGGAAAAGAGAAGGAATCATCTGTTTCATAAACAAACAGATTCTACTTTTCACTATTTCAGAATTAACACTAAATAAATGCTTGAAATCCATCGCAAAAAATCGGTCAAGATCTTTACTATAATAACCTCATTAATTGAATTTTTAAACACCGATAGCTTACATTAGATCTTCTCTGTTGATCATTTGTTTGGTGACCATAATCAAACAAAGCAAACTTGTTTCAATACGGTTTATAGAATCCACAGCAGCGCTAAACAATAATGATCCTTGATACTGGATCAAATCTTCATAGTTCTCATTCTCATTTAAAGAAACTTTTATAACCTTTAAAATCAATGCAGTAAACCAGGAAAGGGTTCCATCAATTTTTTCACAATATCTGCGATAAAATTGAACTGCATTCGCTTTCAAGTTATCTGATTCCTATTGCAAATAATTACTATTTGTATATTCTCACTTATCATACTCCTTCTTCCACCAAGTCTTCTTCAAAAGATGTAAAATCTCTAGGATCTTCTCTTAAATAATCATAATCCACCTTGGTTGTCAACAACAGATTCAAAACGATATCCAATGTGATCCTTCCAATTTTAGAGATTTTCACCAAAGACTCTTACTCAACACGATTTGAAAGGAATAATTCATAGAATTCATAATGACCCACCAACTCTTTTAAAAAAACAAGAGCTTCTCGAACCAGCTCTTTTTGCTATAAAGTTTTTGAGCTCAAAAATCTCAATTCGTCCTTACCTCAACAGAAAGCTTGTTATTTGAAGAATAGTTTGTGATGATTATTGTATGGAGTTGAGTCAGGAAAAATTTCAGAAATTCTGAAAAGTTGTTTGTATATCCTTGAAAGACTGTTGTCTCGTATTCCGATAAATTGATTTTAACCTCATTCTTGAAGTGAGACACATAGCTAAACATTAAAATCGCATTCTTAACAGCTAGTTTCTTTGCTCTGTTCAACACATCATCAACGTTCTTTAGCGTATTGAAAGAAATCAACTTGATCCCAGAGTTGCTTAAATCCAAACTCAGAACCTTTTCTGTCAAGACCAGAGCTTGCTGGAGATATTCATTATTCTCAAAAATAAAAAATTGATCAAATTGTCTCTTTTTATCAGCAGAAAATGACCCAGCCCTCTTTAAGTTACTCACTTTCTTGAATACCGAAGTGCAAATATCAATGCAGCAGTAAATCACCTCCAAAGACAAACCAAAGTCCTTAGCTGTCTCCACATTTTGTGAGAGATTTGGCAGTCCATTGAGCTTTGCTATTCCTAGGTTCGAAGCTGCTTGAATATAATTCTGTATTCTCTCATACTCAGAGTCTTCATCGCATCGGATTTCAACCAATTGTCTCAAAATTAAAGAAATGCTAAATGACTGAGCGCTTGTGGCTTCTCCTAACAGTGAGATCACATACCTTTCAATCACTCTTTGCAAACTGTCTATTACTCATTTTACAAAGTGATCTCTAAAAAAATACTTACTTCTTTGATTAAACTCAAAGCTAAAAAGATGCTTTATAGCTTTGGCAAGGTGATTTGCAATTTTTATTGAGAAATCTTTGTTCAGCAATGAGTAAATATTCGCAGATATCAAAATCAGCAATTCTTCAGGTGCGACGCTTGCATTTTGATTCGCTCTTTTCTCAATCACAGAACAAATTTCGAATCCAACCCTTTCAAGGATCTCCTTTTTCTCGATTTCTGAAAAAGACAAAATTTGCAATAACTGCAAAACATACTTTGTCCAACCTGGCGAGGTCCTTAAAATTGTCAACTGAACTTCCCTTTGCTTTCTATATTCATTGTTCAGTGAAGTGTAAACATCTTGAACAAGCTCAAAGATTTCTGAAAGAGTGTGGGTTTCCAGATTCTCGGCTGATTCAGAGAAACTCTTTACAGCAGAAAGAAAAGCAGCTAAAAGATTTGTATTATCGGTCTCCATTAACTTTTACTTTTTTATTTATTACTTTGCACCAGAAATTCTTGGAAAGTTAATTCCCAATGGAATCACTTTCAATCAATCAAACAAATATTTAAACTAAAAAAAAATTCCAATTATTTCGAGAACATCATCATCAAGATAAAAATGACGAATGGATGAATGAATGAACTTTAGCGATTGAGAATTCTTCTAACTTGTGGAAAAAAAATTTTGATGAAAATTCCGCAACAATGTTGAGTTACCTCACTGAGAATATAAACCAGAATTAAAGAATTTAAAATGTCTAAAGATATTTTCAAAATATTGACACATAGAAGTAAAATTCTACATCAAGCAGCAACTGAGACATTGAGTTTTCCTTTATCTTTGAGAAATGAAGATCTGATATATAAAACAATCGACACACTTCGATATAACGAGGGTGTTTATGCAAAAAGAGGCCTTGCTATTTCTGCCAATCAGATTGGAAGCTTAAAAAGATTTTTTGTTGTTTGTGACCTTGATGTCAACCCACTTGGAAGAAGAGTGAACGTCATTTGTAATCCAGAAATTCTTGAACTTGATAATGAAGTCGAGGAAATGTTTGAAGGATGTCTTAGCATTCCTAAATATCAATGTCTTATTAGCAGGCCGAAGAGATGTATAGTCCAGTATCAAGACCTGAATGGTAAAACTGAAAAAAAGGAAGTTAATGATTTCCTTGCAAGAGTGTTTTTGCATGAAATGGACCATCTTAATGGGGTTATCATGTTGGATAAACAGTTGAAAACTGTGGAAAACCCTCTCTACCCTCCATATCTCGAAAAATTAAGAGAGAAAAGAGCTGCAAACAAAAAACAAAAAATTCTCCAACAAGCAACTCAATAAAAAAATTTGTTCATTTAAATTTTTTCATGTATTATTTGTCCTTAAGCAGATGTATATGTGTAATCTTGAGAGTAATTTTGAAATGCATTCACAAATGATTATTTTCATACTCTTATAAATTAGAGTTCTTCAATTGTTTCAAAAATAAAACAGCTGAAAGCTTCAGATTTCGCTGATTTTTGGGTGAACTGAAAATTGTGAGTTTGAAGCATTAGCATGTCAAGTTCAGCAGAACTGAAGCAAGTCTCCAGCAAGTACCCTAGTTTTTTCTTCAGCAAATCTGACTTTGGAAGACTTTGGGTTCGACAACCTTCTAACTCATTGAATAAATTGGAAAGCTGTTGAGTAAAAATTCTGGAATCCTTGCAGCTCTCCAAATATTTGTAATCTGCCAAAATTGTCTCTAATTTCTTGCAGAGTTCAGAATTTCTTTTGTTTCTCGCCGACTCGTGAATATCTGTGATTTTTAGCTTTTTGAATTCACTTGTGATTTTCTCAAAATTTAGTAAATTATCATCAAATTCAAGATCACAAAATTTTCTCTTCAAATGATTATGATTTTCTTTTATTTCAGATTGAATATCCCCATATTGTTTATTATCCTCGGCTGGTAGAAGGGAACTGCAGGTTGAAAGCTTCTTTAAAGCAGCCGATAAATCAAAAAGTTGATTCTTCTCAAGATCTTCTCTCAATGTGGCTTGCCCTTTCTTCTTTTGCTGTCTTTTTCTTTTCATCTTGTTTTGATTAGCTGTGATTAACATGAATCAAGCCTACTTTCCTTTGAATTTTCAGTTTTTTTGTCACTTCATTTTTCTGACCATCTGCTTGATTCTTACAAATCTTTTTGAACCTAATGGTGGATTTCAATTGATGAACATCGGAATTGGATAATCATTACTCGCGTTTAAGAGTCGATTCACGAAGGGTCATATGAAAACTCATTCTGGATGTGGTGGATATTTTCAAGATATTATTTTTTTTAAAGTCATTCTCTATAAAATCAAAAAGTCTAAAGTTCTATTTTTTTTTTCACTTGAAAAATTTGCTCAAATTTCACCAACTAACTTTTCACTTGAAATACATCTCTTAAGTTACGTTGAGATTTTTCTTAACGGAGTCAAAAGCTTTTTAATTGAAAATCTCCAAATTGGTCAGAGTTTATTCAAGTCTGCTACATAAATAAAACTTTTTTTATTCAGGTTCAAATTCGTGCAAAACTTTTAAATGCAGCCGTATCCTTATTCCAACTATTCGAATTCCAACTACAGAAACCAATATACTTACTCCAATCAGCTTTATCAGCAACCATATGTGGGACAGTATGGCAACACCAATCTTGGAAAATATCCACAAAATCTCAATATAAATTTTTCACAATCCCCTTCTTCGATCAAACCGACTTCAATAAAGAAACCAGTCAAAAAGGTTGAAGAAAAAGAAGAACCTTCCTCATCTTCTGAAGACGAAGAAGAAGAAAGTAGCTTATTTTCTCAAAGTTCATTTTTTTTTGCTGATCCCCTTTGTAGAATCAGAAAGTGATGCTGCATCAGTTTCAGTTTCAGATAATGAGGATAAACAATCAAAAAGCGAGAGTGACTCTGACGAGAAAGAATCCGATAAGTCAAAAGCTGAATCACCAGATGATGAAGATAATGCCTCGGATTCCAAATATGATGCTTCTGACAAATCCAAGGAAGAGACTGATCCCATCAAAGCTTCTGAAAATGAGGATAATGACGTTGAAAAAAGCTATCCAGAATTGAAAGAACGAGTCAAAGTTTTTCGAAATATTGCTCAGGAACTCGACGATCTTGAAGAAATTCTGAAAAAGAAATTTCAATACTTCCAATCTGAAAATTCAGAAACAGCCATCTCCGAACGGTTTACTAGAAGATAATGGCTTTTTTTCATGTTTTTCTAGCACTTTTGTTCTTCTAAAAAATTTTCCCTTTTGCAGGATGAGAAAAATCCGCTTGTATTTAATCTAAAATTATTTTTTGATTTTCAGTATGTACTTAAGCCATGATAAAAATGCTTTTCAATGCAAAATACACAACTCTCTCTGTAATTCTGTTTGTTCGGAAGCCTTATGCCCCAAAAGTGGTTTTCTCTGCCAAGAATGCGCGAAATTAGACATCCACAAACATCATTTCAAAAAAATTTGCACACTCCAACAATTGATTGACTCCCTTCTGGCAAATCTCAAGGGAGATAACTTGCACTCCTATATACAAGAAATCCAAATTGTCCAAAAAACCTTCTGGGATTTGATTTCATTCTTCATTGAACATAATGTTCCTTCTTTGTTCTCGCTTGAAACCATATTGGTTCAAACTAAAGAACTATTTTGGAATCGCATATTGTTTTATAGTACATCTGATTTCTCACATAAAATCAGAGAACTCAATCAAAAAGGTGAACAAGATAAAACCCAAGGCCTCGTCTCTCTTCTCAACTCTTATCATCTCAATGCTGCTCAAATTTTAGCAAACGATATCAAAGCCTATTTTGATACAAATCTCCTTTATGTCATAGAGGAATTCAAAAATCTCCTCAGACCTTATCAAGGTTTTGTTCAAAATTTGTCAACCAAAGATTTACTTCAAAATCTATCACAAGCATGGAGAATTAAGGATTCAATAAAACTATCATACGGAATTTTAGATCCTCGGAGCTATAACCACTTGCTAGCTGATTTACAGGATCAACAACATATTGTATATTTTGATTGGAAGTCCATCTATTTCTACGACTATGAAATCCAAAAGGTGATTTTCACAATCACAACCCAAGATCCAATCAATGGAGTTGTGTATCTCAAGGACAAGTTTCAGATAGTCAGCATGCATAATGGAGGAATGCTGCAGAGCTGTGGTTTGAATGTCTGGGACATCAAAACTGGCGAAAATACACTCTCAGCAGAAAATAATAGAAACATCTATAATCTTCTCTATCTGAAAAAGCAGAATATGTTAATTTATGACTCCGATGATGCTTACGGAAACAACTATCATATTCAAGTATTCGATTTTCGAGTCAATAAGCCAGTCAAAACCTTATGCATCCCATTCTTGAAAATTGCTGACGAGTTGTCTTTCAAATATTATGAAAATAGAAATACCTTTACAATTCAAATCATACTAGATCGGACCAATTCGCTCAGTGAACTCTATGACTGCATATTCCAGACCTATGAATGTCTTCATTTCCGTAAAATTCATTCTTTTGAATTGAAGGTTCATGATGAGCTTCAAAATACAAAAACTTTGCCCAAGCCCTTCAAAGAACCAGAAAACATATTCATCACTAAATGTAACCATCATTTAGTCTTCTACGATCCTGGCAGCAGAATTCCAATCCAGATCTTTCAACCTGATTCTCGTCACGAAGAAATCTTTGAACTTGGTGGAATTGTGTGTTCTCCGAAAAAAGACTATCTTCTCATTGGCTGTAAAAGGAACCAAGGATTTCAGACCGTGAATTCCATCCTTATATATGATCTTCATAAAAAAAAAGTTGTCGCTGAAACCGAAAACATATTCAACGCTTTAAATATGGGTCTTGTAATTCTTGAAAAAGGAGAGTTAATTATTGCTGCAAATTATGATAGTACTTTGCAATTTCTTAGAAAAAACTTTTGGACAAAATAAATATACATCATATATTAGTACGTATAAAAAGACTTTCAAAGACAGAATATTAAATCTTAATGAATTTAATTCTTCTTTTTTGATGAAACACTTTTTTTCTTGGTAACTCTTTTCTTTTTATCGCCAGTTCTCTTAATAGAACGAGACCTTTCCTTAGGCTTTCTTCTGATTGCCTTTGACTTTGCACTTTTACTTCGACTCCTTTCTCTAGATGAATCTTTACTCTTTTCGGATTTTCTAGACTTTCTCTTTGTCGTTTTCTTTGTCGATTTAGAGGGCCTTCTCTTGGTTTCTTTCTCTGTAAACTCTCTAAATAGTGAGTTTTCCTGCTGAGTACGCTTTTTCTTTGAAAGCCCATCTTGCTCCTTATCAACAACATCAAAAAGTCTCTTTAAAAAGGAATCCTCAGCCAAAGAGTTTCTTATACTCTGAGTCACTGCAGACTCATTACTTCTCATTGTATTTGTTCGACTCAAATTATTTCTTCTGGCGGGAGGATTCTCAGGAGGACTTCTTTGGACTCTATTATTTCGGCTTCTCTGAGCTTCTCGATCTCGATTCACTGGTCTTGCTGCTTCCATATTGTCTGGTCTGCAGAAATTGCAATACCAGGGATCAATTGGTACGCGACGTAAAGGTGGGCTACAACAATATGTATGACAACAATAAAAATGACACTGATCGCAAACGAGTAAACGCTGCATGTCTGAAGCAGACCCACATTCGTAACAAGCCTCATCAGTATCTAAACTCGCTTAGAATATTCGAGATCAACAAGTTTTTACTTTCAATAGTTTCAAACTCAGGTTCCTGAAATTCTTGTTCCTTGAATTTAATTCGAACCTCATTTATTTTTACACCGTCTGCTGAAAACTTTTGAATTCTGCTGATCCTTTTTTTGCATAAAGGACATTGATTGGCAACATCAGTCCACTCTTTAATACAATCAAAGCAAAATATATGGTTGCAGCAATTAATTCGAGCAGAGTCTTTCTCGATTTTACTCAGGCAAATCGGACATTCAGGCTCGTCCTTTATTTCTTCCTCAAAGGACTCTTTTGTTTCACTCGGATTCAAAATTTTCTTTAAGCGTTTTAATCTCAATCTTTCTGGAGAACCGCCACTCTGATCAGGCGAATTATTTCCATCAGAATCAGCTGTATTCTTGCCTTCTGATGACAACTGCCTCAAAAAGCCTGGCGCCTTCTTTGGCTTGTTCTCAAACTTGAATTTTTCAAGAATTGCATCAGTTTCCATTGCTTTAGGCCTTTCTTCTACTTTTGTGGCTGGCGCTTTATTCATATCTTTCTCTCGATGTTGACTCTCTTGTAATAGATCATCAAAGTAGGATTCGCCTTCTCTCTTTCCGAGCTTTCGAAGCTTCTTAAATCTATTCTCTCTTGCATCCATATTGATTTTCTTAGGTTGTGCTTGAAAAATATCTATTCTTTAACAGAGCTTTTTAGAATTTTAATTTAATTTTGCAGAAAGTTCGCCAATTCTCCTTTTTACCTTAATCCATTAATCTAATTCTGGTATTCCTTCACTTCTGGTAATCCAAATTATCTCAGAAAATAGATGATAAAAGATCAGGTACTTTAAAACTTTTAGGAAGGAAAAATTCGAACAATCAATAGAAATGTAATTTGAATATTTTAATAAGTAGATCAAATAACTCTTTCAATTTATAATTTCAAAAAAATTTTCTCGAAATGAGATTAATCTTTTCTGGGAGAACCTGAACTTAAATAATCATCAGCAACTTCTTCGGTGAGCATAGCTGTGCCATTGGCCTCAAGATTTCCTCCTTGATTTGGTTCACCTAAATTCCAATCAATGGGCTCCATTCCTCTCTTGATAAAGTAGTTGTTGCATTTAGAAAAATGATCTAAATAAAAAACTTATTTTTTCATATCCAAAAGAAAAATTTACAATCTGTTGAAAACCCTTTCTCATTCGATAAGCCAGATGGATGACTTGTTTTCAAAACATAATGCTTGTTTTCATTTATTCCCTTTGCTTTCTTTTGGGCATGACTCCCCCAAAGCATAAACACGACATTTTCACACTCTTTATTCAATACATTGATCACATAATCAGTAAATTTGTCCCAGCCTACTCAAATTACTTTTTTACCTCTTTAACCCTAAATTTTACCAGATTTTCTGTGGGAATCAGGTCTACTGTCTTCAACAGTCAGAATGGTATTGAGTAAAAACACTCCTTGTTGTGCCCACCTCGTGAGGTTTCCATGACGGGGACGGACAAAATTACTGATTTGAGGGTCAGTGGCAATGGAAGTATAGATATTTCTTAAACTTGATGGAACTGATTTGCCGTATGGCACTGAAAAACTCAATCCTATTTGGATAAATATAACCAAAATTCTAGAAAATCTTCTTTCATACCCATTGCTTGCCCATACTGATGATAAGGATCTTGCCCTAAAATCACGACTTTCACTTTGTTTATAGGGGTGAGCTTAAAAGCGTTGAAAATGAGGTCAGGAGGGGGATATATCTAAACCTTTTAGCTTCTTTCCAGAAATGATCTAACTTACAGGACGAACTTTATATTCAGTCTTCAAGAAATTGTACAACTCCTGGAAGCTTTTATCACTCCAAGCTGGTCTCAGAGACTCTTTCCAGCTCCCCAGGCCATCAACAAATTCTTCAAATGGAGGCAGATCAACTCCTTTAAAGTTGGGATCTATTTTCCTTTCTTCAACTGGCTTTTCTTTTGGAGCTTCGAGTTGATTCCCAGCCTTGTCAGTAATCTTAAAGAAATTGTGCAAGCCTGTACTCGGATGTTAGTTTCTTTAGGAAAGAATTCTCTTACTCTTTTGGTTTTTGGTATTACTCATTCCAATCCTCTCTAAATCTGATATCGTATTAAATTTTATTTTGAATTTCTTTTTGTTTTGCGCTTTATTACGCGAAAACATACATATTCAAATTCTTCGTGTTTTTGAGTTTCTTAATTTTTTCTCTTAACCCCTGGATCTTTCCTGTACAATCCATCTTTTGTCAATAAAAATGTCTCTCTCTCTTGAATTGAATTGTAAACAATGATATTTACTCAGTTTAAAAACAAAATAGGAACATGTCTCTCAGAGAGTTAAATTTGAGAAATAGTTTTGGTATTAAAAAATAATTTAAATTGTAAAATCTTTTCAGAATCCCTCATGGAACAAATTCGTGAAGAAAGTGTGGCCAAATTGTCCGAGATATTCCAGAAGCGTACAATCCCATTAATCAATGAAAAGTATTCTTTGTACAACAATCATCGCTAATATTGGAAAGCGAGGACCCAGAAAGCAGAAACAAAGATCATAAAAAAGATATGAATGACATTATTAATAAGATCACCAAATTGAGAATCGAGCAGAGAGTATATAAGATGAAAAACAATAAACAAATCGATGAAGAGCTTGTTAAATGGAAAATCGAAAAAATCCAGAGTCTTAGGTACCAATATACATATTTGTCAATCTGATTTTCCCAGAAATATCTTTCAAAGTGTCCGAAATATTCACTTTTTGATCCAAACTGTCCTGATCAAACCTACCAAAAACCAAAATGTCCCAGACTCTTTCCAAGCCTTTCATATCATGAAACAAGTCAAATCCTCCACAATGGAAGACCAGCAAAAAATCAGAACTTTCTTAGACTCACGTGTTAATGTAAGTGAATATCGCTCTCAATAATATTTGCCTAATAGCATTTCTAGCGTCTCAAAGAAGTCAAGGAAAAAATTGAAAAAGCAAAAAAGGATTATACTGATTACTCTCTCAAGTGTGATGCCACAATGAAAGCTTTGAAAAATGTGAAAAAGACCCTCGACTTTGATTATGCAGAAAACGCAGACTTTTTCAAATTGAGCACCAAACCAACTGAAGGCCAGCGTGAGACCAAAAAGCCCAAACAAATTATCGTCTTCTACAGAGCATCAAAAAATTTCCCAAATTCCAATTTCTACAGAAGCTTGGTGAAAATCAACATTGTAAATTATTTCCTGGTTCTTGTCACCCTGAATCATACATAGACCCCAATGAAAGAGCTTGAATATGAATTCTCAACTCTGGAAGAAGAAAAACTTAGAGACTTGTACGACAAAACCTTCACCATTTCCCTCTCTTTGAAAAAGAAGAACCAAGTCAAGTGCCTTTCTTCATTCCAACTGGGCACTCTGAACACCAGTAAAAAAATCAATGAAATCGAATTCAAAGTCCTCAACATGCAACTCTTCAATTATCTCTTACAAATCACAAGTTTTGGAAAAGTTGTTCCTTTCGAATTTAAACATTCTAAATCTGACCTTGAAGTATTGGATAAATTTTTTATTCAGCTTAACACTTCCAAGATTGATTGCAAAAATGGCTTGAGTCTTGAATTGGCTTACCGAAGAAGAGAAGAAATTCAAGAAGTTGGAAGGGAAAACAACAACTTTATGATTTATGTAATTCGAACGACAAGCATTTTGATGAATAACATGTTCTTAGTTGATGATCTTGTGGTTGGCTAACAATTCATTCTACAAAAATATCAAAGTCAATATTCAAGAAATATTCGGATTCCTCGGAAACTATCTCAGGCTTAAAAAGGTTTCTTTTGTTGTTAAAAATATTCTCAACACATTATCTAGAAATTCAATAAATGGAAGGAATATTTCCCTGGTTTCTTCTTTGTTGAACAATTTAATCCTAAAAATCTTGAAGTCCTAATTGAAGTAAATTTCCTTTTCACAACACAATCTCACCCCAAATCCCAGGCCTACTTCAATTACAATAAGGAAACTTCGTTTAGTGTTTATAAAAAGATTCCAGTTACTCCCAAAAAGCTCTTTATTATTATTAGAGGAAGCAAATTATTCACAATCCATCCTTCAACTGGTAATCAATCTCCTTCTTCTCTTTGACTTAATAACTTCAAAGGCTATCTCAATGAAATCACTTTACAAAACTTAATTAAAGAAGAATTTAAAAATAAGTTTTGGATCCACTTAAACCATTAACACTTTTTCAGTCTGTTCATAAATCTCACTTGTAAAATTATTTGTTGCTATTTTGAATTGAAGCAAATATAATGTATCATCGAGTTATATATATATTATCAAAAGGAATGTTATACAATAAAGAGAAATTGTACATTTTATTTTTACA
>Ga0182738_1006264_pt1 | contig 12411 bp, 13 predicted proteins | sample eDN5th30CBELigMG_FD_128876 | JGI IMG/M metagenome (GOLD analysis project Ga0182738, IMG submission 128876) | Enriched Miracle-Growth compost microbial communities from Emeryville, California, USA - eDNA 5th pass 30_C BE-Lig MG (version 2)... ...
CGCCTCGAGCGCCGCGTTCGTCAGCCAGCGCGGGGGGCGGATGAAGACGAGGCGATGGACCGCCGCGATGACGAGCAGCGTGAGACCGAAGGCGATCAGCACGTCCGAGAGGAAATGCCCGCCGAAGGCGATGCGGTTGAGCGAGAGGAGGACCGCATAGGTCGCGGCGAGGGCCACCGCGGGCAGGCGGACCGCGCGGGGCAGGACCAGGGCGACCGCGACGAACCAGATCGCGGACGAGGCCTCGCCGGAGACGAACGAGCAGTTCCGGTCGCACCAGTCGGTGATGCGCCAGACCTCGACATAGGGGGCGTCGCCGCCGAAGAGGTCGACCTGGACCGGCCGCGGGCGGCCCCAGTGATCCTTGAGCACCACGTTGACGAGGAGGAGCGGGCCGAGGACCAGCGTCGAGAGAAGGAACACGGTGACGTTCGGCGGCACCGGGCTCGGCCGGTCGGGCCGCGCGATCCGCGCCGCGAGGGAAGCGATCAGCCCCACCACGACCAGCGCGATCAGCACGTCGTTGGTGGAGCGGAAGAGGCCGAGGAGGCCGTTGCGGCGGAGCCAGAAGCCGCCGCGGGCGCGGTGGAACAGCTCGCTGAACCACGGGTCGACCCCGGGAAAGACGAGGAAGAAGGCACTGGTCGCGACGACGGCGAGCAGGCAGAGGGCGACCGGGTTGTCGCGGACGAAACGGCCGGGCTTCATTGCCGGAGCCGGCAGGGGCCCGCCGGAGCGGACGGGAACGAGGCGGTGCGCATCGCCGGCACACTAGCGGCTCGCGAGGCGTGCGGGTAGGTTGCGGCCGCAGGTTTCCGTCCGGACGCGCCATGCTGGCCGATTTCATTCCCGAACCCCCGGTGCTCGCCGCCTATGCCCTCGCCTCGCTGGTGCTGGGCCTGACGCCGGGGCCGGACATGACGTTCTTCCTGTCGCGGACGATCGGCCAGTCGCGGGCCGCGGGCTTCGCGGCGTTCCTCGGGGCGAGCACCGGCCTCGTGATCCACACCATGCTGGTCGCCGCCGGGCTCTCGGCGCTTCTCGCCGCCTCGGAGACCGCCTTCACCATCCTCAAGGTCGCCGGCGCGGCCTATCTCGCCTGGCTCGCCTACGACGCGATCCGCCACAGCTCGGCGCTGTCGCTCGAGAAGCGGAGCGCCGCCGAGCCGCTCGCGACCGTCTTTCTCAAGGGCCTCCTCGTCAATCTCCTCAACCCCAAGATCATCGTCTTCTTCGTGACGTTCCTGCCCCAGTTCGTCTCCTCGAGCGATCCCGCGGCGGCGCAGAAGCTCCTCTTCCTCGGCGCCTTCTTCATGCTCGTCAACGTGCCGCTCTGCTCGGCGATGATCCTCTCCGCGGACGGGATCGTCCGGCTCCTCGGCCGCTCCGGACGGGCGGTCCGGGTGATCGACTACCTGTTCGTCGGGGTCCTCGCCGCGTTCGCGGTGAAGCTCATCCTGACCCAGCGATAGCCGCTCAGGCGCCGGGGCCGGGACGGATGGGGGATCCGGCGCTCCGCCCCGCGACCAGCCAGTAGACCATGCCGGCGGCGAAGCCTGCGGCGAGGTGGAAGGAGAGGTCGAACCCGTCCCACGGCGTGCCGTGCCCGCCCGCGCCGAGGAAATAGCCGCCGGCCCCGACGGCGCCCCCCACCGCGAGCCAGAACCAGGGCGAGCGGAGCCGGAAGCCCTCGGCGAAGACGGCCGCCACCGCCCAGGGGACGAGGGCGAAGCCGCCGGCATAGGTCGCGGTCCAGACGGTGAAGAGCGGAATCCACGGCACCGAATCGCCGACCGGCCCGGCCACCGCGAGCCCGGCCGCGACGGTGAGTCCCGCGGCGAGCATCGCGAGGACGAAGCCGAGCGGGACGAGGAAGAGAAGCCGGAGGAACGTCGCCAGGAGCGGGCCTCAGCCGTCGATCATCGCCTCGAGCGCCATCCGCTCGCGGATCCGCAGGCGCTCGCTCTCGCTCTTGAGCTGGCCGCAGGCGGCGAGGATGTCGCGGCCGCGGGGCGTGCGGATCGGCGAGGCATAGCCGGCGCGGTTGACGACATCGGCGAAGCGCTCGATCTGCTCCCAGTCGGAGCACTCGTAGTCGGTCCCGGGCCAGGGGTTGAACGGGATCAGGTTGATCTTCGCCGGGATGCCGTTGAGCAGGCGGACCAGCTCGCGCGCGTCGGCGAGCGAATCGTTGACGCCCTTCAGCATCACGTATTCGAAGGTGATGCGCCGGGCATTGGAGAGGCCGGGATAGGCGCGGCAGGCGTCGAGCAGCTCGGCGATCGGGTACTTCCGGTTGAGCGGCACCAGCACGTCGCGGAGCTCGTCGCGCACGGCATGGAGCGAGATGGCGAGCATCACGCCGATCTCCTCGCCGGTGCGCGGGATCATCGGCACCACGCCGGAGGTGGAGAGCGTGATGCGGCGCCTGGAGAGGCCGATGCCGTCGCCGTCGGCGGCGATGAGCAGCGCCGCCTTGACGTTGTCGAAATTGTAGAGCGGCTCGCCCATCCCCATCATCACGATGTTGGAGACGAGCCGGCCGGTGGCGGGCGCGGCGACGCCCGCCTCCGCCGCGCGGCCGGGATAGTCGCCGAGACGGTCGCGGGCGATGAGCACCTGGCCGACGATCTCCTCGGGCGTCAGGTTGCGGACGAGCTTCTGCGTGCCGGTGTGACAGAAGCTGCAATTGAGGGTACAGCCGACCTGGCTCGAGACGCAGAGCGTGCCGCGGCCCTCCTCCGGGATGTAGACGGTCTCGACCTCGACGGGCCGGCCGGCGCCGCGCGCCGGGAAGCGGAGCAGCCACTTGCGGGTGCCGTCGTCGGAGACCTGCTCGGTGACGATCTCGGGCCGGGTCAGCGTGAAGTGACGCGCGAGCCCGGCGCGAAGGTCCTTCGAGACGTTGGTCATCGCCTCGAAATCGGTGGCCCCGCGGATGTAGAGCCAGTGCCAGAGCTGGGCGACCCGCATCCGGGCCTGGCGCTCGGGAATGCCGATGCCGGCGAGCGCTTCGGCGAGCGCCTCGCGCGACAGGCCGACCAGGGACGGCCGCGCCTCGCTGGGGTCGCGCGCGGTCCGGGCGGGCCCGTTCCGGGCAGGAATGGCGGTGTCGAGCATGGCTGGTCCTGAACGCGAAAGCGGCTCCGGGAACGGCGCCCGGCCCGACGTGAAGCCGGCCGGCGTCACGCCGAAGCCGTCGTCCCTCAGCCTCCTATAGCAGGAAGCCGGCGGCTAGGGGCATTCCTTCGCCATGGCGTCGAGCGCCGCGGTGACCCCGGAGAGCGAATAGGTGTCGGTGGTGAGCGTGCCGCGCCGCGACTTGCCGACGACGACCATGCGCGTGCCGCCCTTCATCGCCGCGATGAGCTCCGACTCCTGCGCCCGGTTCTCGATCCAGGCGCTGTCCTTGTCGGTGAACATGACGAACTTGTTGCTGCCGTCGATCTCGACCGTCACCTTGACGTTGTCGGCGAAGGGATAGCCGATGATCGTGCTCGCCTCGTTGCGGATGTTCTTGCCCGGGATGCTGGTGACCATGAAGAACACCGGATCCCGCGAGGAGACGTTGTTGGGCTGGTACTGCGAATTCTGCGGCTGGGAGGCGACGAAGCACATCTTCCCGTTCGAATCCGATGAGGTGTAGGCACCCCACTGCTTGAACGTGCCGATGCTCGTCGCGGCATGCGCAGGGGCCACCGCGATCGCCGCAGCGACGAGGAACCCGGCCGTGAGGAGAGTGCGTGCGTTCATGTCGTTTTTCACCGGTTCGCTGGTCTCCCGGTCCATCCGCGCGGACCGGAGACCCCAATCAAACTGAGCCAAACAGGGTTACTTTTCAGTAAACCCGGTGGCGCGCAAGGCCTGCCTGACCCCCGCGCCGACCCCACGAAAAGGCCGAAAAAATCGACAAGAATGTGTCGCGGCCCGCCGAGCCCGGAGGGCACCCGATTCGGCGGCGCGATCATGGCCCGATCGCGGGGAAATGTCGCCCCTCCGTTCAGGACCGGTCCCAGAAGCCGCCGGCCGAAGGCCCGGCCGGCTCCGGCGCTTCCGCAAGCGCCTCCCGGGCCGCGGCACGATGGCGCGGGGTGATGTGGGCGCGCACGGCGGTGATCGCGGCAAGGAGGATGGTCACGTCGTCGGCGAAGCCGACGCCGGCGAGGATGTCCGGCACCGCGTCGAAGGGGAGCACGAAATAGGCGAGTGCGGCGAGCAGGATCGCCCGCACCCGATGCGGCGTCTGGGGGTCCAGGGCGCAGTAATAGGCCGCGACCAGGTCCTGCGAGAACGGGACCGCCCGCGCCGCGCGACGGAAGGTCGCCCAGAACTTCCCGCGGACGCGCTTCTCGCGCACCGCCTCGTCTTCCGGACCCAGGATCTCGCCGAACTTGACGTCCGCCATCGCCTTCCTCGCTTCACGCACCGGACCCGGAGATGGGGAGCGGCGGCCGGTTCCGCAACGCCCGGCGGTTCAACCCGACGCGATGCGGTCCATGGCCTCGGCGAGGGCGATGTCGCGCCCCGTCACCCCTCCGGCGTCGTGCGAGGCGAGCACCACCGTCACCTTGTCGTAGATGTTCGTCCACTCCGGATGGTGGTCCATCTTCTCGGCAGCGAGCGCGGCCCGGGCCATGAAGCCGAAGGCCTCGCTGAAACCGGCGAACTCGTAGGTGCGGGTGATGGCCTCGCGACCCGCGACCTCGGTCCAGGCGGGGAGCTTCAGGAGCGCCGCGGCCCGCGCCGCTGCGTCCAGCCGGTCAGGCCCATGCGCTGCCATGATCACTCCATCGTGCCGGGGTGGGCGGGGGGCGGAGAGGGTACTCCTCCTCGATGACGTAGGGACCGCCGCCGACCGAGTTGCGCGAGGAGAAGAGCACGAAGCGGTCGACCGGGAAGGCCTCGGTCGAGAAGCCGCCGCGGAGCGAGAGATACTCGGCGACGTCGCGGCTGGTGACGCCGCGGAGCCGCGCGAGGGTGACGTGGGGAATGTACTTCCGTTGCTCGGCGGGAAGGCCGATGCGCTGCAGCCGCCGCTCGTGCTCGGCCTGCAGCTCGGCGAGGTCCCGGCTCGGCCGGATGCGGGCGACGATGGCGTGCGGCTTCTTGCTGCCGAAGGCGGTGATGCCGTCGATCGCGATCTCGAACCCGGGCCGGTTCACGCCGGCGAGGGTCTCGGCCATGTCGCTCGCCACGTCCATGTCGATGTCGCCGACGAAGCGGAGGGTGACGTGGTAGTTCTCCCGATCGATCCAGCGGGCGCCGGGAAGTCCGCCCCGGAGGAGGGAGAGACGATCCCCGATCTCGGCGGGAATCTCGATGCCGGTGAACAACCGCGGCATGGCGTACCTCCTCTTGCGAATCGGCATCGCAAGCATCACGCAGTGCCCAACGCACGTAAAGCCCGTTTAGTTCGCGGCCGACGCTTCGGCGATGAGCGCCTCGACCGCCGGCGCGATCCGCGCGACGATGATGGCGACGCCCGCGGCATTGGGATGGATGCCGTCGGCCTGGTTGAGCGCGGGATCGGCGGCGACGCCGTCGAGGAAGAAGGGATAGAGGAGCGCGCCGTGCGCCGCCGCGAGATCCGGATAGATCGGGTCGAAGGCCTCGGCGTAGTCGGCGCCGAGATTGGGCGGCGCCCTCATGCCGGCGAGCAGGACGGGGAGGCCGCGCTCCCCGAGCCGGGCCAGCAGCCGGCCAAGCGCATCGCGGGTGACGGCCGGGTCGACGCCGCGGAGCGCGTCGTTGGCGCCGAGCTCGACGATCACCGCGTCGGCGTCCTCGCCGACCGACCAGTCGACCCGCGCGAGGCCGTCGCTCGCGGTGTCGCCGGAGACGCCGGCATTGACGATGACGACATCGTGACCGCGGGCGCGGAGCGCCGCCTCGAGCGCGCCGGTGAAGGCGTCGGGCGATTCGAGCCCGTAGCCGGCGGCGAGGCTGTCGCCGAGCGCGACGATGCGGAGCGGGGCGGCGCTCGCGGGCAGCGCGAGGGCGACGAGCGCGAAGGCCGCAAGGGCGAGGGTCTTTATCGGCACGCGGGTTTCCCCATATGACGCGGGTCGGGCCTGGACGTCCGGACAGCATATAGGGGCGCGGGGGATGGCCGGACCAGTGATTGCGTGCGAGGACCTCCATATCCGGCTCGGCACCGGCGCGGTTGCGGTCGACGTGCTCCGGGGCATCGACCTCGCCATCGCCGCCGGCGAGAGCCTCAGCCTGGTGGGCCCTTCCGGGAGCGGCAAGTCGACCCTCCTCATGGCGCTCGCCGGGCTCGAGCGGCCGACCGCGGGACGAATCCGGATCGCGGGCACCGACATCACCGACCTCTCCGAGGATGCGCTCGCGCGGCTCCGCGGCGAGAAGATCGGCATCGTCTTCCAGTCCTTCCACCTGATCCCGAGCATGACGGCGCTCGAGAACGTCGCGGTGCCGCTCGAGCTGGCCGGGGCCGCCGACGCCTTCGCCCGGGCGCAGGCCGAGCTCGAGGCGGTCGGCCTCGGCGAACGCCTCGCCCACTACCCGGCCGAGCTCTCGGGCGGCGAGCAGCAGCGGGTGGCGATCGCCCGCGCGCTCGTCCCCGATCCGGCGATCCTCCTTGCCGACGAGCCGAGCGGCAACCTCGACGCCCGCAACGGCGCGATGGTCGCCGACCTCCTCTTCCGCGCCAATGCGACGCGCGGCATGACGCTGGTGCTGGTCACCCACGACGCGGCGCTCGCGGCGCGGGCCGGACGCTCCATCGGGCTCAGCTCCGGACGGGTGGTGGAGGACGCGATGCCGAGCGTCGCGGTTGCCGGCCGATGATCGCGTCTCTTCCGCTCGCCGTCCGCTTCGCCCGCCGCGAGCTGCGCGGGGGCCTCCGCGGCTTCGGCATCTTCCTCGCCTGCATCATGCTCGGCGTCGCGACCATCGCCGGGGTCGGGTCGGTCGCCCGCGGCATGACCGAGGGCCTCGCCCGCGAAGGCCGCGCCATCCTCGGCGGCGACATCGCGGTGACGCTGCTCCAGCGCGAGGCAGGCCCTGCCGAACGCGCCTGGCTCGCCGAGCGCGGCCGCCTGTCGGTGGCCGCGACGATGCGGGCGATCGCGCGGCAAGCGGACGGCAACGGCCAGGCGCTGGTCGAGCTGAAGGCGGTGGACGACGCCTATCCGCTGGTCGGCAGTCTCGACGTCGAGGGCGGCGACGCAGCCGCCCTGCTCGCGCCGGCCGACGGCATCCCCGGCGCGCTCGCCGAGGCCGAGCTGACGACGCGGTCCGGGATCGCTGTCGGCGACCGCTTCCGCCTCGGCACCGGGACCTTCGTGCTCCGCGGCATCATCACCCATGAGCCCGACCGCCTCGCCGACGGCTTCTCCCTCGGTCCGCGGCTGATGATCGGGGCGGAGGCGCTCGCCGCCACCGGGCTGGTCCAGCCGGGCAGCCTGGTGGAATGGCGCTACCGCCTGCTGATGCCCGGCGAGCCGCCGGACTCCGCTGTCGAGGCCCTCGGCGAGGCCGCGGGGGAGGCCTTCCCCGAAGGCGCCTGGCGGGTGCGGACCCGTACCGACGCCGCCCCCGGCCTCAAGAGCAACATCGAGCGGTTCGCCCAGTTCCTGACCCTCATCGGGCTGACCGCGCTGGTGGTCGGCGGGGTCGGCGTCGCCAATGCCGTGTCGAGCTTCCTCGAACGAAAGCGCGCCGTGATCGCGACGCTCAAGTGCCTCGGCGCGCCAGCCGGCTTCCCGGTCGCGGTCTACCTCGTCGAGATCCTGGTCATCGCCGCGATCGGCATCGCCGGCGGCCTCGCGATCGGCGCCATGATCCCCTTTGCCGCCGGCTCGCTGCTCGAGGCCGTGGTACCGGTCGCGATCGGCGGCATCTACTGGGGCGAACTGGCCCTCGCCGCCCTCTACGGCCTCCTCACCGCGCTCGCCTTCGCCCTTTATCCATTGGGACGGGCCCGCGCGGTGAGCCCTGCCGCCCTCTTCCGCGACGAGGTGGCGCCGAGCCGCCGGCGGCCGGCGACGGGGTACCTCGCGGCCGCCGGCATCGCGCTCGCCGCGCTCGCCGGCCTTGCCGTCGGGCTTTCCCACGAGCCGCGCATCGCCGCCGTCTTCGTCGCCGCGACCGCCGGCGCCTTCGTCCTCCTCCGCCTCGTCGCGATGGGCCTCACCAGCCTCGCCCGCCACGCGCCGCGGACCCGCTCGACCGAGCTGCGCCTCGCGCTCGGCAACATCCACCGCCCCGGGGCCCTCACCCCGGCGGTGGTGCTCTCCCTCGGGCTCGGGCTGACGCTGCTCGTGGCGCTGGTGCTCATCGACGGCAACTTCCGGCGCGAGCTGTTCGGCACGATCCCCGCCACGGCGCCGAGCTTCTTCATGCTCGACATCCAGGGCGAGGAAGCCGACGCACTCCGCGCCTTCGCCGCCGCGCACGCGCCGGCAGCGAAGCTCGAGATGCAGCCGATGCTCCGGGGCCGGATCACCGCCCTCGACGGCGTGCCCGCCGACAAGGCCGAGATCGATCCCGAGGTGCGCTGGGTGCTCCGCGGCGACCGGGGCATCACCTATGCGGCCGCGCCGCCCGCGAACAGCCCGATCACCGCGGGGGCGTGGTGGCCGGCGGACTACGATGGTCCGCCGCTGGTCTCCTTCGGCGACGAGGTGGCGGCGGGGCTGCGCCTCGCGGTCGGCGACACCGTGACCGTCAACGTGCTCGGGCGCGAGGTGACCGCCGAGATCGCGAGCCTCCGCGAGATCAACTGGCAGTCGCTGTCGATCAACTCGGTGATGGTGTTCACGCCGGGCACCTTCCGCGGCGCACCCTTCACCAGCCTCGCGACCCTCTCCTATCCCGAGGGCGGCACGGCCGAGGAGGAGCTCGCCTTCCTCAAGGCCGTGGTGGACGCCTTCCCGGCGGTGACCGTGATCCGGGTCAAGGACGCGATCGAGACGGCCAACGGCATCGTCGAGCAGATCGGGTGGGCGGTGCGCGGCGCCTCGGGCGTGACGCTCGCGGCCTCGATACTCGTCCTCGGCGGCGCCTTTGCCGCGGGGCGGAGACGGCGGACCGAGGACGCGGTCATCCTCAAGACGCTCGGCGCGACGCGGGGGCGCCTGGTCGCGACGTTCGCGCTCGAGTTCCTGCTGCTCGGCGGCGCCACGGCGGTGTTCGGCCTGATCGCCGGGTCGCTGGCCGCGTGGTTCGTCCTTGCCACGATCATGGACGTTCCCTTCGCCTTCCTGCCCGGCCCGGCGCTCGGCGCGGCCTTGGCCGCCCTCGCGCTCACCCTCGTCTTCGGCCTCGCCGGGACGTGGCGGGTGCTGGGCGCGCGGGCCGCGCCCTATCTCCGCAACCTCTGAGGGACCCTCCCCCGGAAGATCGGGCAGCGCTCCCGTGGCCGCAGAATGGCCTCCGCGACGCGGCGATCACGGAGAGTTTGCCGGGCGCGGCCCCGAAATTCCTTGTCGGCCCGCGGCACATCGCCCATATTCCGGCCAGGTCTATCAACGGCCGGAGTGTGTCCGGACGGGACTTCTCGTGAAAGGGTTTCAATCGATGGCGAACTACGAACACCAGCCGGCCAACTACGGGGCGAAGGCCGGCGGCGCTGCTGTATCCGCGATCGACCAGGGCCTCCGGGCCCACATGTTGCGGGTCTACAACTACATGGCGATCGGCCTCGGCATCACCGGGGTGCTCGCCTACCTGACCTATTCGCTGGCGACGACCACCGATCCTTCGCAGGCGGTCGCCCAGATGGGCAACGGCGTCATGCTGACCTCGCTCGGCGCGACGATCTACGGCGGCATCTTCATGTGGGTGCTGATCCTCGCCCCGCTGGCGATGGTCTTCTTCCTCAGCTTCCGCATCAACAAGATGAGCGTCGGCGCGGCGCAGCTCACGTTCTGGGGCTATGCGGCGCTGCTCGGCATCTCGCTGTCCTCGATCTTCGTCGTCTACACGGCGCAGAGCATCACGCAGGTCTTCTTCATCGCCGCCGCGACCTTCGGCGCGATGTCGCTCTACGGCTACACCACCAAGCGCGACCTGACCCAGTTCGGGTCGTTCCTGATCATGGGCCTCATCGGCCTGATCATCGCGATGGTGGTCAACATGTTCCTGGCCTCGAGCGCGCTCGGCTTCGCGATCTCGGTGATCGGCGTGCTGATCTTCGTCGGCCTCACCGCCTACGACACGCAGAAGATCAAGGAGATGTACTACGTCGGCGACGACGGCACCGTGGCCGGCCGGAAGGCGATCATGGGCGCACTGGCGCTCTACCTCGACTTCCTGAACATCTTCCTGTTCCTGCTCCAGCTCTTCGGCGACCGCCGCTAGCCGGGAAGGACCGGATCATCGCCAGGGCGCGGCCTTCGGGCCGCGCCCTTTTTTCATGGCGCACCATTCTCCGGAACGCGGCCGCGTGCTAGTCAGCCGGCAACCGAGCAACCGCATCCGCCGAAGTTCCACGATGACCGAGCGCCTCGTCCGCGCCGCGACCCTCGCCGACATTCCTGCCATCACCGCGATCTACGGCCACTCCGTCCGCACCGAGACGGCGAGCTTCGAGTTCGACCCGCCGCCGGAGGCCGAGATGGCGCGCCGCATGGGCGCCTTCCGCGATGCCGGCTTTCCGTACCTCGTCTGCGAGCGGACGGCCGACGGGAGCATCCTCGGCTACGCCTATGCGAGCCAGTGGCGGCCGCGCATCGGCTACGATCACACCGTCGAGGATTCGCTCTACATCGCGCCGGATGCGCAGCGCCAGGGCGTCGGCAGGACGCTGCTCCGCGCGCTGATCGCCGCCTGCGAGCCGCTCGGCTTCCGCCAGATGGTCGCGGTCGTGGGCGACGAGCGCCACACCGCTTCCATCGCGCTCCACGAGAGCGAGGGATTCGTCGTGGTCGGGCGCCTTCCCACCCTCGGGCACAAGTTCGGACGCTGGCACGATTCGGTCCTGCTGCAGCGCCCTATCGGCGCTGGCGCGTCCCGGCCCCCGGGCCGGCCCGCGCGCGCGCCCTGACGGCCGTCGCGGGTCATCGACGGCCTCCAGAACCGTGGTGGCAAGACACATCCATGGTGCCAGGCACGTCGGCCGACCCGTCGACTCGCGCTGATCCGGTGCCCTTGCGCGATCCTTGCTGGATCCACAACGATCGACCCCGCAGGGCGATCGACGGCGCCGCACCAGTGTCCGGCGCGGCGACGCCTCCGCAGTCAGCCGCTCACCAGGGTGAGGCGCCGCGGCTCGAGGGCCCGGAGCACGTTGGCGAGCTCGTGGCCGCGCCTGATGATATGCCCGGTTCCCGCCACGACGGCATAGGCGCCCTGCTTCCGCGCCAGCTTCGGCTGCTTGACGATGCGGTAGAGAGGGGTTTCCGACGCGCGGCGGAACACGGAGAAGACGGCCTCGTCGCGGCGCTGGTCGATGGCATAGTCGCGCCACTCGCCATCGGCGACCTTCCGGCCATAGACCCGCAGGATCTGGTCGAGTTCCCGCCGGTCGAAACAGGTGACCGGGCTCGTGGCGCGATCGGTGGCGGCGGCGAGGGCGACGACGCTCGCCCGGCCGCCGGAGGGCTCTCTGTCTTCCACCTCGCGCAATCCTCCGCCGTCATCGGGACGTCATGATCGCGCCGGGCGGCGTCCGTGGCAAGGGCCGCGGCGGCACGCGGCAGTCGAGCCCCACCCCGCAGGCAGGCCCGCAGCCCGGACAGACGACGATCCGGGATGCCGGGCGCAGCGCAGCGTCGGTTGAAAAGCACGGATGCCGAGGCCGAAACGCAGAACGCCGCCCCGAAGGGCGGCGTTCTGAAACGGCATGCGAAGAGAAGATATCTCGAAGAGCTGGCTGCGCTTGGCAGGCTTGGCAGCGACCTACTTTCCCGCGTCTTAAGACGAAGTATCATTGGCGCTGAGGAGTTTAACGGCCGAGTTCGGAATGGGATCGGGTTCTGGGCTCCTCGCTAGAGCCACCAAGCCGGCGAAACGCAGCGAAACTGGTCTGGTCGTCCTGCCCAGGCGGGCACGGATAATGAGAGTGATCAAGTCGATCGAGCTATTAGTACCGGTAAGCTTCACGCATTGCTGCGCTTCCACACCCGGCCTATCGACGTGGTCGTCTTCCACGGCTCTCAAGGGAGAAATCGTTTTGAGGGAGGTTTCCCGCTTAGATGCCTTCAGCGGTTATCCCGCCCGCACTTAGCTACCCTGCAATGCGGCTGGCGCCACAACAGGTCCACCAGAGGTGCGTCCATCCCGGTCCTCTCGTACTAGGGACAGATCCTCTCAATTCTCCTACACCCACGGCAGATAGGGACCGAACTGTCTCACGACGTTCTGAACCCAACTCACGTACCACTTTAATCGGCGAACAGCCGAACCCTTGGGACCTGCTCCAGCCCCAGGATGTGATGAGTCGAC
>Ga0182738_1006266_pt1 | contig 12410 bp, 7 predicted proteins | sample eDN5th30CBELigMG_FD_128876 | JGI IMG/M metagenome (GOLD analysis project Ga0182738, IMG submission 128876) | Enriched Miracle-Growth compost microbial communities from Emeryville, California, USA - eDNA 5th pass 30_C BE-Lig MG (version 2)... ...
AGCAAGGACGGCGTCCATATCGACCTGTTCATCAATGCCGGCCTGGCGGTGGACCTGCCGCAGCTTGCCGATGCCGGCGCTGACGGCATCGGGCTGTTCCGCACCGAATTGCAGTTCATGGTGGCCTCGACATTCCCGCGCGCGGAAGCGCAGGAGAGGCTTTACCGCGACGTTCTCGATGCCGCGCAGGGCAAGCCCGTCACCTTCCGCACCATCGACATCGGCGGCGACAAGGTGCTGCCCTACTTCAAGAACACGGCGCATGAAGAAAACCCGGCGCTGGGCTGGCGGGCCATTCGCCTGACGCTGGACCGGCCGGGCTTGCTGCGCTCGCAGGTGCGGGCTTTGCTCAAGGCCGCCGGCGGGCGCGAGCTCAAGCTGATGCTGCCGATGGTGACGGAGCTGGGCGAAATCGCCCAGGCGCGCGAAATCATCGACCGCGAGGTGCGTCACCTGTCGCGCTTCGCCCATCTGCTGCCCACCAGCCTGAAGGTCGGCGCCATGGTCGAGGTGCCGTCGCTGCTATGGCAGCTCGACGAACTGATGCAGGCGGTGGATTTCGTCTCGGTCGGCTCCAATGATCTGTTCCAGTTCGTCATGGCCACGGATCGCGGCAATACCCAGCTTGCCGATCGCTTCGATCAACTGTCAGTGCCGTTCCTGCGGGTGCTGAAGCATATTGCCGATATCGGGCGGCGCCACCACAAGCCGGTGACGCTGTGCGGCGAACTTGCCGGCAAGCCGATCTCTGCCATGGCGTTGATCGGCCTCGGCTACCGCTCCATCTCAATGTCGCCGGCCTCGATCGGCCCGGTGAAGGCGATGCTGTGCGAACTGCCCGTGAACGAGATCAAGGCGTTCATGGAAGACAATCTTGGGGGCCCGCGGGTCGATCTGCCGATGCGCGCGCTGTTGCAGACCTTCGCCGATGACCGCGGCATCCCGCTGTAATGTGTAAAGACCGCCTATGATCAATCTGCCCCGCGACCGCATGGACCAGGTAGTCAAGCGTTTCGAAATGCTCGAAGCGCAGATGGCGGCAGGCCCGGACCCGGACGCCTATGTGAAAATGGCGTCGGAATATTCCGACATCCAGGACATGGTCGGCAAGATCAGGGATTTGCGCGGAGCCGAGCAGGAGCTTGCCGATCTCAACGCAATGCTCGCAGACAAGGGCACGGACGCCGAGATGCGGGCGCTGGCCGAGGCCGAGTTGCCCGAGGTTGAGGACCGGATCGAGGCGCTGCAGCAGGACATCCAGATCCTGCTGCTACCCAAGGATGCCGCCGACGAAAAGAACGCGATTCTGGAAATTCGCGCCGGCACCGGTGGCGACGAGGCGGCGCTGTTCGCGGGTGATCTGTTTCGCATGTATGAACGCTATGCGGCCGAGCAGGGGTGGCGGGTGGAAGTCGCTTCGATAAGCGAGGGCGATGTCGGCGGCTACAAGGAAATCATCGCCACGGTTTCGGGCAAGGGCGTGTTCGCCAAGCTGAAATACGAGTCGGGCGTGCATCGTGTGCAGCGCGTGCCCGAAACGGAAGGCGGCGGGCGCATCCACACGTCGGCCGCGACCGTTGCCGTGCTGCCCGAGGCCGAGGAAGTCGACATCGAAATCCGCTCGGAGGACATCCGCATCGACACGATGCGCGCCTCCGGCTCGGGTGGCCAGCACGTCAACACCACCGATTCGGCCGTGCGCATCACCCACCTGCCCACCGGCATCATGGTGGTGCAGGCCGAAAAATCGCAGCACCAGAACCGGGCGCGCGCCATGCAGATCCTGCGCGCGCGCCTGTTCGACATGGAGCGTTCCAAGGCCGATGCCGAGCGCTCCGAATCGCGCAAGGCGCAGGTCGGCTCCGGCGACCGCTCGGAGCGCATCCGTACCTATAATTTCCCGCAAGGGCGCGTGACCGACCATCGCATCAACCTCACCCTTTACAAGCTGGACCGGGTGATGATGGGCGAGATGGACGAGATCATCGACGCGCTGATCGCCGACCATCAGTCGAAGCTGCTGGCCGAGTTCTCGGAAAACTGAATTCCGGGAAGATGGAGAGCGGATGCGTTGCGATCCTTCAGCGTAGGGTAGTGTCATGACCGCTTCCGTTGCCTCGCCGACGCTTGCCGAAACTCTCCGTGCCGCCCGGCAGCGACTTGCCGCTGCCGGCATTGAAGACGCCGCGCTCGATGCACGGCTGATCATCGAGCATTTTTCCGCCACGACGCGGGCCGATGCCATTGCTTCACCCGGCCGTGTGCTGGACAGCGCCGCATTGCAACAGATAGAGGCCGCGCTTTCCCGCCGCCTTGCGGGTGAGCCCGTGCATCGCATTCTCGGCTTTCGCGAGTTCTACGGGTTGAAGCTTTTCCTGTCGCCCGAGACGCTGGAGCCCCGCGCCGATACCGAAACGCTGGTCGATATGGTGCTGCCCTTCGTGCGGAAGGTGGCCGCACGGGAGGGAGCCTGCCGCATCCTCGATCTGGGCACGGGCACCGGCGCCATTCCGCTTGCGCTGCTTGCCCAGGTGCCGCAGGCAATGGCGGTCGCAGCCGACATCGCGCCGGGCGCGCTGGCCGCTGCCGGGCGCAATGCGCGCCTGCTTGGCCTGTCCGATCGCTTCGAGACTGTCGAATCCGACTGGTTTGCAAAAATTTCCGGGCGCTTCCATTTAATCGTCTCAAACCCGCCTTATATAAAGAGCACGGACATTGGCGCGCTCCAACGAGAGGTGCGCAGTTTCGACCCCATGCTCGCACTGGACGGAGGCGGCGACGGCCTTGAGGCCTACCGCCTGATTTCCGCGGGCGTTGCCGGGCATCTGGAAGATGGCGGCCGGGTCGCTGTGGAGATCGGGTTCGATCAGAAGACGGACGTTACGGATATTTTCGACCAAGCCGGGTTCGAGCTTGTGCAAGCCGGACAAGATTTGGGCGGAAACGACCGTGTGCTTGTTTTCCGGTGCTGAATCAAAGTGTTGAACCGGATCGAAAAAATGCTTGGCAACTCTTGGGAATGCCGCTAGGTTCAAAACACCGGATGAGACGAAGCAGGCAGTGCTCTTAGCGATTCGGTTCCCTTGGAAACAAACTGCCTTCTTGCGTGAACGACGCTTCAGCTTCGTGCGGGGATCACCCGGCAAGTGACACGAGACCGGAACGGAATGGTACGTGACGCCAACGCAAGCAATGCGGGCGAACACCGTCGGAGCACCACAAGGCGGCTGGATGCTGATGCACGCCGTCCGCGGAATTTTTTCGAAATGAAGAGAGTCGGATGAGGCCACAACAGCAGAACAGGCGCATGCGCGGCCGCAACAATGGCGGTAACAATAACAACAATGGTCGCAAGGGACCAAATCCGCTGACGCGCAGCTATGAGAGCAACGGGCCGGACGTGAAGATCCGCGGTTCTGCCCAGCAGATCGCCGAGAAATACGCTACCCTCGCACGCGACGCACAAAGCGCCGGCGACCGCGTGATGGCGGAAAACTATCTCCAGCACGCCGAACATTACAATCGCATCATTGCCGCCGCGCAGGCGCAGATGGCGATCCAGCATGTCCCGCAGACCCGCGACGATTTCGATGAGGACGAGCAGGAACGCGACGATTTCGACAATGCCGGCAATGCGCAGCCGACGAGCGGCCAGCAGAATGCACCGGCGCCAGAGGCGACCGCCGCTTCCACGCCCACGAGCGATGCAGGTACCGGCCCGCAACCGGTCATCGAAGGCACGCCGGCCGAAATCGCGCTGAACAGCGAATCGACCGCTGAAAGCGGCAATACGCGTGGTGAAAACCGCGGTCGCGGCCGTGGCCGCCGGCCGGCGCGTGAGCCGCAGCCGGAACAGCTGCAGGAGCAGGCTTCCGCCCAACAACAGCAGGCCGAGGCAGCAAACGTCGCGCCCGAGGCGGCCGAAGACGCGAGCGCCGCTCCCGCAAGCGAAGAGCAGGCCGCTCCGGCACCGCGCCGGGGACGCCGTCCGCGCCGCAGCGCGGATGCGGCGGCCGAGAAGAATGCCGAAGGCGACGCCGCGCCGGCCCCCGAAAATGGCGGCGAGGACACGGTGTTGGCTGCCGCGGCCAATGGCTGACCGGCCAAGGGATTAACCCTATCTGGACGGCGGAGACGATGTCTCCGCCGTTTTTGTTTGTCTGCCTGCCCGAGCTGTCTTGAGGATTTTTCCCGCATGCCCATATCTGGGTGGAAATGGGTTCGGCTCGATAGGGCGGGCCCGTCACCGCAATCTGATCCGGTGCCGCAAAGCGGGCCGGTGACGGAAGGAGACAGATATGAATTTAGAGAAATATTCCGAGAGGGTTCGGGGATTCATCCAGTCGGCCCAGACACTTGCCCTTTCCCGGAACAATCAGCAGTTCACGCCCGAGCATATGCTGAAGGTCCTCGTCGATGACGACGAGGGGCTCGCCGCCTCGCTGATCGAGCGCGCTGGCGGAAATGCACGCGACGTCAGGCTCGGCGTCGAAAGCGCGCTCGAGGCTCTGCCCAGGGTCGAGGGCGGCAATGGTCAGCTCTATCTCGCGCAGCCGCTGGCCAAGGTATTTTCCACCGCTGAGGACCTGGCCAAGAAGGCCGGTGACAGCTTCGTCACCGTCGAGCGCCTGCTGCAGGCGCTGGCCATGGAAAAATCCGCCAGGACTTCGGAGATTCTCGCGAAGGCGGGCGTGACCCCGCAGGCGCTGAACCAGGCGATCAACGACATCCGCAAGGGCCGCGCCGCCGATTCGGCGAGTGCGGAGCAAGGCTATGACGCGCTGAAGAAATATGCGCGCGACCTGACGGCGGATGCCCGTTCCGGCAAGCTGGACCCGGTCATCGGCCGCGATGACGAAATCCGCCGCACCATCCAGGTGCTGTCGCGGCGCACAAAGAACAACCCCGTGCTGATCGGTGAGCCCGGCGTCGGCAAGACGGCGATCGCCGAGGGCCTGGCGCTGCGCATCGTCAATGGCGACGTGCCCGAATCGCTGAAGGACAAGCAACTGATGGCGCTCGACATGGGCGCGCTGATTGCCGGCGCGAAATATCGCGGCGAGTTCGAGGAGCGGCTGAAGGCCGTGCTTTCGGAAGTCACCTCCGCTGCCGGCGGCATCATCCTGTTCATCGACGAGATGCACACGCTGGTCGGCGCGGGCAAGGCGGACGGCGCGATGGACGCGTCGAACCTCTTGAAACCCTCGCTTGCGCGCGGCGAATTGCACTGCGTGGGCGCCACGACGCTTGATGAATATCGCAAATATATCGAGAAGGACGCGGCCCTTGCCCGCCGTTTCCAGCCGGTGTTCATCGATGAGCCCACCGTGGAGGATACGATCTCGATCCTGCGCGGGCTGAAGGAGAAGTATGAGCAGCACCACAAGGTGCGTATCTCCGATTCGGCGCTGGTTGCGGCCGCGACGCTGTCCAATCGCTACATCTCCGACCGCTTCCTGCCCGACAAGGCGATCGACCTGGTGGACGAGGCGGCCTCGCGGCTCAGGATGCAGGTCGATTCCAAGCCCGAGGCGCTGGACGAGATCGACCGCCGTATCATGCAGCTCAAGATCGAACGCGAGGCGCTGCGCGTCGAAAAGGACGAGGCTTCGAAGGACCGGCTCGTGAAGCTCGAGACGGAGCTGACCTCGCTGGAGGAGGAATCCGACGCCCTGACGGCCAAGTGGCAGGCCGAGAAGCAGAAGCTGGGCCTTGCGGCCGACCTGAAGAAGCAGATCGACGATGCCCGCAACGAACTGGCGATCGCCCAGCGCAAGGGCGAGTTCCAGCGCGCCGGCGAGCTTGCCTATGGCAAGATCCCCGAACTGGAGCGTCAGCTCACGGAGGCCGAGGCAAAGGATCAGGATGGCAAGGACGGCATGGTCCAGGAGACCGTGACGCCGGACAACATCGCGCACATCGTTTCCCGCTGGACCGGCATTCCGGTCGACAAGATGCTGGAAGGGGAGCGCGAGAAGCTGCTGCGCATGGAAGACGAGATCGGCAAGCGGGTCGTCGGTCAGGGCGAGGCGGTGCAGGCGGTGTCCAAGGCGGTTCGCCGTGCACGCGCGGGCTTGCAGGACCCGAACCGGCCGATCGGCTCGTTCATGTTCCTCGGCCCCACGGGTGTGGGCAAGACCGAACTCACCAAGGCGCTGGCTTCCTTCCTGTTCGATGACGAGACGGCGATGGTGCGCATCGACATGTCGGAATTCATGGAGAAGCACTCGGTCGCCCGGCTGATCGGCGCGCCTCCCGGCTATGTCGGCTATGAGGAGGGCGGCGTGCTGACCGAGGCGGTGCGCAGGCGTCCTTATCAGGTGATTCTGTTCGACGAGATCGAAAAGGCGCATCCGGATGTCTTCAACGTGCTCCTGCAGGTTCTCGATGACGGCCGCCTGACCGACGGACAGGGCCGCACGGTGGACTTCCGCAACACGCTGATCATCATGACCTCCAATCTTGGGGCGGAATATCTGGTCAATCTCGGCGAGAACGAGGATGTCGACGCCGTCCGCGACGAGGTTATGGCTGTGGTTCGGGCGTCGTTCCGGCCGGAATTCCTCAACCGCGTGGACGAGGTGATCCTGTTCCACCGCCTGCGCCGTCAGGACATGGACAAGATCGTCGAAATCCAGCTCGGGCGGCTGGAAAAGCTGCTGGCCGATCGCAAGATCACGCTGGATCTCGAAGAAGATGCCATCGAGTGGCTGGCTAACAAGGGCTACGACCCGGCCTATGGCGCGCGGCCGCTGAAGCGGGTGATGCAGAAGGAACTGCAGGACCCGCTGGCCGAGAAGATTCTCGGCGGCGAGATTCTCGATGGCTCGACCGTCAAGGTCACCGCGGGTTCCGACCGGCTGAATTTCCGCTCCAGACCGAGCACGCCGGCGGCGACCGAAAAGGCCGCCTGAGCCGTTTACCGGTCGCATATCGAATGGCCGCCTCCGGGCGGCCATTTTCATGCCCGGTTCATGTGAGAACCGGTAGGCATACGGTGAAAGTCATAGTGGTGTGCGTCGAATCACTGCCGGATTGTCGTGCCGGCCGCGATGCATCGGGGAAATCTGAACGAATATGAAGAGCAGGATCGGTCTTTTGTCCCTGGCGGTGCTGGCCGGGTTGTGGGCTCCCGCCGCAATCGCGGCGGTTGGTGCCACTCCGCAGGAGGCGCAGAAGAGGCCGCAGGGCGATACGTTGCAGCTCGCTCAGCGCGGAGACGTCGAGATTTATTTTGACGGCAACGGCAACCGGGTCATCGTCGATTCCTATACGGGCGAGATCATTGCCGTGCAGCCGCCGCGCAGCGCTATCGGTCGCCAGGGTGAAAGGCGCGCCGCGCGCCAGCGCGATCGCTACTATCTCGACGACTCCTACGAAGTGGAGCGGCTGCCGCGCGACTATCGCCAGTATCAGGACCGGTATCCCGAGCCCCCGGTCGACGACACCTATCAGGATTACAGCCGCGCGCCGGGGCTGAACGATTTCCCGCCGCCGCCCGGCCGGTTCCCCGACGACGAGGCCCTGCCGCGCGACGGCTACGGCCAGCGGCAGAACGAGGAACCGCAAGTCGTGCGCCGCGAGCCGGTGACGCGCGCCCCGCTCGGCGATCCGCTTGAAGCCGCGCCGCAGGAAACGACGCCCGATACGGTCATCGAGACGCCGCCGGCCACCGGCAAGGTGATCGCTCCCGCCTTCACCGCGCGCGAGGACGTCGCGGCGCTGCAGATTCTGCTCGACAGGGCAGGGGCATCGCCCGGCGTCATCGACGGCAGGTTCGGCTCCAATGTCGACAAGGCGCTGATCGCCTATCGCGACATCACGGGCGTCAATCTGAAATCGACGGACACGGCGGACATCAAGGACGCGCTGGCAGCGACGGGCGGTGATCCGTTCATCGAATACACCATCACGCCCGAAGATGCCGCTGGTCCCTTCGTGGCGTCCGTGCCGGCCGATTACAGCCAAAAGGCCCAGCTCGATCATCTGAGCTTTACCTCGGTGACCGAGATGCTGGCCGAGCGTTTCCATATGGACGAAACCTATCTGAAGGCGCTCAATCCGGAGGCCAATTTCAACCGTCCCGGCACGATCATCCGGGTGGCGAATACCGGGCGCAAGGCGACCACAAAGGTTGTGCGCATCATCGCCGACAAGGGCCTCAAGCAGGTCCGCGCCTATGACGAATCGGGCAAGCTGGTCGTTGCCTATCCGGCGACCATCGGCTCGGCCGACACGCCGTCGCCGACCGGCATCCATGCTGTGTCGCGCGTGGCGCTGAACCCGAACTACACCTACAATCCCAAGCTCAATTTCAAGCAGGGCAACAACGACAAGATCCTCACCATTCCGCCGGGCCCGAACGGACCGGTTGGCACGGTGTGGATCGCGCTCGACAAGCCGACCTATGGCATTCACGGGACGCCCGATCCCTCCAAGATCGGCAAGACCGAAAGCCATGGCTGCGTGCGCCTGACCAATTGGGATGCCGAGGAACTGACCAAGCTGGTCAGCCCTGGCGTACCGGTCGAGTTCGTGGAGTAGCCGGCGGGCGTCGCCGGGCATCTGGCCAGCAACGCGGAAGCGAATTAAGCTTCGACGATGTCCGCTCCGGCGTCATCGGGTTCGCTTTCCGCAGGCTCCCGGACTTTCTGTCCGCCGGAGGGGCGCCGGTTCGCCCTGATCGCCGCAATCCTCGCTTCCAGCATGGGTTTCATCGACGGAACCGTGGTTTCACTGGCAATGCCGGTGATCCGTACGGACCTTGGCGCATCGCTGGCCGAGGCGCAGTGGATCGGCAACGCCTATATGCTGCTTCTTTCGGCGCTGGTGCTGATCGGCGGCGTTGCCGGCGATGTCTTCGGTGTACGCAACATCTTCGCCGTGGGCATTGCCATATTCATCGTCACCTCGCTCTTTTGCGCCATTGCGGCAGATGCGCAGATGCTGATCGCGATGCGCGCGCTGCAGGGCACAGGCGCGGCCCTCATGGTTCCGGGCAGTCTCGCCCTCATCGCCAAGTCTTATCCCGCCGCCATAAGAGGTGCGGCCATCGGCAAATGGGCCGCCTATTCGTCATTGGCGACCGCCTTCGGGCCGGTCATTGGCGGCGCGGTGCTTTCGACCGGCGAACCGTGGATGTGGCGCATCATCTTCGCCATCAACGTCCCGATCGGGGTGGTGGCGCTCATGATGCTGATCCGCCATGTGCCGGCGGATCGGCCCTCCGCCAAGCGGCCAATGGATGTGTTGGGTGCGGTGCTGGCAACGGCCGGGCTGGGCCTTCTGGCCTGGGGGCTGACGGATATGGGCGCGGTGGAAGGGAGCCTGCCCATTTCTCCGGGGATGCGCATGCTGACCGGGATCGCCCTTCTCGCCGGGTTCGTTTTCTGGGAGCGTCGGGCGCACAGCCCCATGGTGAAGCTGCAACTCTTCCGCTACTGGGCCTTTTCGGGCGCGAATCTCTATACGCTGGTTCTGTTCTTCGCCTTCAGCGCGGTGCTGTTTTTCATGCCGATGACGCTGGTGGCGGGCTGGGGCACGCCCGAATGGCAGGTGAGCCTGCTGTTCCTGCCGATGTCGCTGTCCATTGCGCTGTTCTCGGGATTGGCCGGACGGCTGGCGGATCGCTGGGGACCGCGCTGGCCGCTGACGATCGGTGCGCTTGTCGTCGCGATGTCCTACGCTTTGCTTGCGATCACCCTGCCGGCCATGGAGCTGTGGGGGGTGACGTTCCTTGCGCTCGTGCTCAATGGTCTCGGCATGGCCATATTGGTGTCGCCGCTTTCGGCCGCGGTCATGCTGGCCGTGCCGGATGACGATACGGGCCTGGCATCGGGCATCAACAATGCGGTCGCGCGGGCTGCCGGCCTGCTTGCGGTGGCGGCATTGGGAGCGCTTGCGGCACTGGTCTTCCGCAACGTGCTCGGTGATGGGATAGAAGGGGCAGGCTTTGGCGAGGTGCCGAAGGTGGCGCTCGATACGCTGGCGGAAGGCCGGCGCGTGACGGCGACCAACAGCGCGTTTCAGGTGATTTCCGGGATATCCGCCATTCTTTGCGCCGGAGCGGCCGTCATTTCCTGGCTGACGCAGCAATCCTGGCCCGATCGCGGCAAGGCTCCGGCGCCGTCCGGCACGGACTGACCAGAGCGGCAGGCGATTTCGCGTGCTCTACTCGCCGGCCTTGGCCACTTTCAGCGGGTTGGGCTTTTCTTCCTTGAGGAGATCGTCGATCCGCTCGCGCTCGCGCTTGAAGCTGACGAGTTCGTCGCCATCGAGCACGCGCCCGCCCGGCAGGCGCACGCGCATCGGGTCCACCTTGGTGCCGTTGACCATCAGCTCATAGTGCAGATGCGGGCCGGTCGCGAGGCCGGTCGATCCCAGATAGCCGATGACCTGGCCCTGGCGCACCTTCGCGCCGGCCGTGATGCCGCGGGCAAAAGCGCTCTGGTGGTTGTAGGAGGTTTCGTAGCCATTGGCATGACGGATGATGGTCTGCTTGCCGTAGCCGCCGGCCCAGCCCGACTTCTCCACTGTGCCGTTGCCGGCGGCAATGATCGGCGAACCGGTGGGAGCGGCCCAGTCGACGCCGGTGTGCATGCGGGTATAGCCGAGAATCGGATGGCGGCGCGCGCCGAAGCCGGAGCGGAACTTGCCGTTAGGCAAGGGGTTGCGCAGCAGGAACTGCTTGGCGCTGCGGCCGTCGCCATCGAAATAGTCGAAGCTGCCGTCCTTGAGCTGGAAGCGATAGAAATTGCGCGTGGTGCCGCTGAACGTCGCCGAGACATAGAGGAGTTGCGAATCCTCGGACATCTGGTCGTCACCGTCAGGTTCGGAAAACAGCACCTCCAGCTTGTCGGAGGAGTTGAGGCGCGACTGGAAATCCACATCCGACGCAAGCAGGCGAATGAGCTGCTTGGTCATGCTCCTGGACATGCCATAGGAATAAGCGGCGCGATAGATGCCGTCATAGGCGGTGGGCAGGTTGCCGCGCGGCAGTGCCGGGGGCGAATCGTCGAATGCCGTGAGCAACTCCGGATTTGGCTCCGGCTCGTCGGTGGTCACATATTGCCTGTGGTCGTTGAGCGCGATGGTCAGCACATGCTGCGTGCGGTCATAAACGCTGGTGCGCACGATGCGTCCGGCATCGCCGCGCACTTCCAGGCCCACGCGCAGCACCGTGCCGGCCTTCAGCTTGGAGCCGTTGAGCATCTTGGCGATCGCCTCGGACATGCCGGTTGCGTCGTCGCCCGTATAGCCGGAAGCGGTGAACGCGTCCGCGATCTCGCGATCCACGGTGAAGGGGATGATTTCCTCGGCATAGGCCATGGTGGCATCGTCGGCGCCGCTGCGCGGGGCGACCGACACGTTCTCAGGCACGATGCGCACGCCATAAGAGCCGGCGAGGGCCTGGGTGGCGAGCGAATCGCCGAAGCGCTCCGGGTCCACATAGTGAAGAGCCGCGACCTGCACGTCGCCATCGGTCAGGATCGCGCCGGTCGTGCGCACGACCTCCTCCACCTCATCGGCGGAAAGATCGCTCTTTTCGTCGAAGGCGGCGGTATCCATCGGGAAATCCACCGTCTTCAGGCTCATCTCGCTTTCGACCTTGACGCCATAGATCTGCCCGGCCGGCGCGGCGGCGGTCTGTGCCGCGCCATCTTCGGCAAAAACATCGAGCGGGTCGAAAGGCGGATAGCTGCGATTCGTCTTGTAGCCGGCGGCGAGCGCCATCTTGATCTGCACGAAGGGAACGGTGCGCACCACATCGCGGTCGCCGACCCGGCTGGCCATGGAGACTTCCATGCGGCGCCGGTCCTTGGCGCGGGCGATCTGGCGGGGCTGGACGACGCGGTCGGTCTTGGCGTTCTGCCCGCCATCGTCACCGGTCCGGCTCAGCGCCGCCAGTTCGGCGATCTCGGGCGGGGTTGCAAGCTGTTCGCGCCCGTTGAGCGCGGCAAACAAGGCCACCCCCATGAGCACGCTTGAGGTCACGCCGGTCAGAAAGGTGCCGGAAAGCCAGCGGGCTGAAACCTCGCGGCGATCGGGCGGCCCGCTGCGTCCGTCCGCAATCAGCGGCGGCTCGTTGCCGAGTTCGGCTATGGTCTGATCCATATCCTGCATGAAAACGGTGGCTTTTCCCGTCCTGATCGGCCCCGGAGGAATAATATGACCGCGACAATTGCCTGTCCCGGCGGGTGAAGTCAACGAAAGCTCCCCTCGGAATCCGCTCCAATCGGATCGGCCCCATATAAGGATCGCGCGCGAGTCATAATAGCGACCCGCTGGCAGGAAGGGATCGCCGCCGATTTGGGCCGCAATAGGGCTCTGACTCGGGAACGCCGGCAAAAAGCTTCACCGCCCCGCTTTTCCGGTTTGTGTCTGTGGATAGCGGGTTCGGCCTTCTGCGC